>Ga0315282_10008867_pt1 | contig 16153 bp, 16 predicted proteins | sample YL17G07_20_MG_FD_203693 | JGI IMG/M metagenome (GOLD analysis project Ga0315282, IMG submission 203693) | Sediment microbial communities from Yellowstone Lake, YNP, Wyoming, USA - YL17G07_20 | ecosystem: Environmental > Aquatic > Freshwater > Lake > Sediment | place: USA: Wyoming | collected...
TCTATTCGAAGAATGGGCGAGAGCTGTCGAAGAGGAAATCGTTGGGCTATTAAAAGATAAGGGAACGTCCGAACCTTCAGAGATTGCGGCCAAACTCAAGATCTCCGAGGAGAGCGCCCTTTTCTTCATCGGTAAGATGGCAAGAGAAAAGAAGGTCAAGATAACTGGCATTAAGCTTTAGGCATGAGTGTTCGAATGGAAACAAAATTTAATTCAGATGAAATAAAACGGATTCGAGAGGGTATCAACGAGAAATACAAGAGAGTCGCCAACAGTCCTAACGGCAACTTCAACTACCCCACGGGACGGGCTGGGCTTGAGGGGCAGAAGTATGAAACCGAGGTTCTTAGAACGCTACCTGAAGATGTCTTAGCTTCGTACTGTGGGGTTGGGAACCCCTTCAGCCTGGGCCCAGTCATCAAAGGCGAAGCAGTCCTGGACATCGGCTGCGGGGCCGGTGTGGATACGCTTGTCGCCGCAATCATGGTAGGTTCTAAAGGACTAGTGACTGGCATTGATTTGATCCCTGAAATGCTGAAACGGGCAAGGACAAATCTCGAAAAGACTTCTTTTAAAAACGTGACCTTTCAAGAAGGTTCCGCAGAGGAGTTACCTTTCCCGGATGAGACCTTCGACGTCGTAATTTCCAACGGCGCCTTCAACCTGATTCCCGACAAGGCAAAAGCTCTAAGAGAGGCATTCAGGGTTCTGAAATCGTCGGGACGTTTTCTCTTGGCTGATCAGATTTTGATAGTAGACACACCACTTGACACCGAATCCATGGTTGAAAACTGGTCAAGGTGACAAGGCGGAGCCATACCGGGAAAGGTTTTCCTGGATATGTTAAACGAGGTAGGGTTTGCACACGTTGAAATGGTCGCCGAAACAGGCTTCAACAGTTCTGCGGTAACAAAAGGAGTGCTATTTCACGCAAGAAAGTCTGATGATCCGTAGGAGTATTTAATTCTCCCAAATCGAAATCCTCAGCCTCTGATATGCCACAAGCCTCACTCTTTATAGGTGGGACCTGTAATCCAATTTTCCACCTCTTCCTTCCTCGTGCTTTTTGAAACTCTCACTTCCAAGCTACATTTCGAATAAGCGTCAATCCGAAGTTGTGATAAAGTTGACAACCATGCGTAATCACGGCGTTTATTCAATTTTGGATTGACGCATGAAGAACAGAGCCGCTGCGCGAATAGGAAAGATTATCTATGGGGTTTCAATCGGGGACCTTCGCTTACAAGATGCTAAAACTTAGCAACGGAGGCACTATAACACCAAATTGAACGAGGTTCAATAGAAAAAACGGTGCTACGTACCAATCTTTTTTTCTACCGCGCAGCGGTTTAGTTCTTCAAGCAGTAATCGATAGCATAGGATGGCAGGCCCGTCTTCGAAATCGAAATCGAAACACTTGACAGACTTAGAAGATTCGTTTAAGTTACCGTTATTCTTGTTACCAAATAACGATTAGGAGAAAGAAAATGAAGCTGAGCTATAAGGTTTGGCTTGATCAGGATGGAAAGGCCTTTGGTAATGGTCCTTATGAACTTTTGAAACGGGCTGAAAACACAGGTTCTCTACACCAGGCAGCAAACCAAATGGGCATGTCCTATAGCAAGGCGTGGTGCTTGATTCGGACCCTAGAAAAAAGGCTCGGTTTTACTCTCCTTGAACGGAAGGTTGGAGGAGTTTCTGGTGGAGGTTCGCAAGTCACCCGTAAGGCAAGGGATTTCATGAACCGTTATGAAAGATTTCATAAAGATGTAGAAGAAGCATTGGAGAAAATCTATCGAAAACATTTTGGCTGCAAAGGAGGAAAAAAGTGGAGGTAAGGAAAATATGTTCATTGATTTTGATCCTGACATTTCTAATTTTGGTGATAGTTCAACATGCCCAGTCCTCGTCAAAGAGAATCTTAGTTTTTGCTGGTGCTGCGAGCAAACCTGCAACTGAAGATGTAGTAAAGCTCTTTCAGGAAAAGACGGGAATATCCGTCGATGTGAGCTTTGGAGGTTCGGGATTCGTCCTCTCACAGATGAAACTGACGAAGAAGGGTGATCTTTATTTTCCCGGATCTTCCGATTTTATGGAGGTGGCGAAGAAGCAGGGCCTTGTATTTCCTGAAACGGAAAGAATTGCAGTCTATCTCATCCCTGCGATAAATGTCCAAAAAGGGAATCCTAAAAGGATCTTTTCTCTCAAAGATTTGACAAAGGATGGAATTCGTGTGGCCATCGCTAATCCAGAATTCGTCTGTGTGGGGACCTATGCAGTCGAAATCGTTGAAAAGAATCTCACCCCCTTAGAAAAGGAAAGGCTTAAAAAGAATTTGGTTAATTATACAGAGAGTTGTGAAAAAACGGCCAACGCCATTTCTCTCAAAGCTGTGGATGCTGTAATCGGCTGGAGAGTCTTTCAATATTGGGATCCTGAACGGATCGAGACGATCTATTTAAAACCAGATGAAATTCCGAGAGTTGGTTATATTCCGATCGCCATTTCGAAATTTACACAAGACAAAATCTTGTCCCAGAAATTTATTGATTTCATCCTCTCCCTGCAAGGAAAGACGATTTTCCAAAAATATCATTACTTGATGGATCCTGAAGAGGCCCGTCGTTTTACCAGACCCGATACTCCAGTTGGAGGCGAGTATTTTCTTCCCAATGAATGGAGGGCAGTGAAGAAATGAGTTTCCGTAGTACTATGATCGGGGCGGCAATATGTATCTTTGTCTTCTATCTGGGACTCATCCTTTCCTTATTCTATTTTGTCGGAGGAAAAGGATTCTGGGAGGCTGTGGTAAATCCCTACACTCTTTTTTCTATTCGATTAAGCCTTTTAGCTGCTACCATAGCCACATTTTTTGCGGTCATCATCGGACTTCCATCAGCCTATGCCTTATCTCGCTTCGAATTTGTGGGGAAGCGAATCGTGGATACATTTTTAGAAATTCCGATGATCGTTTCACCCATTGCCCTCGGCGCCTGCTTCCTTGTCTTTTTTAATACGCCTTTAGGGGAGCTCATTCAGACCAAGGGCCTTTTTTTTGTATTCGAAGTGCCTGGTGTCATCTTAGCCCAATTTGCCTCCATTGCGGGCTTGGCAACACGACTGATGAAGGCCTCTCTCGATGAAATCTCCCCGAGGTATGAAGCGGTAGCTCGATCCCTCGGATCATCCCCATGGCAGGCCTTTTACCGGATCACCCTCCCTCTCTCATTTAAAGGCCTCCTCGCCTCCGTCATTCTTTCCTGGGCAAAGGCGGTCGGAGAATTTGGAGCCACGGTCACTCTTGCAGGGGCCATGCCGGGAAAGACTGAAACCATGCCCATCGCTATTTTTACTGCTTTAGCCTCTGCAAATATTGATAAGGCCGTTGTTCTTATCCTCATCTTAGTAGCTTTTGGACTCTTGACCCTTTACAGTGTCCGATTGATTGGGAAAAGGTATCGATATGATTAAAATCGAAGGGCTCGCTATCCTTTTGGGATCTTTTAACTTAACGGATTTCTATATTGAAATTGAAGAAAAAGGATTTCACTTCCTCCTCGGGCCAACAGGGGTTGGCAAGACCTTGATTCTTGAATCTATTATGGGGTTACATAAACCCAGAAAAGGAAAGATTTGGATCGGCGATAGAGAAGTTCAAAACCTACCTCCTGAACAGAGAGAAATCTCCTATGTCCCCCAAGATTTGGCCCTCTTTCCGCATTTAACGGTCAAGGAGAATATCCTCTATGGAATCGGGGCAAGAAATCTCAAGGTCCAAGTATATGAGGAATATGTTCAGGCATTGATCCAAGTGATGAAGGTTGGACACCTACTTGAGCGATACCCAACCAATCTCAGCGGAGGGGAAAAGAAACGAGTTGCCCTTCTCAGGGCGTTAGCCCCAAAGCCGAAACTCCTTCTTTTAGATGAACCCCTCTCCGGCTTAGATCCATCTATTAAATTTGAAATCCAACAACTTTTAAGAACCCTCCATGCTTCTTTCCATCCAACCATTCTATGTGTCACCCATGACTTTGAGGATGCCTATCTTTTGGGAGAGAGGATAACCATTTTTATTGATGGGAAGGTTGAGCAAGTCGGGAGAAGAGAGGATATCTTTTTGAGACCTAAGTCTAAGAAAGTGGCTCAATTCTTGGGTTTAAAAAATCTATTGAGTGGAAGGATCTTGAGACAGGAAGACCCCTTACAACGATTGATCATTGGAGTCAATGGTCTCCAATTTTCCATTCCCATGACCTTATATCAAGATGAGATCGAGGTAGGGAAAGAGATTGATCTCTTCATACGGCCTGAAGAGGTCATGATCATTCGTGAGGGGAAACCTGTTAAGGATTCCCTAAGGCGAAATATTTTTGAAGGAGAGATACTCGATATCGCCGATAAGGGCAGATATCATTCAGTGTACTTTCAGACGAAGGAAGGAAAGGTCCTGTTCGAAATTTCCATTCCGAATTATACCTTTCGAAATTTGAGTCTTTCAACCGGCAAAATCGCCAAAGTGGCTCTCAGGGAAGAATCCCTCTGGATCATGAGTTAACTCCAGACTCTCTAGAGTAAAAACAACAAAAAGTACACTGTAAGGTGTCGAAGTTTCAGGACTCAAGATATTCACAAGGGCTGTCATGGTTACTTTCTCCTGGTAATGTTTAATTCTTCTATCTTCGATAAAAGCAACAGTTGTGAAGTAACCTGAGAGATGACTTCACAGTTTCTGTCAGATTAAGTGGCGTTCAGGGCACCTTATTTTCCCGGTCCGCAACATACTCGCTGTATTCCTTTAGGATGACACTTTTGTACTCCCATCGGGCGGAGGGCGGGATATAATTATGATTTTTCTCCAGCCTGTCGAGGATCTCTTCGGCGGTCTCCTTATTCGGCTGTTTGCCTTCAGAGTAAAGGTCGGCCAGTATCTCGTCCAAGCCTATAAAACGGATCTTTGTACCATCAGGAAACTTCAGCATGCGCCAACGAACTGTTGGCTTTTCGGAATCGTCCCCTCACGTTATTCATCCTATCACTTCAAATGGTGACATATTATGCCTCCTCTATTATCTTTTTCTTCGGTCCGGGCCAGTAGGCAAGCTATACGAATTTCCGACAGGCTCTGCCTTCAGTATACTAGCCATTCCACCAGAAACCCCGCTGCAATCGCAACGAAGAAGACATTCACTGCGAAGGCGAGCACGAGTTTCTTCTTAAACATCGACCCAAGGATTATCAATTCCGGAATGCTCGCCCCTGCCCCACCTATGATGAGTGCGAGAACTGTGCCCAGTCCCATGCCTTTCCCCACAAGTGCGGCACTGATAGGAATAATAGTCTCTGCCCGGATATACATGGGAACACCGATCGCTGCCGCGATAGGAATCGACCAGGGATTGCCCGGGCCAGCCACTTTCACCACAAGGTCCTGAGGGAAAAAACCATAGATAAAAGCACCTATCCCGGCTCCAAGAAGGAGATACCAGAAGACGCCCTTGAAGGTATCCCATGCTGACAGTGAGGCCCTTTTCATCTTCTCTTTGAAAAGTACCCGCGTGGAGTCCGCCATTCCCTCAAAGTCAAGAGAGCAGCACGAGGACTGAGCGGTTTGCCGAGGGATAGCACCTGTTTCTGAGGCGCAGCATCCGCCCGCCGGCTGAATCATGGTCAACTTGATAAGAGGTTGAGTCACTTCTGACGCACAACAGCAAGATGCAACAGCCTGGGTCTTCACAGGAACCGATTCTGTCTTTGCGCTTTCTCCGCAACAGGAGGCAGTTTGAAGACCTATCAGTGGCTTGACCTGCTTTTCCATCCCCATTTTCGATAACATAGCTGCCAGCGCCATAGATCCCAGAAAAGTGACTGCCACATAGACTACCGTGACCTTGAGGCCAAAGAGCGAGAGCAGTAGGGCGATGATTATCGGATTGAGAACTGGCGAAGAAAAGAGGAAGGCCATTGTAGGACCGAAAGGGACTCCTCCTTTAAGCAGGCCGGCAGTTATCGGGACGGTCGAACAGGAGCAAAAAGGCGTCACGGCGCCGAGGCCAGAACCCAGCAGGTATTGTACCCACGTCAGTTTGTTGGACAAAAAGTCTCTTATGCGGAATGGGGGCAGGTATTCCATCAAAATCCCGACAATAAAGGAAACAGCCACGAAGATAAGAACAAGTTCGCCGGCAATAATCACAAAAAACCTTCCTGCAGTCACAAAATTGTTAATTTCAAACACGTCTAAATCCTCCTTTTATTGTAATCTTTGAATAATCTCTCTATTGATTGTCTTATTCTTTTCTGGTTCTTTTAGCACGCAGCTTTCCTACTTCTTTGAAAGAGTCTAAACCTGGATCTTCGATAGCGCGATGAATATAAGGAATTGTAGATCTCCACGCTTCCAGAGCAACCTTATAGGCATTTAATCCAGTGGAGGTTAATGTATAGACACGCCGCTTCTGCCCCCCTTTAAGTTGGTTCTCTTCTTTGACCTTAGCATATCCATTCCGGGTCAGTTCCTTCAAAATTGGGTAGATCGTTCCAAATGTCGGGGTACAGCAATCATGGGTTAGCAATTCCAGTTGCTTGAGTATACCGTAACCGTGATTCTGTCCCCTGGAAAGGATTTTCAAGATAAGGATTTTGGAGAGACCAATGTTAAACAGCGCTTTCCAATAATTCATGTCATCAAGCCTGGACACCGGATACCTCCTATATTACCATCAATTATATTGATAGCCAATATATAGTATATTGCTAGTCAGTTGTCAAGCTTTCGTTCATTTTCCCTGATAGCTTTCCGATTCTTCCATCGTCTTCTTTTAAAGAGCGACTTCATTTCCCCCTTTAAGCCAGGGTATGGTATTTACCCAACCCCCCCAATTTTCGGGATAAATTTCGGAATGATTCCACTACTGTTGGGGCAAGGAATGCTTTAGGCACTGAAGATTACCGTAATCCTCAGTTCCAGATGTCATCTTAGAGCAATGACTTCGTGTAACATTCATTACATGGATTCTAAAAATTCGGTCACATTAGGGACAAGTTTCACTAACTTTTGAAAGTATCTTCCGGCTGGCGTCCCCCCCCTCACTTCCCAATCTTCCACTGTATGCTCCGTCACACCAACAATCCCACCCGCTGCTTAGCAAATCCTACTAATTCTCACCAGCCCCCCGGCTATTGAAACCATCACCCTTTTTCCGCCGCTTCTTCGGGTGACAAAACGACGGTGCAAAGGGGGGGCAGTATGACCGTTGAGGGTACCTTAATAACGCAGACACAGCCCTTTATGGTCGCGACCAAGGCAAGAGCCTTGATTCGCGAAGAAATTCTCAAAGGATGCCAACCGGAAATCTCACCCATGCCGGTTTCCCTTGAGCCCGACTTTCAGCCCCTCTGGGGCAGCAAGGATGACCTTAACGCCAGAGACGGAAACTCCTGGACTACGGAGGCCCCCCCCGCGCGCGAAGAATTGTTTCGCCTCCGCGTTTGGATCTCTCCAGAGCAGGAGTTCGACTGGAATCGCTCCGAACTCTTCATCAAGCAGCTTCAAAGCATGTCCTTCCGGTCAGGGCTTGAGGTAGCTGGCAACAATAGAGGTATCACCATCGCCTTCTTAAGCCACCGTTCTGACCTGCCCATCATCACCGCGGCCTTTCAGGGGGAATTCGAATTCTGTGAACTGACCGCCAAGGACGAGGAGCTACTGTCCAGTTTACCTGAGAAGCAGTGGGCAGGCGCCCCCTTTCGAGACTACTTTCCTTCCCCACCATACTCACATCTGCTGACCCAGCCACCGGAACTGCACATTTCTCCTCTCACGTCACTGATCAGAATCATGTCGGCTATAGAGGCACCGACAGTGGGCTTCTACCAGACCCTATTCCAGGCAGTGCGAGCGGAGAACAACTGGCACCGCAACGTTCAGATGCTACTAGACTTTGAATACCTCATAAAACTAATGAGTGGATTTCAAATCCCTCAAAGATACGCCCAGCAGTCCCCCTCGGGCGACCTGCGGCAGATGGCCTGGGAGGTGGGAAACAAGGCACACAATGATAAGCCTTTCTTCGCAATGGCATTACGTGTTGCCGTAATCGCTGGGGGCAACAAAGGAGAAAATCTATTGAATTCTCTTTCCACCTTCCCCAGCCTGTTTCAACATGGCGGGCGTCCCCTCAGATACATAACCGAAAAAGAGTACGAAAGTGTTCTATCATGGAAGCAGATCCGCGACATGTTCGTGCTGGGATTGACCCATCGACCCGGATTCCTGGTCAACTCCTGGGAGCTTACCGGTCCGGTTCACATCCCACCTTTACTCATTGACGAACACCGCCATATACCGATGGAGGGTCTTGAAACATTGCCGGTCCGAAACCCTGCCCTGCACACGGGCACCTGGATCGGGACCTGTTCCTACGCAGGAGACCCCCAAACGGTTTGCATCCCTCAGGGTCTGAGAAAAAGTCACACCCATCTCATCGGCCGTCCCGGGATGGGAAAGTCGACAACCCAGGAGCACATGGTCTTGAGTGACATCGAACAGGGTCATGGCGTGGCCGTCCTGGACCCCCACGGTGACCTGGTCGAGCGGATGCTCTGCCTCATTCCGGAAAAACATGCGGAGCGGACCATATACCTCAACCCTGGCGACTCCGAATGGGTGCCCATCTGGAATCCACTTGAGCAGACTCCGGGGCAGGACATTGGTCGGACCACAGATGATATTGTGCAGGCCATCCAGAGCTTTGTTGCGAGCGGAGGCTGGGGGGATCGGCTCGAACATCTTCTGCGCCATATCATATTTTCCCTGATGCATCTCCCGAATGGTACTTTTCTCGACATCTCGGACCTTCTGAGAAACAAGTCCGACGAAAGCAAGATACTTCGCCGTGAGATACTGAAGGTAGTAGCCAACGAGAGCGCACACCAATTCTGGCTCCATGACTATGAAAACTACGGGAAAGACGACCTTGGCCCTCCGAAGAACAAGCTCAGCAAACTTCTTGTCTCCGGAACGGTCTCGCTGATGCTATCCCAGCCGGAAAGCCGGTTCAACTTCAGACGAATCATGGACGAGGGAATGATCCTGCTGGTTAACCTGTCTACGGTAGGCTCAATGGCCCGAGGAATCCTCGGATGTTTCATTCTCTCCCTGCTCCATCTGACCGCGCTCACCCGTAGCAGTCTGCCCATCGCAGAGAGGAAGCAGTTCCATATCCATTGCGACGAGGCCCACCGATTCCTGACAGACACCCTGGAAGACCTCATTGCCGAAACTCGCAAGTACGGGGTCAGCCTGAGTCTAGCCCACCAATACATGAGCCAGTTCAGTCAGAGAAAAACAGATGCCTTTTCAAGCGTAGGCTCCACCATTATCTTCAACGTGGACAGCAAGGACGCCCACTACCTAACAAAGGATCTCCGAGGACTGGTAGAAGTGGATGATCTCATATCCCTGGAACTTGGCAACGCCATTGCCCGAATAGGCACGGACATCGTTAGACTTGAAACTCGTGCTCCGTTGTCGATTCCAAACCCCAACTTCCGGGACCGCATTATCGAAGAGTCCCGGAGGAAGTACTACAAGCCGGTCCATGAGGTCCAAAAATGGATTCGGCGTCGGGGCGACAGATGGCGACAGCCTTTCACTCGTCTTGTCCCCGCACCTTCCGAAGGACCCGACACTGGCGTCGAGGAACTGGTCTATGACGAATTCTGAGGGTAGGCGCAAAGCAGCCGCGATCGTCGAGGAGGTTTTTGAAAAAACCGTCGAGGAATATCTTCAGCTTCGGATAGACCAACCTATCGAGAAGGCAGCTGCTAGTTTTGAGTTTGACGCAGCAGCCCCAGTTACACACCAAACCTTTACCCAAGTCACCAGGGATTTCGTGCGCCATGTCTATGAACAGGGGCTTGGGTGCTGGCAAGAAATGTCGGCAATGGAGGCCTGCGCTGAGGCAGTGGCAATACTGGAAGAGGGCTATGAAGCTCTGCATGGCAGGGGTTACTACGCAGCGTTTCTGGACGCTTCCAATCCGGAGCTCAATGGCCTTGAATATGTCTTGGCTCAGATGGCCAATTACATTAACGTGAAGGCAAGAACAAGATACATCAGATGGGTGTGTACCAGTCGGATAGAGCTGTCAGACTGGCCTACGAGGTGCCTGATTGCTGAAATCCTGCTCAAACGTTGGAAGTCTTGCTTGCTCCCCAACGTTCGGGCATGCTCCCCAGCGCAGCTTGCCCATCACCTTTCTGAATTGATCAACCTCGTGCTCTCCACAAACAGAACGGTTAACAAGATGCTGGGCGCTTACATCAATCTGCCGGATTTCTGAAACGGTCGGACCCGCGCTGCCGCTAAGAGCATAAAGACCTCTCAGTACGATTTGGCCAGAAGTATCAGGAAGAGAAAATGGGGAGAAAGACAGCAGAGAAGCTTGCAATTTTCCGCAAGCTGTTTACAGGTCTTCCTCACGTTTATGGGACCTATAATCTCGCGTCGGGTCGCACGAGCCAGGTGAAAGCGCCGATTACCAACAAGGTGCTCCTGAACCATCTTACGGGCCGTCAGCCATACGGAGTCTACCTGCTGGTTAAGGATCGGACCCGCGCGATTGCCGTTGACTTCGACTCAGAAAACCGGCTGAGGGTGGTGGAGTTCGTTGGCAGGGCGAAGGGCTACGGTATTTCCGCATATGTCGAGCGTAGCAAGTCCAAGGGATATCATGCCTGGATCTTTTTCGAGGAGCGGGGAGTCCTTGCAGGAAAAGCACGCCTGGTATTGCGCCACCTCCTCTCCGAAATCGGAGAACCTGCCGCAGAGATTTTTCCTAAACATGACGCACTGGACACCAACACCCAATATGGCAATTTCATTAATGCACCTTTGTTCGGTGCTCTGGTGAGCGCGGGGAAAACCGTCTTTGTTGACCTGATGTCCTTTGCCCCATATCCCGACCAGTGGACTTTACTCGAATCGGTAGACAGGCTGAGCGAATCGGATCTGGATAACATCATTGAGCTGAATGACTTATCTTCCGCGCCAACGTACAGAGACCTAAGCCACAACTCTGAAAATGCCAACGCCCGGCACGGCCTTCCCATCTGTGTTCGCAAGATGCTCAGAGACGGCGTATCCCAATATCAGCGAATCAGTTGTTTCCGGCTGGCAATCCAGCTAAAAAGACTGGGGCTGCCGTACGACATGGCAGTAGCTGCTCTCAAGACCTGGGCGCTAAAGAACAAGCCCATAAATACCAAGCGAATTATCGGGGACTCAGAGGTTGTTTCGCAAACCTCCTACGCTTATGACAAACCTTATGTCGGATATGGTTGCGATAGTGAAGCCATAAAGCCCTTTTGTGAGTCATCTTGCCCCGTGAAACAATGGAGGAAGAGCAACGTAACAATCTCTTCGGGGAAGACTAACTATTCTCGGACCGAGAATAATTAGTCAGATGAAAATTGACTTCGTTGGTGACGGGTCAGTTAGAAACTTTCAGGGTTGCCGACACCACCCTTACCTCTGGAGACTCTCTTGAAGGAGATAATGAACATAGACGAGCTTTCGGAGTATCTGGGTATTAAAAAGTCCACCCTCTACTCCAAAGTTGAGAGGAAAGAGATTCTCTTTTACAAGATTGGACATCTTGTAAGATTCAAAAAATCCGACATCGACCTCTGGCTGGAAAAAACGAAGGTCGAACCCTTGAGGATTAAAGAAAGGGCTAAGGGCATAGTGGATAGTGCGGACGCCAGGGCCGCGGACATTGATGAAATCGTCAAAAGAGCCGTTGCAGACTCCCAGGGGATGAAGTATACTCCCAAGTATAAGGGAGACCGGACCAGAATCAGGGGCCTCGGGAAGGAGGTCAAAGATGGCACTTTATAAGAGAGGCCGGGTCTGGTGGATGTTCTTCACTTACAGAGGAAAGTTCATCCGTAAGTCCACAGGAACAGGAAACACAAAAAGGGCTGAAAAAATTCACAGCAAGGTCGTAACAGAGATTGAAGAGGGAAGGTGGTTCGACAGGTTGCCCGGAGAGAAGATCACCTTCAAAGAGATGATGGACAAATACATGGCCGAGCATTCAGAGCCGAAGAAGGCGTCAGCCGAGCGAGACCGTTCCTCGCTGACCCATCTGCTTCCGTATTTCAAGGGCTATATAATCAGCGGCATAACCCCCTCGCTCATCAACAAGTACAAAACCAGACGGAGGGGGGAAGAAGCTTCCCCATCCACCGTCAACCGAGAGCTCGCTCTGATGAAGCACGCCTTTTCCCTCGCCATAAAAGAGTGGGAATGGGTTCGGGAAAACCCTGTGCGGAAAGTCTCCATGGAGAAAGAAGGAGCTTCTAGGGACAGGTGGCTTACCCGTGAGGAAGAGGAAAAGCTCCTTACCCCTTCTCCGGTGTGGCTCAAAGAGATCATTCTTTTTGCGATGGAGACGGGTTGCAGGAGAGGCGAAATCCTCACGCTGGAATGGAAGGACGTTGACCTGTTCAAAAGAACCGTGATTGTTTTCGGGCAGAAAACCGGGGAGCGGAGGGTCATACCACTGACGCAAAAAACCTTTGAACTCCTGAAAGCGAGGGAGCGGGCAAGGTCAAACGTGAGGCCGCTGAAAAGCGACTTCGTCTTCACCTACCCAGCCGAAAGGAAGGTCAATATCCACACTCTGAGGACCGCGTTTGAGGCTGCGGTTGAAAAGGCGAAGATAGAGGGCTTCCGGTTCCATGACCTGCGTCACACCTTCGCCTCAAGGCTCGCTCAGTCCGGAACAGACCCCTACACGATCCAGAGACTGATGGGTCATAAGTCTTTTGTGACAACACAGAGGTACGCGCACCATTACTCCGAGAGTTTGAGAAAAGGGATAGCAGCTCTGGATGAATTCAGGCAACAGAAGGCAGGCTTTATCACAATTTTATCACAATCGGGCGAAAACCGAGAGTAAGATGAATCTGGAGAGTAGACGTAAGTTATTGAAATAATTGGTGCCGGAGGTCGGAATCGAACCGACATGAGCTTTTGGCTCGCGGGATTTTGAGTCCCGTGCGTCTACCAGTTTCACCACTCCGGCACAAAAGTTAATATAAGAAAAACCATACTTCCTGTCAAATAGAAATTGAATTTGACAATCTCTCTTGAGCCATGTTAATTTTTTGTACTAGTTCGTAACAAATGGGGCTGTAGCTCAGCTGGGAGAGCGCCTGAATGGCATTCAGGAGGCCGACGGTTCGATCCCGTTCAGCTCCACCAAAGATAACGAGAGGTTAGGCGACTCAAGATGCCTGACCTCTTTGTTTTTATGGCCTTTTTTCACTATTCTTTCACTATTCGCCTCTGAAGGCTTTGAAACATCTACACAAAGGCCATTGAGGAGCTGGATCGATTCCCTTCGGAATTGAGGAGAGAGGTGGGAATATCTCATTGTCATCTTGATCGAGGAATGACCGGCATGATCCTGCACCGCTTGAAAATGAAGTCATCTTTTCCTGCCGTATAACCTGTCATTGCCTCACTCGATCATGACTCTCCCAAGTACGCTTTGCGCACCATTTCGTTTTCGCTCAGATTCTCTGCGCTGTCGTGCAGCACGATGCGTCCGGTCTGCAGCACATAACCCCGACTCGCCACCTGGAGTGCCATGAGCGCATTCTGCTCGACCAGGAGGATCGTGGTGCCCTGCGCGTGAATGTCTTGAATGATCTGGAAAATCGTTTCGACCAGAACCGGCGAAAGTCCCATACTCGGCTCGTCCAGAAGCAGGATGTTCGGACGCGACATCAAGGCGCGTCCGATCGCCAGCATTTGCTGCTCCCCGCCGGAGAGTGTGCCGCCCTGCTGATTCTGTCGCTCTTTCAACCTCGGAAAGAGCGCAAACACACGTTCCATGTCTTGCTGGATGCCGGTCTTGTCGCTGCGGTGAAAGGCACCCATTTCCAGATTCTCTTGTGTCGTCAGCAGGGGGAAGATGCGGCGGCCTTCCGGCGCCTGGCAGATGCCTAATGCGACGATGTCGTGAGCCGGGGTGCGGTCTATCCGCCGTCCCTCGAGCGTGATCGTTCCCTCTTTGGGCTGCAGCACGCCGGAGATCGTCTTGAGCGTCGTCGTTTTGCCGGCCCCGTTCGAGCCGATGAGCGTAACGATCTCGCCCTTGTCGACGGTCACAGAGATGCCTTTGAGAGCATGGATATTACCGTAATATGTGTGAATGTTGTGGAGTTCAAATAGTGCCATCTTCCTGGCTCCCTGTGCCCGCCAAGACCTTTTGTTTTGCTCGCCGGATCCCCGCGGCGACCCCTTTGCCTAGATAAGCTTCGATGACTTTGGGGTTGGCACGCACCTGCTCCGGCGTCCCTTCCGCAATTTTGGCGCCATAATCCAGAACTGTGATATATTCCGAGATGCCCATCACCACTTTCATATCGTGCTCGATCAACAAGATCGTGATGCCCAGCTCGTCGCGCACGCGCTTGATCAGCGCCATCGCGTCTACGGTTTCCTGCGGGTTCATGCCGGCAGTAGGCTCGTCCAAGAGCATTAGTTTCGGATGGGTCGCCAGAGCCCGCGCAATCTCCAACCGCCGCTGAAGTCCGTAGGGAAGGTTCTTGGCGAGCGTCTCGCCTTTGCCGCCCAATCCGACAAATGCCAAGAGTTCCTGAGCGCGCTCGCGCGCTTTGGCCTCCTCCTGCATCACAGACCGCAATCGCAGCAGTGCGCCGTACCAAGTCGATCTCAAGCGGCAGTTCATGCCGACCAACACATTCTCGAGAGCGGTCATGTTGCTGAAGAGACGGATATTTTGGAAAGTCCGTCCCAGCCCCATAGCAGTGGCGCGATTGGGACGCAGGCCGCCAATCTCCTTGCCCTCCAACAACATCTGACCCGACGTCGGCTTGTAAATGCCAGAGACCATGTTGAAGAAGGTCGTCTTGCCCGCGCCGTTCGGGCCAATCAGACTTGCGATCATGCCTTTCTCGATATCGAGGTCGAGGTCGTGCAGTGCGGCCAAGCCGCCAAATTGCTTGCTGATTCTTCGAGCTTCCAACAAGGCCATGACGATCTCCTCTGTTATCCCCTTTCTGTCGGCTGGGGCGTTTCTTCCTCCGCCGCGTGTAGTTCGGCGCGCCGTGCGGCGCTGGGAAAGAGTCCTTCCGGTTTGAGCACCATGACGACGACCATCGCCAAACCAAAGAAGAACCACCGCCACAGAGAAAGGTCAATCGTTGCCAGCGGAGAAATGTGAAGCGCCTGACCGAGGTGGCGTGCGAAGACGGTGGTCTGAGTCAGGACGACACGGTCAAAGAGCTGGAGCAACATGCCGCCGATCACGACACCCTTGATGTTGCCCATGCCGCCGAGAATGACCATGCACAGGATCATGATCGACAAATTGAACTTGAACAACTCTGGGAAGATCGCCTGCAGCTTGGCCGCGTAGAACGCTCCCGAAAAACCGGAGAAAGAGGCGCCGAGAGCAAAAGCCAAGAGCTTGGTTCGAACGGGGTCAACCCCCATGCAGTCCGCGGCGGTCTCGTCCTCGCGCAGCGCCATCCAGGCTCGACCCAGGCGCGAATCCTGCAGCCGCGCGTTCGCGAAAATGACGAGGGCGGCAATCATCAGGATCAGGTAATACCAGGGCGTAGGGTCGAAGCTAAACTTAAATCCCAAGATCGACGGCCGCCCGACCGGGTTCAGTCCCTGCACCCCATTGGTCAAGTTAAAGTCACTGAGCAGCCGCCAGGGCCCAACGCCAATCGTCACACTGCCCAAATTACGGATGACGACGGGCACGATCTCGCCAAAAGCCAGCGTGACGATGGCCAGATAGTCACCGCGGAGGCGCAGTGTTGGCGTGCCGATGACGATGCCGCAAAACGCGGCGACGATCACGGCGCCCCAGATAACGATCCAAAAGTTCCATTCCAGGTGATGCGGCGGCCAGGTGAGGATGCCCGTGGTGTACGCGCCAATCGCAAAGAACGCGGCGTAACCCAGGTCGAGCAGGCCGGCATAGCCGACGACGATGTTCAGGCCCAGGGCCAGGATCACCAGGACCAGCACGTCGGTGACATCGTTGACGATTCCCCACTTGAACATCTTGTCCACCAGCGGGAAGATCAGGAGCAGAATAAT
>Ga0315282_10008868_pt1 | contig 16153 bp, 14 predicted proteins | sample YL17G07_20_MG_FD_203693 | JGI IMG/M metagenome (GOLD analysis project Ga0315282, IMG submission 203693) | Sediment microbial communities from Yellowstone Lake, YNP, Wyoming, USA - YL17G07_20 | ecosystem: Environmental > Aquatic > Freshwater > Lake > Sediment | place: USA: Wyoming | collected...
TTCGCCAAATTCTCAGGATCGAGAATCCCCTGAGCTCGAGCCACGCAGGGGATGCCCTGGCCCTGGCCTTGACCGGCCTTTCTCGAAATGAAAATTTTCGATGGTAACCTCTGCTTCTCTGCTGAGAAGCAGAGAAATTCTAAATCCGAAGCACCTGCCTGCGGTAGGCAGGCAAAATTCTAAACAAGCACGAATGTTCAAAATACTAATTTCCCAAACAAAGAAAAGTTTAGAATTTTGAAATTTGGATTTTGGATTTGTTTCGCCTGCCTGCCGCAGGCAGGGATTTCGATATTCGGATTCCGGATTTTGTCGTTAGTGATATCTCAAGAAATGCAGAGATGACCAGATCCTGAGACGAGGTTTCAGGTGGAAAGAAGATGATTCGCTACATCGAAGGAAAATTGCTCAAGAAAGAAGAAGATAGAATAGTCGTTTTAGCGAATGGGGTAGGTTATGAGATCCTTCTTCCTGCTATTGTTCGGCAGACCTTCAGTCCAAAAAAGGCAGGCGAGGATGGAGAGATGGTCAGACTTTATATTTATTACCACCAGACCGAACGGCAACCCAAGCCCCTTCTCATCGGGTTCAACTTCGAACCGGAGAAAGAATTCTTTGAGAAATTTATTACCGTGGAAGACATTGGTCCACCCACGGCTGTGAAGGCGTTGGTCATGCCCATTCCCAAGATTGCCAAGGCGATCGAGGAGAGAGATTCGAAAACCCTTGAGAGCCTGAAGGGAGTTGGGAAAAGGACAGCGGATAAGATCATTGCTACCCTTCAGGGAAAAGTGGGCAAATTTGCCTTAATGAGGGAGGATCAAATCTCAGCTGATGTGGAGGTCGTGGACTTTAAAAAACAGGTGGAAGAGGTTTTGGTGAAAGACCTCGGCCATAAATTAAGTGAGGCACAGAGGCTGGTCAAGGAGGCGATGCTGAGAAATCCAAATATCTCAACTCCAGAAGAATTGTTTGAAGAGGTCTATCGAGGACAAAAAGAGATTTCACCTTAATGTGGTATTTAAGCATGCGAACATGTCTCAAAACCTTTACGAAGCGGACATTTAGGCTTTTCAGAGATATGGCCTGTTGCGAGGCAGATAATGAGTTCCAAGACAAATCTTGAGATAGTATAATGAACACTCAAAGGTAACCGCTGTAAAGCTTTTTCGACATACTTGCATGCTTCTTGTAATTTTTTCCTGAACTGATAAATTTATCCTTGGGGAGGGAGATGAAGAAATCCGAAGAGGAGAGACGATCTGATCCGAAGATGGAAGCTGAAGAGGTTCAGCCTGAAGTTGAAGATTATCTCAACCTGAGGCCACGTAAGCTTTCTGAATACATCGGTCAAAAACAGGTGGTGGAGACTCTTGAGATTGCCATACAGGCCGCCCAAAAACGCGGAGAACCCATTGACCACATCCTCTTTCATTCCCCACCAGGATTGGGGAAAACTACTCTCGCCCATATCATCGCCACAGAGATGGGAGTTCGTATTGTGACCTCCTCCGGTCCTGCCATCGAAAAAGGAGGCGACCTGATCAGCATCCTCACCCATCTGGAAAGAGGAGATGTCCTATTCATTGATGAGATTCATCGTCTGCCTAAGATAGTGGAAGAATTTCTCTATCCGGCCATGGAGGATTTTTGCATCGATTTCATTTTTGATAAAGGGGTTCATGCAAGAAGTCATCGGTATCGGTTGGAACGTTTCACCCTTGTGGGTGCTACCACACGGGCCGGACTTCTTTCCGCACCTCTTCGGGAGCGCTTTGGAATATTGAGGAACCTCGATTTCTATTCTTTGGAAGAACTCTGCCAGGTGGTCAGGCGTTCCGCAGCCCTCTTAGGAGTGCCCATCGATGAGGGAGGGACAGAGGAGATCGCCAAGCGATCGAGAGGCACACCGAGAATTTCTAACCGACTTTTGAAAAGGGTGAGGGATTTTGCGGAGATCCGTAGACAGGGAAAAATCGACAGAGAGATCGCCGATGAGGCATTGCGTTTGGAGGGAGTCGATGAGACCGGTTTGACAAGCCTCGACCGCAGATTTTTGGAGACCATCATCCGGTATTACAAAGGAGGGCCCGTGGGGTTGGAGGCAATTGCCGCGACCCTGCAGGAGGAATCGGACACGCTGGTCGATATGATTGAACCCTTTCTCCTGAAGATCGGCTTTGTCGCAAGAATGCAGAATGGAAGAAAAGCCACCGAATTGGCCTACCACCATTTCGGGCTCCCCTATTCAGAATCAGGAAGACAACTCTCCCTTCCCACCCGGAAAAAACATTAACCCCTCGTTATATCTTTGTTGATATCAATCTTGGCTTTGGATCGGAGTTGGCTGAGCCAATTCTGAAAAGCCTCTTCCTGCTTCTGGTAGGACAACCGTTTTTCAAGATTTTTCTTGACGGATTGGAATTTGGTCTGATCAGCAGGTTCATAGCCAGCTACCCTCACTACAAAATACCCATCCTTTGTTCGTATGACTTCCTTGGGAATAGGATTTTTTTCTGTCAGCGAGGCGAGTATTCCCATCAATTCCCTGGCAGGACCAATTTTGGGGACCACCCCTGCTGTCCGGGTGAAAAAACCGGTCTCTTCCACCTGTAACCCTCGATCCTTCGCCAGATCCTTCATCGACTTGCCCGTTTGAATCTGCTTGAGAAGGTCTTCAGCCACCTGACGGGTCTTCTCCTCTGCCTTCATCCCGATGACCTTTCGAGTGACTTCCTCTTTCACCTCATTCAGAGGCGGGATTCGAGAGTCCTTTTTGTTGACTAACTTCAAAATATAGAAATTGGGCGGGATGCTGACCACAGGAGAGATCTCTCCCAGCTTTAAAGAGAAGGCACTGGAATTAAAGAGAGGATTCCTGCCAATATCCAAGATCTCGTCGCCTTCCTTAAAAAGACCCGTCGTCTTAATCGGATTATCCTTTTCTCTTGCATATCCTTCTAAATCGCGGTTACGGAAAAGAGAGTAGAAAGCATCGTCGGCTTTGCGAGAGGCCTCTGCTTTTGCCTTCTCTTTCTTCAGTGTCTGAAGGATCTGCCCTTTCACTTCCTCGAAGGATTTTTGTTTCTCCTCCTTCACCTCATCTATTTTTAAAATATGAAACCCATCTCTTGCCGCTAACACTGCACTCAGCTCATCTGCCTTCATTGAAAAGAGAAGTGATTCAATTTGTTCACCCAGCATTCCTTTTTGAATCCATCCCATGTCGCCACCCTTAGAGGCATTTTCCGCCTCAGAATACTGCTTTGCCAAGGAACCAAAATCCTTCATCTTTTTCGCTTTCTCCAAAATCTCTTCAGCTTTCTTTTTCTTCTCTTCAATTTTGTTGGATGGGTCTTCCACGCCGACTTTGATCAGGATGTCCCTCACCCTCACCTGTTTGGGTATCTTAAAAGTGTCTTTTCGGAGATCGTAATATTTTTTGATTTCATCTTGGGAAACCTGGATTTTGCTCTCAAAATCAGAAGGTCGGAAGAGGAGATATTGAATCTGAATAAAGGTTGGAATTCTGAATTCCTCTTGATGTTTCTGGTAGTAATCCTTTATCTCAATCTCATTCGCATGGACCTGACCCTTAAAAGAGTCAGGAACAATCTTCAGGAAGGTGAGGTCGATCCGTTCGTTCTCAAAGAGGTAAGTGTCCAATACTTCTTCCTCTGAGACCTTCCCTTCGTTCATTTTGATCAGACTCACTGCCTTTGAAATCAGAAGACTTTCCCGCTGGCTTTGTTCAAACTCTTCCGGGGTCATCCGGCTTACACGAAGAAACCTCTCGTAGCTCCTTTTGTCAAACTGGCCGTTCACCTGAAAAGCCGGGACGGATTGAATGGTCTCCCTCAGTTCTTCATCAGGGACCGAAAGCCCCAACCTTTTTACTTCTTGAAGGATGAGAATCTTGGCAATGAGGTCATCTAAGATTTTGTTTTTTAGACCAAGTTCTTCAACCATCTTATCCGAAAAGGATGGGCCCAATGCCTGCTGATATTGCTTGATCGCATTTTGAAAAGCATCATTATACTCTCTCCATTCGATGGTGACTCCATTCACTTTAGCCACATAAGTCACTTTTTTCTCCCGGAAATACGAATACCCTCCCCAGGAGATGAATGTTACAGCCACCAATATTAGTATGCCCTTGAGCATCCATGAAGTTGCATGTTCCCTTAATATTCTCAACATAAGCTATCTCTCCTCCAATACCCAATACTAATCAATTTCCCTTAAAAATACAAGGGTTTCTAAACGGTAATCCTCGGAAAAGAATTCTCTTGATTCTTTATGATTTTTGGGTAATGAATTCATCATGAAGGAGCAATTAGCGATAAAATACCACTTTTAGGGGGAGGGAAAAACGATGTATGATTTTCTTTTGACAGAAGAAGAGAAGAAGTTGCAGGAGGAGGTCAGAAGGTTCGTCAGGGAAAAGGTGCCGAGTTCACTGATTCGAGCGATGGATGCTGATCAGGTGAAGTATCCGAAGGAGTATATCGAAAGTCTGGCAGCACAGAATCTCCTCGGACTTCGCTTCTCCAAAGAATGGGGAGGCAGGGGAATGAAGTGGACAGGGGAGGTGGCAGCCATTGAGGAAATTGGCGTCCTCGGGTCAGGAATGACCTGCCTCTACTCGTTGGTGAGTATCTGTGGCGAAGCGATCCATCATTTTGGCACCCCAGAGGAGAAGGCGAAATATTTGAAACCCACCCTTGAGGGAAAACTCTGCTGCGCAGAGGCCCTCACCGAACCCCGGGGGGGATCCGACTTTTTCGGAGCGACCACCATCGCCAAGAAGGATGGGGACTATTATATCCTGAATGGCCAGAAGCGTTTTGTGGTGGGAGCAGAGGGGGCGGATTATTTTCTGGTCTATGCAAAGACAGCCCCGGAGGCGGAACCCCACCAATCCATTTCCTGTTTTATCGTCGAAAGAGATATGGGTGTGGAAGTCAAGCATGTCTATGGACTTCTGGGTTCACGGGGAGGAGGGACGGGCCGCCTCTACTTTCGCGATACTAAGGTGCCAGCAAAAAATCTCGTTGGCCCGTTAAATGGAGGTTCGCTGGTCTTCAACCGGATGATGATCCCCGAACGGTTGACCACTGCAGCCGGAGCACTCGGGATGGCCCGGTGCTGTCTGGAGATTGCTACACGGTATAGCGATCGGAGAAAAGCCTTTGGAGAGACGATCCGGAAATTTGAAGCGGTCAGTTTTAGAGTGGCTGATTCCATTGCAAAACTCGATGCTGCCCGGAGTCTTGTCTATGTGACAGCAAAGCATGTGGAAGAAGGCCTGGATTCGAGGCGGATGGTCTCCGAGGCAAAAAAGACTTCCACGGAGATGCTCTGGGAGGTCGTCAACAATTCGATGCAGGTGATGGGAGGGATCGGATATACAAATGTTTATCCCATCGAGCGTTTCTTCCGTGATGCAAGATTACAGATGATCTGGACCGGAACAAACGAGATCATGAGTCTTCTCATTCAGCACGAATTTTACAGAGAGACATTGAAAAGAGAGAGTGATGCGAGGGATGTTGAAAAGGATGCGAGTGACCTCGAAGGAGAAGAAGAAAAGGTCTATGAATAATTGGTCAGACCTCCCTCACCCTTCCCTTCTCCCCTGAGGGAAGAGGGATGGGATGAGGGACGATCAAATTAGAAATGTCTCTGATATGATAATAGGAAATCGTATTTGCATCACTGGAATTGGAGTCGTCTCTCCGATTGGAATCGGGAAGGAGGAATTCCTATCATCCTTGAAGAATGGTCGATCCGGCATCGAGGAGATTAAAGAATTTGATACCCATTTTTCCCGTTCTAAAAAGGGAGGAGCGATCCGGTCTTTCCATCCCAAAGATTTCATACCCGCAGCTAAGATCCGGCGTCTTGATCGGGCAAGTCAGTTCGCCATTGCAGCCTCGAAATTGGCCTTAGCCGATGCCAGATTCACTGTGACTCAAGAGAACAGCTCGAGGGTCGGGGTCGTCCTTGGCTCTGGTTTTTGTGGCCTCTCGAGCTCAGAGGAATTCCATCGAGGACAGGTCTTAAAAGGTTTTTTAGACTTAAACCCCATGCTCTTCCCCAACACTGTCCCCAATGCTCCTTCCAGTTATGTCTCCATCGAACTCGGAATCCAGGGGGTGAATTCCACATTGGTTCAATCCTTCTGCACAGCGGAGGCTGCCATATTTTTTGCCTGTGATCAACTTCAGAAAGGAAAAGCAGACCTCATCCTCACAGGCGGAGTGGATGAATTGAGTGAGTTTTTGTTCCGAGGGTTTTCAGAACTTCATCTCTTAGCCACAGATCAGGGGGATGGGGAGAGATCCTGCCCTTACGATAAGATGAGAAATGGATTGGTATTGGGAGAAAGTGCTGGATTATTGGTCATTGAGAATGAAGAACATGCCCGATCGAGGGGGGCGAGGATTTACGGTTATATTTTAGGTTATAGTTTAGTAGGGAAATCATCTCAAGGTGATGGGTCAGAGGATTTGGAACGCTCTATTAAAATGATACTCAAGGAGAGAGAAAATATTTCCATCGATTATCTCAGCGGGGCTGGGAACTCATCTAAAGTATTGGATGCCTTGGAAGCCAAAGGAATTAAAAAGACCTTTCCAACCCAGTCTCCTCAGATTCCTGTCAGTTCAATCAAGTCAATGGTGGGAGAAGCAATTGCATCCGGGGGGATGAGAATGGTGGCCAATGTGCTCTCCCTAGAAAATGGTTTCATTCCACCGACCATCAATTATCTGAATCCGGATCCAATCTGTGATCTCCATTATGCCGTCAATCAAAGATTGGATCGTGAGATTCAGACAATCCTCCATGTGGGGATTTCACCAGAAAATTGCTTTTCGTCTATTCTGTTAGGTGTGGAATGGAATGGATAACTAACCATTGGGAGTTAATTCTTCTCTTTACCCTCATCCACTTCACCCTGGGGCGATCATTCTCTGTGATCTTTGCCATCTTCAACCAAATGCCTGTCTTCCTCTACTTTCCCTTGGCCTTGGCTTATGACTATGTCCAGATCCCTGTCTATGGAATCATCTTAGAGCAATCGAGCATGAGTTTTTTCCCTATTCGATGGTTGAAGAGAAAAACCGATCATATCTTGACCCATTTGGATGAGAGACCGATTTTAAAAAAGGTGATGTCCCTGGGGAATGTTGGATTGATCCTTCTTTCTGCTCTTCCCATAAGGGGTTTCGGAATCCTTTCAGCGAGCATTGTCAGTTTCTTTCTTAAAAAAGGGAGGATTGAAGGAACCGTTCTCCTGATGACCGGTTCCTTCTTAGGTATTTTCATCATCATGGGTATTGCAAAAGGAATCTTTAAAATTCTGGCGCTCTTTTAGTATCTCGTGAGCCGAGAAGCCCCTCACCTCCACGATCTTTCCAACGGGGAGAGGGGAAGGGGGAGGGGGGATTCGGAATTTAAAATTATTATACTTGTTAAATTTAGGAAGGTCAGATTGAGATGTCGGAGCTAAAAGAAATCCTGGAAAATCTTCCTCATGCTTTTCCTTTTCGGATGATCGATCGGATTATCGAGATCGAAAAAGGAAAGAGGGTGATTGCCCTTAAAAATGTGAGCATTGATGAACCTTATTTTTTAGGCCATTTTCAAAATGATCCCGCTATGCCGGGAGTATTAATCCTTGAAGCGATGGCCCAAACCGGGGGGCTGGCCTTTCGGTCATCTTTTGAAAAGGGAGAAGAAGGGATACCGGTCTTAGCAAGAATTGAAGAATTTCGATTGAAAAGAAGAGTGGTGCCAGGAGATCAAATCATCATCGAGGCAGAAGTTTTACATATATTTTCTAACTTGGCCAAGGTGAAGGTTCTGGCCAGAGTGGAAGAAGAACCAGTGGCCGAGGGAATGCTCATTTTGGCAAAACAGATATCTTAGAGTCATAGAGTCATAGTGTCTTAGAGTCTTTAAGACGCAATGACACAAAGACTCAATGACGCTACGACAGAGGGGCGCGTTTAGAAAGACTGAAATGAAGAATCGCATCTCAGAGCCCGGTATCCTTGAAGATAGGGAGTTGGCAGAATATTACAACCTTATGGCTAAACGATATATGAGGTTCCCTTGTCAGCGGATCCTCAAACGGGTGGCAGCTAAAGGAATTGAGAAGGGGAAAGCCATTGATGTCGGAACAGGGCCTGGAATTATTCCCATTTTTTTGTCAAAAGCCCTTCCAGGGGTTCGATTTAAAGGAATTGATCTCTCTTCGGTGATGATTGACCTTGCGAAAAGAAATGCGAAAGATGAAGGACTAGCCGACAAAGTTGAATTTGAAGTAGGTTCGGCCTACTCCCTCCCTGTCGAAGATCATTCTCTCGATCTTGTTCTCTGCATTAACGCCATCCACCATTTAGACCGCCCCATGGATTTCTTCAACGAGGTGGCCCGATCCTTGAAGGAAGGAGGGGCGTTTGTTATAGTTGATTTTCATCGGGATGCCTCTTTTGTGTTCATCGGAATTTTTAATCTTCTTTGGAAAGCCTTTTTCGGAAAGCATCCTAAAGCGAAGAAAGGTTTTTTAGAATCGATTCGGTCTTCCTATACCCTGGAGGAATGTCAGAACTTCTTAGAACGATCGAGACTGAAGCATTGGAAACTTTACACACGGACCGTAGAGATGTGGATTGAATCTATTGCACAGATGAAGAGGAGGGGGCTATGGAAAAAAGAGTAAAAATGGACTTTATGTTGATAGCAGGAATTATGTTCATCTTTTTCGCAACCTCAGTTTGGGCTGCCTACCATATGGTGTCGGACCCCAGAGTTTATCAGTACTCCAATCACAAGGCTAAGAAGCAATATCCAGGGGTGCTCCAGGTAAAAGTGGTAAAGGATAATCGACCCGAAAAAGAAAAAGTTCAAAAGGACGATGAGCATCCTTACACCTTTGATGCTTTATGGCCCGAGCTGGTAGACGAGATGCTGATAAAGGTGTTGGAGAGGGAGTTCAGCCAATCTGGATTGGTGAAGTCGGTTGATCTGAAGAATGAGCAAGCCGATTATGTCCTTGTCATTGAACTCAACTCCTTCCATGGTCGATGGGCTTCTGTGCCCCAATCATTTAAGCCCGTGTATGACATTTATGGCAACACAGAATTTTCAGCACGGCTTGTGTCTCGAAAGGCAGATAGGACTCTTTTCAAAAAGAACTATGTTGGAAGATCGAAGACCCAAGCAAGCCAGTTTAGAAATAAGTATGGTTTTTGTGTCGTGGAGGCAGGCAAAGCTTTCAGAGAGGCAGCCGTCAAATTAATGACCGATGTTGAAATTGCCCTCTCAGGAGGCAAAGTTAGCGAGTATTAGCAGGCTGCTGAAAAACGCTCATCTGCGGCGTTCCCCTCATCCTCGCCCTGTTAGATGAGCAGCTATATTTTGGAAAGAATCAGTGAAGATATCAGCTTTCAAATGGCTGCAAAACCAATTAGGATTCTATCTAACAGGGCAAGTCGTTGCGGCGTACGACCAAGTACGCCTCACTCCTCAGGATTTTGGGCGCCCCCGAGAGCGGGATTTCGCAAACTCAACTTGCATGTGGGTATTTTTGAGCAGCCTGGAAGAAAATGACTTTTTCAGCAGACGATTAGAACTCATAAGGAACCATGAAGATAATCCCCCTAAATTTTCTCTTATAAAAAGATGAAGGGGGATTTTAATGAAGATGAAGACAAATCATGAGATGGAGGTAATCGATTGCCCTCTTTGTGGAGAACCGGAAAGCTTTCCACTTCATCAAGAGGGTTCCTTCCAAATGGTTCGGTGTCCCTCATGTCAATTCATCTTCCTAAATCCTCGGCCCACGATTGAATCCCTTCATTATTTCTATCAGCAGTATCTCCCGGAAGAAGAATCATCGATTGAATCATGGGAGAAGATGATGAAGCCTATTTTCAATCGGGCGGCAAGCCTGCTCCAACAATACACAAGAGAGGGACAGCTCTTGGATGTCGGGGCTGGTTTTGGGTTTTTTTTGGCTGAGATGAAGGATAAGGGATGGGATGTTACAGGTGTTGAAATCTCCCAAAAAGCGATGGACTATGCAAGGAATGTTTTCGGACTGACCATCCGTCCTGGGCCTATGGAGAAAGTAGGTTTTCCCGATAATTATTTCGATGCGGTCACTGGATTTTATGTGATCGAACACCTTCCATACCCGATGGTCTTTCTCAGGGAATGCCACCGAATTCTAAAACCAGGAGGGCTCCTCCTGTTGAGGTATCCTCATACCACCCCCATCAAGAATCTTCTCCAAATTTTCGGTACTAAAAATCGTTTATACGATCTACCTGCCCATCTCTCCGATTTCTCGCCAAAGATGATTCAGCGATGTTTGGAGAGAATTGGTTTTGGAAAATGCCAACACCTGATCGGTGGATATACATTCCCCGGTGATCCGGGAAAGCGAACAGCCTCCATCCTTTTCGGAAGTCTCTCGGAAGCACTTTTCTATTTGAGTGGCAAAAGGTTCCTTCTTCCAGGAGTTAGCAAGACAATATTGGCTTTTAAAAGTAATTTGTCGTGATGGATACATTGCACCGAAATTGAGCGATTCTTTTGACCAAATGAAAAGAGACATTGAGCCGAACACTTATAAATTACATCGGGTATCAACCCAATAAGTGAAAAAGAAATGTGTCATTCCTGTGAAAACAGGAATCCAATTTCTTATACATAGTTTCCTGCTTTCGCAGGAACGACGTCTGGATTCCCGCTTCCGCGGGAATGACAATCTTAAATACTTCGATCGCAGAATCGCTCAATTTAGGTTACATCCAAATGACAAAAATTAAGATGATCTCCCTCCCCCTTGGAGACTGTGTCACAATGAGCAGGAACCCTATAGTTGTCATTCTGAGCGAAGCGAAGAATCTAAAGTATTCAAAGTGTTATAAATTTCAGATTCTTCGGCTGACGCCTCAGAATGACATTACGACACAGTCTCCCAGGGGAGATTTTTAGGAAGATATGAAGTTTTGGCTTTTTATTCTCATTTCGCTCCTTCTGATGCCTCTTCCCATCAAGGGGGAAACGCCAATGGGTGCAGATGAAGTCGTTAAGCGCCTGAAAGAAGTTCAGGCAAAGACAAAGGACTTTTCTGCCGACCTTTATCAAGAGAAGAAACTCTCCCTCCTGAAGGAGAAGATCGTCTCGAGAGGAAGAATTCGATTTAAGAAACCGGACAAGGTCTCTATCGAATTCTTCCATCCAGAATCGAGCCAGATGGCCTTCGATGGGAAAACCATCCTTCTCTATTATAAAGAGGAGAAGGTTGCAGAACGTTATTCACTCCGTTCTAACCCGATTGCAGAGCGGTATCTTCTTTTTTCAAAAGATCCCTTTCAAGAAAACCTGGCAGAATGGAGGATCTTGGAAGACCAGGAATCTTTCTTGGTCATGGAGATCATCCCTAAAGTGAAAGATCCCCTCTTTGTAAAGACAAGGCTTCGGATTTCGAAGAAGGATTGGATGGTTATAGGGATGGATATGATTGAAAAGAATGGAGACACCACTTCCATCCGTTATTCGAATGTGAGGATGAACACAGGTCTTACCGATTCGGATTTTGAAATTCATCTTCCAAAGGATGTGAAAATCACGGAAGTCAAATGAGGAAAAGGGTTGTTATCACAGGTCTGGGGGTGGTCAGTGCCGTGGGAAATAACCTCCCCGAGTTCTGGAATTCTCTCATTGAGGGAAAAGATGGGACAAAGGAGATTACGGTCTTCGATCCCTCTGCCTACCGGACAAAGATTGCTGCAGAAGTTTCCCATTTAGACCCCGAGGCCCATTTCGCAAAAAAGGAGATTCGGCGCCTCTCCCGATGCGATCGATTCGGTTTGATTGCATTTAGAGAAGCCTGGGAATCTGCCCGTCTTAATCAGGATTCCCATGATAAGGAAAAGGTGGGGGTGATATTGGGAGCAGGCTCCGGTGGTATCCTCTCCGTCGAAAAATATTTTAGAGATTTTTATCAGGGGCAAAAAAAATCTTCCCCCTCGCTTCTCATCTCTTACTCCCTCGCCACCACAACAGACCACATCGCCATTGAATCGGGTCTGAAAGGACCCAGGAGCACTACAGCGACAGTCTGTTCCTCCAGTTCTGCCTCTGTGGGTGTTTCCTATGAGATGATTCAAATGGGTTTGGCCGATGTGATGGTCACCGGAGGAAGTGATTCGCTTTGTGAAGTCTCATTCAGTGGTTTCAGCAGCCTAAAGTTGGTTGATCCTGAAAGTTGCAAACCCTTCGATAAAAGAAGACAGGGTTTGGTCATTGGTGAAGGAGCGGGCATCCTCATCCTTGAAGAACTGGAACACGCTTTAAAGAGAGAGGCCCCGATCCATGCAGAGTTTTTAGGATATGGGATCTGTGCTGATGCCTATCATCTTACCGCGCCAGAGCCCAATGGAGAGGGTGTGGAAAGGGTGATACGCATTGCTTTAGCTCAAGCTGGGCTTTCACCGGAAGAGGTCGATACCATCAATGCCCATGGTACGGCCACGCCTTTTAACGATATTGCCGAGACAAGAGGGATTAAAAGAGTTTTTGGAGAGAGGGCAAAAGAGATTCCGATCAGTGGAATCAAGTCCATGATAGGACATTGCCTCGGCTCTGCAGGCGGCATTGAAGCTGTGGCAACCGTCTTGGCCTTGGAGATGGGGATCATTCCTCCTACGATTCACTATGAAGTACCAGATCCCCTTTGTGATCTGAATTATACACCCAATCAATCCATCAAAAAGGATGTTCGGGTTGCCCTTTCGAACTCGTTTGCCTTCGGAGGCAACAATGTCTGTCTGGTGTTTGGAAAATACTTAAATGGCAAATAGCAGATGGCAGATGGCATATGGTTGAGGCGAATATTATTTGACTATTAACCATAAGCTATTAGCTATCAGCTATTAGCATCAATCTTCAATTATGAGCCATCGCGTTGTCATTACTGGTTTGGGAATCGTTTCCTCTATTGGCGTCGGTAAGGAGGCGTTCTGGGAGAATTGTCTTCAAGGAATCTCCGGGATCAAACCCATTCAAAGGTTTGATGTGAGTTCCTACCGTTCTCAATTGGGAGCGCAACTCACGGAGATTGATTTTAAGGCTTTCATCAAACCTGTTAATCTCAGAAGAATGGATCGGATTGGAAAAATCGTTGTCTCATCCGTTCGATTGGCTATAGATGATTCAGGTCTCAACCTAAAGGAAGAGGATTCCAGCCGAATAGGAATTTCAATTGGCACAGGCCTGGGAAGTTCGGATACCGTCGACCAGTTCTTCCGCTCCCTTTTAAAAGATGGGCCGATTGGAGCTGCGCCCCTGCTGTTTCAAACCGCTGTACCCAATGCCATCACGAGCCACTGCGCCATCGAATATGGAATCAAGGGAGTGAACATCACTTTCTCCCATAAAGAATCCTCCACAGAGATGGCCATGACTTTTGCCTATCATCTACTGAAAGAGGGAAGGGCAGATGTTATCTTCGCGGGAGGGGGCGATGAGCTAAGCGAGCCTCTCTATCATGTCTATTCGATGCTTGGGGCTCTATCTCCGGGAAGAGGGAAAGGTAGCGAAGGGATGAGGCCCTTTGATCAGGATCGGAACGGAATTGTCCTGGGAGAAGGGAGCGGAATCATTGTCTTAGAGACATTGGAGCATGCGGAGAAGAGGGGGGCGAAAATATATGCCGAGATGGCTGGTGCCGGACTTTCAGGAAGCACAGATGGACTTCTCCGGTACGATCTCAAAGGGGATTCTATTGCCAGGGCAATGTCTTTGGCAGCTAAGGAACTTCGGACAGTCGATTATATTTCGGCCGCAGCCAATTCAACTCCTGACCTGGACCGGGCAGAAACGATTGCGGTTAAAAAGGTCTTTGGAGAGAGGATAAAAGAGATTTCTGTGAGCAGCCTCAAATCAATAATTGGGGAGTTTGATGGCTCTGGAGGGATTCGGGTCGGCGGAGTGGCATTAACTCTTAATCACGGGATAATCCCCCCCACCATTGGAACAGAACATCTCGATCCAGAATGTGATTTTAATGTGGTCCTTGGTCAATTGAAAAAAAAGGAAATACGCTCCGCACTTCTTAATAGTGCCTCTAATGGTGGTTCAAATATTTCGTTGTGGTTTAAAGCTTATCGTGAAGGGAATATAGAGGAGTAAAATCTGCATTTCTTGAGCGAAGTTAATACCCTATTACCAATGACTTCCTTCGCCATTCCATCCACTTCGATCTTAACCTCTCCCCCTCAATTCTCTCTTCCAAAAATTTGAAGAAATCTTATAATGGTATATAATCCTGATCTTAGGACTCCATAATGCCAAACAAGGGTGGAAAAGAGAAAACTCTACTCAACGAAATAGAATCGCTCCGTCAAAGGGTTAAGGAACTCGAACGTTATGAGGAAGACCGGAAACGAACGGAAAAACCCTTTCTTGATCTCTTTAATGCCACAGAGGAAGTTGCACTTCTGATGGACCAGGAAGGAATCATCCTTGTAGCAAACAAGAATGCAGCCCGTCTTTACGGCATACCTGTGGAAAGGCTCCCCGGGAAATCGATCTATGACCTTATCCCCACTGATCGCGTCGAGAGCAGCAAGGAAAAGGTAAGGACCGTCGTGAAGACACGAAAGACGGTAAGGTTCGAGGGGAAACTCGGGGAGAAGGTTTTCGAAAATAGCCTCTATCCCGTTCTGGTTGATGGATCGGAGGTACAGAGGATCGCGATCTACGTCCGGGACATTACTGAACGGAAGCGGCTTCAGGCGATATTGCAACAGACGGAGGAAAAATACAGGAATATCTATGAGAACGCCATGGAAGGGGTTTTCCAGATAGATCCTGATGGCCGCTTCATAAGTGCCAACCCATCTCTCGCACACATCCACGGGTATGATTCGCCTGAAGAACTGATAAAGAACGTGAACGACATACGAAGCATGTATGTCAACCCCGACGATCACACCCATTTAATCAATTTTCTTTTCGAGCGAGGCGCCGTCCAAAACTACGAAGCCAGGATGTCCCGAAAGGACGGGAATCTCCGCTGGATCTCAATAAATGTGAGGCTTGTAAGGGGTGCTCGGGGCAAAGTCCTTTACTACGAAGGCACCATGATGGACATTACAGAACGGAAGCTAGCTGAGGAGGGACTCGCCGAGAGCGAGGAGCGTTACAGGACTGCCATTGAACACTCAAACGACGCCGTCGCCATCATCCATGGTGACCGGACTCAATACGTCAACAGGAGATTCGTGGAGATTTTTGGTTACGATAAACCGGAGGAGGTAATCGGTAAGCCAGTCTCCCTCTTCGTCCATCCAGATGATCGGGAAAAGGTCATGACGATCAATCAGCAGAGACAGAGGAGAGAGCCTGTTCCTTCTCGATACGAATATAAAGGCATTACAAAGGGCGGAAAGGTTATCTATATTGAAGTCTCGGCCACAAGCATCGTCTATCGGGGCACACCCGTCTATCTTGTCTATTTAAGGGATGTCACAGAACGGAAAGTGGCAGAAGAGGCGTTACGGAACGAACGGAACAGATTTCGAACCCTCTCAGAAAATGCACCCTTCGGCATCATCATGGTCAACGAGAAAGGGGTCTTTGAATATATCAACCCCAAATTTAAGGAGTTATTTGGTTATGATCTGGATGAAGTGCCAAATGGCTTGGAATGGTTTAAAAAGGCGTTTCCCGACCCGAAGTCCAGGAAAGAAGTTATCTCGACCTGGATCGATTACCTGAGAAGTACGAGGCCGGGGGAGAAAGTCCCCAGAACGCTTCCCACCACCTGTAAGGACGGAACGCAAAAAAACATCCATTTTATTCCTGTCAGGCTGGCCACGGGAGAACATATTGTAACCCTCGAGGACATTACCGAACGCATTCGGGCCCATGAGGCACTGGTGAAATCCCATCAGGAACTCGATCAACTGAACAGGGCAAAATCGAAGGCCGTAAATCTTATTTCCCACGAACTCAGGACGCCACTCGCCGTGATCCAGGGGAACATACGGCTCCTGAAACGGAAGCTTAAGCGTTTACCCATCGATGCAAATCTTCAGAACATCATGGAAACTTTGGAGCGAAACCT
>Ga0315282_10008870_pt1 | contig 16151 bp, 13 predicted proteins | sample YL17G07_20_MG_FD_203693 | JGI IMG/M metagenome (GOLD analysis project Ga0315282, IMG submission 203693) | Sediment microbial communities from Yellowstone Lake, YNP, Wyoming, USA - YL17G07_20 | ecosystem: Environmental > Aquatic > Freshwater > Lake > Sediment | place: USA: Wyoming | collected...
CGCAACCTTTGTTTCATAATTCCTCAACCTCTTTGTCAATTTTTGGAAATCGCCCTCGTTAAAGATAATATTAAACGGATAGCCCTCGACGGCAAGTCTCGTTCCCAAGAGTGGAAAGGAGCCCAAATGGCTGCCCAAGGCGATCACTCCGTTCCCCTTTGCCAATGAGGCATCCAGATATTCCTGACCTATTATTTTTATCTCCCTGACGAGTTTCCCGAAAGGAACGCCGAATGCGTAGATCGTCTCGAGTGGCGTGAGCGTGAAGTTGAAGAAGACCTCCTTGGCGAGTCTTGTCATCTCCTTGACATCCTTTTCTTCTCCAAATGCCAAGGAAAGATTACTCAGCACCCTCCGTCTGTATTTTTTGATCAAATAGAAACCCAATGTCCCACAAACCCTTGCGACCGAAATAAAAAGCTTTGGAGGAAGGACACGAAATGTCAGGACGGAAAAAGCTAATAAGAGATTGCCAAAGAAATCCAAAAAGCGATACTTTATTTTCTTGGAAAAGGTTTTTGGCATGAAAGATCAGGGTATCGAAAAAGATGGATCGGATCACATCAACATAGATGATTTTCAATCAAATTTCAATAGCGGCCGCCTCAACCATCTTTTTGCAACATTCAGCGTAGAATTGACCTTTGGACTTATTTTGTTTATCATCAACACTAAAGAACTTAGATTGATGCAACAGTTCAAGACAAAACCTTACCGCAGAACCCCTCTTATTTAACTTGGTAAAGGGAGGGGGACAAGGTTTTCTCTGGCCCAGCCCCACCCATCCTCCCCCATCGAGGGGGGGGAAGTAATAAGTTTGGTGGATGGATGAATATTTTAGCCCTTCCGACAGCCCTCGCCTTTACAATGAACCTCACCCTCTGTCTGGTCGTTCTTTCCAGCAAACCCAGAGATATGGCCCATCGGCTTTTCGCTTGCTTCGTCCTTTCCTTTGCTGCCTGGAATCTGGGTGAGTTGATTATGATCAGCAGCATCAATCCGATACGGGCCATCTTGGGGGTGAAGGTGATCTTCGTGGGCTTGACCTTTGCACCCCTGTTTTTTCTCCATTTCTCTTTTGTCTTTCCATCGAGGAAGAGTGCGTGGGGAAGGGGATATAAGCTCCTTCTCCTCTACTTGGTTCCGCTCGCCCTTCTGGTAACTTTTTCTATGGCCTTTCGAATCGATATCGAACGGTTCAAAGAGTTGAGAAATGTCTTCTACTACGGCCTGCTCTTCGAAGAGCCGATCACTTTTCTGGTCTTTCTTGGTCTGTTGACCCTGTTTTCCGGCATCTGTATCTATTGGGGCATCAAGAATTTGATCGACTCTCTCCGGACGACCCGGATTGCGAAACAAAAGCTTCAGATTAAATACCTCATCTTTGGAATTGTCTCCATGGCCATCGTTGGAACGACCATCAACCTCTCCAATTATTTTCTCAAACTGGGCTGGCCCATCTTCTTCCTTGCCAGCCTCTATTCCATCCTGGTCAGCTTTTTCTTTACCATGGCGCTCATCAAATATCGCCTCCTCGACATCCATCTTCTCATCCGGGGGGGGATCCTCTATTCCTCAGTGTCGGGGTTGATCCTGGCCATCTATATCCTGATTATCAAGAACATCGGAGAGGCGATCTCCCAGAGGGCTTACGGAAGGTCTCTTCTGGTGGAATCTGCCTTGATCCTCGCACTGGTCTTCATGCTTCGACCTTTCCAGACAAAAGTGGGAGATTGGATTGACCGGTTTTTTTACATGGAAAGAGTGCGTTTCCGGACGAAACTTTCAGAGTTTAGCCGAACGTTGACAGAACTGGTGGACCTTGAGGAGGTAGCGAAGACAACCGTTTATTTCATCACCCAAACCTTACATGTCGACTCCGTCGTTGTTTTCTTCCTAAGAAGCGAGGTCGATGAATATCGCCCGCTTTTTGGGACTCCGTTCCAAGAAGGAACGACCTATTCCTCTCGGCATCCTTTCGTGAGGAGAATCGAATCGAATGAAACGGCTGTGGATCTCGAACACCTCCGGGAGAATGAAGGAGAGGTGAAGGCGATTGACGATCTGATTGAAGAGGGCTGGGTGGTCGTCGCTCCAATCTTTTTAAAAGAGAAGTTGCTCGGTTTCATTCTTCTGGGGAAGAAGCGGTCAGAAAAGGACTATACCGTGGAAGAGCTGGAGCTCATCGATGCTTTCTTAAATCAGGCGGCACTCGCTATCTCGAGAGCCCTCCTCTATCGGGATATGAGTTTGAAAGATAAGCAGATCATGCAAGCTGAAAAGATGGCAGCCATCGGTGAATTAGCTGCCGGGATCGCTCATGAGATTCGAAATCCCTTGAGCATCATCACCGGGTCCGCGGAGACCATTCGGAAGCACGAAGACCGGGAGATCTGGGAGGAAATGACCAACTTCATTCTGGAGGAGTCGAAACGGATCAATGGGCTGATCAGCGCCTTCCTGGACTTTGCCAGGCCGAAGGAGCCCAAATTGGTGAGTTGCGATCTCAGGGAGATCTTGGAAAAAACCCTTCTTCTCCTCTCCCCGCAGGCGAAGACGCTGGGGGTGGAGATCAAAAAGGAGATCCCTCAAAAGCTTCTTCAGGTCTCAATCGATCCAGATCAGATGAGGCAGGCCTTTACAAATCTCGGTGTCAATGCCCTGGAAGCGATGCCCCAGGGAGGGGTTCTCAAGGTGACGGTGTTGGAGAATGCAAAAGATGAAATTGTGCTCCGCTTCAGCGACACGGGAAAAGGAATTCCAAGGGAAGTACAGGCCAAAGTCTTTGATCCATTCTTTACGACAAAAGAAGAAGGGACAGGCTTAGGACTTTCCATCGTCCATCGCATCATCACTCAGCATGGAGGGAATATCAGCGTGGAGGGCAAGGGGGGAGGAGGCAGTATCTTCACGATCTCTCTCCCCCTGGAAAGAGAAGCGAGGAGATGAAGAGAACGATTCTGATTGCAGAAGATGAAGAGAAGATGAGGCGGATCTTGGAGGTGAACCTTCAAGATCACTACCGAGTTCTCCTGGCTAAAGATGGGGAGGAGGCGCTTCGCCTGTTTAAAGAGAACGAGGTCCATCTACTCGTTACCGATTTGAAGATGCCTGAAAGGGATGGCCTCAGCTTGCTTCATGAGGTAAAACGGCTTTCGCCGGAGATACCTGTCATCCTGATCACCGCCTATGGAACGATCGAATCAGCCGTCAACGCCATGAAAGAAGGAGCCACGGATTACCTCCTCAAACCCATCAAGATGGAAGAAGTTGAACTGGTGGTTCAGAGAGCACTTTTTCAGGCTGACCTCATTGATGAAAATCGGAAGTTGAAAGAGGAGATTAAGTCTCTATACGGAATCGATTCGATCGTCAGTAAACATGAAAAGATGATCGAGATCATGGGCATCGTTCGTCAAGTCGGAGAGAGCAAGGCCACGGTTCTGATTGAGGGTGAGAGCGGAACAGGGAAGGAATTGGTGGCAAGGGCGATTCATTTGAACAGTCCAAGGGCAGGGTTTCCTTTTGTCGTGGTCAACTCTTCTGCCATTCCAAGGGAACTTCTCGAAAGCGAACTCTTCGGCCATGAAAAAGGAGCCTTTACCGGCGCCGTGAAGAGAAAAATCGGGAGTTTTGAACTGGCCCATCGGGGAACCCTTTTTCTCGACGAAATCGGGGAGATGCCCAAGGAGCTTCAGGTTAAGATTTTGAGGGCCATCGAGGGCTATCGGTTCATGAGGGTAGGGGGGACCGAGGAGATTGATGTCGATGTTCGCCTGATCACTGCCACCCATCGAGATTTGAAGGCAGCGGTTGACGCAGGAGACTTTCGTGAAGACCTCTTCTACCGACTCCATGTCGTCTCCATCAGACTTCCACCATTGAGAGAACGGAAAGAGGATATTCCACTCTTGGTTTCCCATTTTGTTGAGAAACACAAGAAAGAAGTGAAGGATAGACTCCTGGAGGTTCCGGAGAAGGTTCTTCAAATTTTAGAAAACTACTCATGGCCCGGAAACGTGAGGGAGTTAGAAAATTGTATCTTAAGCGCTATGGTTTTGGCTCGCTCCAATCGGATTGAAGTGGAAGACCTCCCACCAGAGCTGAGGGGAGGAGAGCCAGTGGTTTCCGTGCCGAGAGACGGCGAAGAGCTGAGACGGATGAAATGGCAATTGAGGCGGAAGGCGGAGAATGAAGTGGAAAGGGTCTTTTTAATAGAGGCTTTGAAAAGAAATAGAGGGAATATTTCAAGAACTGCTTTGGATGTGGGAATGGACAGAAGGCAGCTTCAGAATCTGATCCGGAAACATAGAATCCTTGCCAGGGAGTTTAAAGGCGACTCCTCGTCTTCCCGGTGAAATAGAGAAGAAGCCCCCCATGGTTGAAATAGGAACGAAACCTGCTTTGAGGAAATTCTCTGATTGGTTTACCAGAGCTGTTTCTTCCAGCAGGTCCTCCTTTGCCCTGTTTATTTGTCTGTTCGCCACGGTGCTCGTCTACCGGATGCAGCTCACGATCGGTCTGTTTACGAATAGAGTCAGACCCTTTGATTTTCATCCGGGAGGGCATCCCTTCTGGTTTACCTTTGCTTATTTGCCCTCCGATCTTGCCGTTGTCCTTATCTGCTCCCTGATATGCTGGCTCCTGTCTCGAGTGACCCATCTCAAAGAGAGAAAGGGATTTCCAATTCTTAAAGTATCGGGAATGGTCTTCTTACAAATTGTTTTGCTCGGCCTGGTTCTTATCCATGGGGTTCACGGCCGCCTCCTCTTCGACGTTCAGACCGGGATCGATCTTTCGGTAATCAAGGAGGCATTTTCAGGCATTTCGGCTGTCGAGACCCTCAAGCTGACGGAGGCGAGAGATTACCTTTTTCTTTTCTTTCCATTTGGAATCTTCTGGCTGGTTCTCTTATCCCCGATTCGTTTGAGAGTTTGGATGGGCAGGGTTTTCGTTGTCTTAGCCATTTTTCTCTCATCCCTTTCTTTATTCGCCGCCAGTGGCAAGGCCAAAAATGTTCCCGATGAGATACGCCTGAATCCGGCACTTTTTTTGCTTTCCGATGTGGCGGAAGATGTTTTGAGATATTCCCCGCGGGATCGAAACATGGACGTTGCCAAAGGGAGCCGGTCAGACATTCAGCCCCTTCAATTCAAGGAGGATTATCCCATCGAGCCGGCGAATTCTTTGCCGGCGAAGAGTAAGCATCGGTGGAATGTTATCTTTTTTATCATGGAATCGGTCGGAACCCGATACATCTTTGATACAGGCAATGGCAATCCGATGCCGATGCCTTTTCTCCACAAAATTTCGCAGGAGGGTTGGTATTTAAAAAAGCACTTCACCACATCGAATGTGAGCACCAAGGCCGTTTTTTCTCTTTTCAGCGGGCTTTATGATTTTTTCAACCGGGAGACATTCGGCACACGGCCGGATGCTGAAGTCCCTTCCATCTATAGTTGGCTGGGTGAGGGTTACGATAGCTTTTTGGTGACCCCTTCTTCCATCTCCTGGTACTTCCCAACGAAGTTTGTAAAAAATAACGGACCGCGGGAAGTCCATAGCTATGAAAATCTGAAATTTAAGATAAAGGAAGAATTTCATTCCCTGGGCCATTATATTGCGAGAGACGAAATTCAAACCGTCGATTTCTTCATCCAGAGATTGAGCAAGGCAAGAGAGCCTTTTCTCGGGACCTACATCAGCTTTGCTGCCCACTTTCCGTATTTTGACTATGGCGAGGATTATCGTATTGCGGATGATGGACGTTTAATCAGCCGCTACTACAACAACCTAAATCTACTCGACCACATGATTAAGCGGATTGTTGATCATCTTCAAGAAAAAGGGCTCCTGGAACATACCATCCTGGTGATTGTGGGGGATCATGGCCAGGCTTTCGGCCAACACCACCCAAATAATTTTATGCATTACCGGTACAGTTATAATGAGAATCTGGAGACTCCGGCCATCCTCTATCAGCCGGCCCTTTTTAAGCCGAGGGTATTTGGGGCTCCTACCAACCATGTGGATATCTTGCCCACCCTCCTCGACGCCGTGAGGATTCCGTATGCCTCAACGGCCTTTGACGGAGAGTCCCTCTTCAACCGTAAATCGATGAGGAAACCCCTCTACTTTTATGGATATGAAGAATCCATCTCGTCGTTGGACAGTCATCTTATAAAGGTTCAGTATTCGTTGAAGAAAAAAAGCTGCTGGGCCTTTGACTTAAAGCATGATCCAGACGAAAAAACTCCAATCGACTGTTCATCGTATCCACTTCAACTGGAGGGTCTCCACAGGTTCGTCAGCGAGCATGATGCGAGTCTTCTTAAATATAATATGAGCCTAAAAGAAAAGAAGGGATCTCCTGCCGTGAAAGAAGTGAATTCCTCCAAGTGAACCCCGTTAGAAATTTCAGGAGGGCATCAACCCCGCAGGAATTATTCTGGGACCTAACCCCGTTGCAGAGCCCTGCACCCATGCCTGCCTGCCGGTAGGCAGGGTGTACAGGGCAGCGGGTCATCATTTCTAACGGGGTGAGATGGTGACAGACCGCCAGAGGATTTAGTCCTGTAATGCCTCGCTCTCCCGTGGAAACTCACGGGATCGGGCAGGGATGTTGAAGAAAATCTTATAGCGGAAACCTTAGCTTGTCCCTTCACGAAATGAATCCCCTGAACAATCGTAAGGGTTGCCTATAATAGAGGAAGTTAACTTTGCGAACAAATCATTTCACATCGTCCGCTTGGTAAGATTTTCGGAGACATTCCTGCCCGATCAGCGGATTTCGCCCACGCTCCGACGAGGGGTTACTTAGTCCTTGAGTTTTTTATTTCGATTTTCTAAAATGGAGACCAAGAAATCGAGGTGTTGAGATGTTGGAGCTTTCCGAGAAGATCAAAGAGCATTTCCGCAATCCCCATAACGTGGGGGAGATTGAAAACCCGGAAGGGATGGGGGCAATTAATAATCCGGTTTGTGGGGATACTACAAAACTTTACCTGAGGATAAAAGACGGGTTGATTGAGGACGCTAAATTTTTGTCTTTTGGCTGCGCCGTGACTATTGCCTCAGCCTCTGTATTAACCGAGAAAATTAGAGGTAAAGAAATTTCAAAACTCCTTGTTGGAACAGATGAAGAAGTCGTCAACCGCCTGATCAGCTTAATTGAGAGCGAGTTGGGGGAGATCCCATCGGTAAAACTCCACTGTCCGCCTGCCGCCGTTCAGGTCTTTCTCGAATCGATAGCGGGATATTTCGAAAAAGAAAAAAAGATGGAATTGAGTTCGAGAGCCAAACGCTTAATCCCCCTGATATCCGAATACTATAAAAGAGGCGTAGAGAAAGAATAAGGGGCGAACGCTTCCCTAAACCTCAAGACTCTCCCCTTGAGGTGTCCTTAAACCTTCTACCCGTAACTCTTTCTTCCTGAAATCCTCAAGGATACATTTCAATAGCAATATAAAGATTACGACTCATAATCCATAATATCACTGAGATAAGAAAGGCAGCCCACCCGTGACTCTACATCTCAAATAGGCAGCATAGTTCGGAACACTTTGCATTGTCGGCATATTTTCATCTTTTTCTGCCAGTTCTCTTGCACCTGACCATGACAGATCGTCCCATTAATAAACCAGCATAGATTCCCAGCTCGAAGCTCCCATGCAGGACAATTTTGCCTAGTCTCCATCGGACACTTACGTATCACCCAACAGGGCCTTTCCCCCCCAGGGGACGACTTTTTAGAGGCTAAAAGAAAAAGGACCTGACGTTCAATATGGACTGGGATATTCCTCCACCCCTGTTCAAAGCTTTGTATGGCCTTAAGAGAAACACCCAATACCTGTCCCATCTGGGTTTGGGTTTTCCCAAGATACTGACGAGCCGTTGAAAACTCCTTTTTTTCCATTCAAAACTCTCCTTCGTATCTATTTTAGATTGTACCACAATGTGGATAGATGTAAAGGATCTTCCTTTCTCTTAAAAACCGCTATTGAGTGCACTTCAAAAGATACTTTTCACAACCTGATTTCCCTATTGACATAGACAGATATTCGGGTTAATTTGTGATACCACATTGTGGTGCTATCCCGCCAAAGGCGAACCCCCGCAGTTCCAATAGGGTTTTGAGCGCATAGTACGTTCGGCAGGCACAGCTTCCCACGGGGTCTGCAAAGAAGGGTCCCTGATTCTTTTTTACCAATTCAATCAGTGATTTAATAGTCTCAGAAAAAGGAGGAAATGCGCACACGGGAAGAGTGAGAAGTGAAGAGTAAAGGTGGTAGAAGAAGTCTTTGTTAACAAGAAACCATTTCCAAAAGGAGGAAAATATGAAACGGTTATCAGTAGTAGCGCTAATGGTCCTGGTGACTTTGGTCGGGATGGTCGGTTTCAGCCGCGCAGGCAATGAACTTAGCGCGTTGCAGGCAACCGCGAATACAACTAGCAAAGCAGTTGGCACGCTACAGGCGACAGTCAATGATGGAGTCCCGGCCAGGGCCAAGATGTACTATCTTACAGTCAACGGTTTCACCGGGGGCGACGCCATGACGGCTTGTGATTCCGGATTCCACATGGCCAGTATATCCGAAATCCAGGACCCCGGTAACCTCCAATACGCCGCCAAGGGCACACCCGCGTACGACGTACCCTATGACCAAGTATATGGCCCACCATCGTACGACGCACCAGCCTATGACCAAGGATTGGGCCCACCCTCAAACCGCATGGGCTGGGTACGGACAGGGGCCTACCAGCAGACGGATTACGAGGATAGCTGTGACATGAGGCAATCCAGTTCCGACCAACAAAGCAGCACCACTATGTCGCAATACTCCTTCTTTTTCTACACAAGACCCGTACAACACATGTCAGCACCGTTGACGTGGTGGCACCTGGCCCATCAGACGTGCGCTTCAACAGAGCCTGTCTGGTGCGTCGAGAACCCACAATGAGGAGCGCGATTTGCGCAGGAACGATCGATCAGCAAGGCGGTGATTGCATCGAGGGCCACAGCCTTTTTAGGAGTGTCCACAAGTTAACTCCCAACCCAACGCTTAACCTCGTCGTAAGGTAATCCCACAACTTACCCGTAAGTCTAAGGAGGAAACTATGTTCAAGCAAGTTTTGGTTTGTACCGCGTTTGTCATGATGGCGATGGTCAATCCTGTCATTGCGCAGCAATCTGCACCGACGTCCGAGAAAGCAAAACAGATCGAAGCACTGGTCAACAAGGCTGCGGCACTGATCGAGAGTAAAGGGAAGGCTGCCTTCCCCGAGCTCAGAAAGAAGGACACTGAATGGTTCAGCGGCGACACATACTTGTTCGTCTACGATTTGAAGTCGAACGTATTGCTCAATGCCGCTTTCCCAGCGCGCGAAGGGACCAACACCACCGGTCAGAAAGATGCCAATGGCAAGTTATTTCATCACGACTTTATTCAGATGGCTGAATCTAAAGGATCTGGATGGGTCGACTACATGTTCCCGAAACCAGGGCAGACCCAACCGTCGCGGAAATGGGCCTACGTGAAGGCGGTTAAGGTGGATGGAGTTCCGAGCTTAGTCGCTTCGGGCTTCTACCCCGAGTAGCCCCTGGAGATCGGCCCAAGGCGTCGCTTCTCGCCATCCGTTTACCGTAACCTGCGGCGAGCGATCCTGGATCACCAGGAGCCTAACGAGAGACTGAAGCGCAAGGAGGTGACGACCCGACGAGAGCGTAAGATCGGAGATACCCAGCAATCCGGCTGGATTGCGCGTTGGGCGTCCGCGATGCGCGTAGGGGTGTCCAATGTCATTGCGCGCGCACTACCTAAGGAGGTACACTATGCTACGATTGATTTGTGCTTTTGTCCTGGTGCTATCGATTGCGTCCCCGAGCCTGGGACAACAATCCTTAGTCGGAACCTATAAGCTCATTTCCACGGATGTAGTGGTAGGTGGCTCTGCAACCCAGCCTCTGGGGAAGACTCCACACGGTTACGTTGTATTGACGCCGACCCGCGCAGTCTTCTTCTTTACGGCAGAAAACAGGAAATTCGGCACCTCTGTAGATGAGAAGGCCGCGCTATTCGACACGTTGGTAGGTTGGTCAGGGATGTATCGTGTCGAGGGAGGGAAGATCGTCTTCGCCGTGGACGCTTCGTGGGTCGAAAACTGGAACGGAAAAGATCAGGTCCGCAACTGGGCACTAGCGGGCAATCGTCTTACGTTCACGAGCGACCCAATCCCTTTTGCCAGAGATCCATCTAAAACATCCGTTGTTCGACAGGTAATGGAGAAAGTTGAGTAGGCAGCGCTACCCCCACTTTTTGGGAGGGATTATGAAGTGGGCTCAAGGGCAGGGCCAGAGATGGTCCTGCCCTTTTCTTTAGAACCTTCCTTATGCCTACTCTCTATCCGTAATCGTCAGCACTCAGAGCTATCTTAGACTGAGGATAGGTGGAGCCCGCAGGCGGTTTTCTGAGAGATTTTTCCTCGTGATTTTTACCTTTCGCCTTACATGCAACATTAATAAATACTCAGCGACAAATCCGGTTGACCTTTCCGTTCGAAAGTTGTAGTCTTCTATCAAACCGACGGTCACCTGGGTGGGGATACCGGTAAATCTTTTACGATTATCCCAAGTAAAAGGTAGAAGGAGCATTTTATATGTACACATTAAAATTCGACGAAGATCTTTGTGCAACCTGTCAAACTTCTGACTGTCTGGTTAAGTGCCGGTTCATGGATATGGAGAGTGAGGCAGCGCATAAGGAGATGATGAAAATAATCAAAGGAGAATACTCTTCTGTTTTACACGATTGTAAAACTTGTTATGCCTGTGAAGAATATTGCCCACGGGGAAACCACCCATTTTACCTGATCACCGAGCGAAGAGAAGAAAAAGGTATGCTCACGGCATCCAGAGCCATTACAAATCAGTGGATCAACATGTGTGAACCCCAGGGAAAATACAAAGTAGGAGAGATTAAGGAAAAGGCCCTTTCCTGCTGCTTCATAGGAGATCTGAGGCGCTTAGCAAGAGGGAAACTGTTTGAGGACCTTCGCTCCTCTTATGTTCTTGGTCCTGAATTCTTCTGCGAAGTTGTCTATCTTCATTTTGCCAAGCCTTCAATCATAAAGAATAGACTTCCAAAAGTAATCGAAAATATTAAGCAGCTCGGCATCAAACAGCTCGTCTGCATGCATGATGAATGCTATGGCTCATTCACGTCCCTTGCACCGGCCTATGGCATGGAGGTACCATTCGAGCCCATTCATTACTTTGAGTATTTATTTGAAAAGTTAAGAGACCTAAAAGGCGGGATCAGCCCGCTCAATATTAAAGCAGCCTATCAGCGACCCTGCTCATCTCGACTCTCTCCTGATAAATATCATTTTGTGGGAAAGATATTTGATCTGATCGGAGTCGAGATGGTTAAAAGGGAATTTCAGGGAGAGAATGCTCTCTGCTGTGGAGAGGTCCTGAGAATGGTAGCCGGATACGAGGTGGCCAATGAAGTACAGAAGAAAAACATCGATGATATGGTACTCTCTAAAGCCGAGTATTGCGTATTCAACTGTCCTTATTGCCAGATGGCCTTATCCGAGAAAGTTTTCAAGAGAGGAATAAAGCCCATCCATATCATCGACCTGTGTAAAATGGCCATCGGTGAAAAATAAGTAATGGGGGTAGATAAAATGACCGATATCTATAAGTCCCTCGTTGAAATAGTGGGGGAGGAGCATGTTTCAAATCGGAGAGAAGAGCTTTATTTCTATGCACGAGATCCTGGCTTGATGCCAGCTCATGAGCCAGACTATGTCGTGGCTCCGGAAACCACGGAGGAGGTTCAAAAGATCGTCAAGCTGGCCAACGAGGAGAAAATACCGATTGTTCCGATGGGAGCAGGCATGGCATTAACTGGCCTGATCATCCCCTTAAAGGGCGGGATCGTTATCGATATGAAAAGGATGAGAAGAATATTAGAAGTGAATGAAAAGGCAAGATATGTCGTCCTTGAAGGGGGTACCTCCCAAGGTGCATTGAAGGCCTATTTGGATAGAAATTATCCCAATCTCAGGCATAGTATCCCTGATGCACCGCCCGCCGTGACCATCGCAGCAAATGTGGCGATCCACGGTCAAGGTCGCCTGACCCAAATGTACGGTTTCAATTCAGACATGGTAAGCGGATTAGAAGTCGTCTTACCAACCGGGGAGATTGCTAAGATTGGATCCTGCTCCATGTCGCCGTCCTGGTTTTCAAAAGGTCCCACGCTCCCCGATTTGTCAGGACTGTTTTTGGGATGGCTCGGGACAACCGGCATCATTACCAAGGTCGGCCTTAAGCTCTATCCCAGGAAAAGGATGAGAGATGTGGAGATATTTGTGACAGATCGAGCGGACCTGATCCCGGAGATTCTCTTTAGACTCACCCACACCGAGATGGTGGAAGACATCACTGCCTGGTTCCAGGCAAAGCCCATCATCTTCCAGGGGAATCATCATGTAACGTTATATATTACCGGAGACACGGATGAAGAGCTTGAGTTCAAGAGAAAGATGGTCTGGGATTCTCTCAAGGAGTTCAGAGACAGCAAAGATGGGGGATTCATGTGGATCTTACCGGCGATGAAACCCACCTTTTTGGACATGCCCCAAAGGAGCGTCACGACCTTTGCAGATGTAAAAAAAGGAGGCGGGTTTGAATATTCCGGGCCAATCGCCTTGATTGAAAAATATCCAGTGCTCGCCAGAAAATTGGAGGAATTGGGCACTAAGTATAAAGTTGCTTACTCGGGGATGGCCAGGGTCATTGGCAGGAGCCATGCGATGATGTTTGGTATTGCCTTCACATTCAATAGGGCAGATCCGGACATGATGGAGAGGGTCAGGAAAGCGCTCCATGAGGGAATCACGTTTGCCTTTGACCAGGGGGGGATTCCCTGGAAGCCGACTGTGGAAGAACAGAAGATGGCCATGGAGAGAATGGACCCCAATACCCTGAAGCTCATGAAGATGGTAAAGGAAAATCTGGATCCGAATGGGATCATGAATCCTGGAAACTGGAAGGTGAATTAGATGGAATACGAAGAGATTGTTCATCGATGCTTTCGGTGCGGATATTGCAAATTCACAGAGGACTATCACGACATCAACTGTCCGCCTTACTTGAAATTCGGGCTTGACACTTACGCTGCCGGCGGAAGGATGTGGCTGATAAACGCATGGCTTAACCACGGGATAGAGACCAGCAAACATTATGCCGAGATTCTCTACTTATGCAATACCTGCGGGAATTGTAAAGAACACTGTGTTTTCACATTTAAAGATGATTTGCTGAATATATTCGAAGCTGCCAAGGCGGAATTGGTAAATAAGGGATTAATTCCCCCGGCCGTCAAGGATTATTTACAGGGTATCATTGCGAACGGGAATCCCTATAAAGAGCCGCAAAATAAGAGAGGGAGATGGGCTGAGGGAACGGGTATCCAACCCTTTTCCGACCAGGAGTTTCTCTTCTATGTTGGGGATGCAGGCTCCTATGATGAACCTGGGAAAAAGATGGCGATGTCTGTAGGCAGCTTACTATCCGAGGCGGGCTTATCGATAGGCATATTAGGCGGCAAAGAGAAGTGCGACGGGAACGATGTCAAAGCGCTCGGTGAAACAGGGCTTTTTGCAAAGTTGGCCGAGGAGAATATCAGACTGTTCAAAGAGATTGGAGTCAAGAAGATTATCACCTTGGACCCTCATGCCTTTAATGCGTTTACAAAGGAATATCCAAAGCTGGGAGGGCAGTTTAAGGTCTGGCACTATACTCAAGTTTTGGCCATGCTCATGAAAGATGGAAAGATTCCTCTATCAGGATTCAAGGCTAAGGTCACTTATCATGATCCTTGTTATTTGGGCAGGCATAACGATATATACGATCCCACGAGAGAAATCCTGAGAGCGATCCCAGGACTTGTGTTTACGGAAATGAAGCGGAATAGAAAGAATAGCCTTTGCTGCGGAGGCGGGGGCGGGAATTTCATGACCGATGTATCAGGATTGGGAAAAGATAGTTCCAGCAGGATTCGGGTAAGGGAAGCATTGGAAACAGGTGCTGAGATTTTAGCCGTCGCCTGTCCTATTTGTTATAAGATGTTAGACGATGCAGTCAAGGAAGAAGGGGTCGAAGGAAAAATTAAGGTCGAAGACATCGCCGAAATAGTCCATCAAGCTATTCGATCGTGATGTACATTTCCCACTCCATCGCCATCACTTCAAGCCCGCTTTCAGCCAGGCGTTAACAATTTTATCTATTTGCCATTGATCCTTATAAAAGGTAAGCCCTGTCTTTGCCATTTGGTCCACCGAAAACTTTGGGTCTATCCTGAGAACTTCTGCAGCTTCAGCACGGGCTTCCTTCTCCCGGCCCATTAAACTGTATGTCGTTACTAACCCGAGATGGCCAAAGATATAGTCAGGTGCACGCTGAATACCTTTCTTATATGCTGGAATCGCGTCTTCAAACCTGCCCGAATCACAAAATGAATGGCCTAGACGTACAAAGCTTATGGCCTGAGCGTTGGGGTTGAGTCTTATTGCTTTCTGGAACAGTGGGATGGCTTCCTCCGGCCGGCATGCACTTAGCAGGGTCGAGGCATATTGGAAATAGGCAAACGATCCGCTGGGATTGAGAGCCACAGCCCGTTCCCCTTCAGCAATCGCCTTGTCGTACTCCCTTTTGAAAATATAGATGGCGCTCAACAAACCATGAGCAGGAGGCAAGGAATCATCCATGGCAAGGGCCTTTTCCGCCAGCTCATAGCCTTTTTCAAGGGTCTCTTGAGGGGACCTCGTTGTGTCAAGGTAAAAATCGCTCAAGCAGATAAGACCGAGTTGGATATAACTTACTGGATTTTCGGGACACATTGAAATAGCTTCCTCTACGAGCCGGCGAGCCACGTTGTTGTCCTCGAAGGTGATACGGTCACTGTATTTGGTCGCCTCCATTAGCTTTAAATAGCAATCCAGACCTTGCTTCCCCCTGAAGTATTTCGAGTGTGCCGAAATTTGTTCCCCCTCCGTCAGCTTTACTTGGATGGCCCCCAAGATACTCATGGTGATCTCATCCTGCATGGCGAATAGGTCTTTCAGATCACGCTCGTAGCGTTCAGCCCAGATGTGATGTCCTGTGAGAGCATCGATCAACTGGGCATTAATCCGGATTCGGTCGCCGGACTTCTGGACACTCCCCTCCAGCACATATTGGACGCCCAGTTCTTCGCTTACTTGCTTGACCTTCACTGGCTTTCCCTTGTAGGAAAAGGTTGAATGTCTTGATATCACAAATAAGCGGGGGACCTTCGAGAGGGCGGTGATGATGGTCTCGGTGATACCATCGCTAAAGAATTCTTGCTTTGGGTCACCACTCATATTCTCAAAGGGTAGCACGGCGATTGAAGGTAGGTCAGGCAAAGGGAAGGCCATCTTCTCTTTGGAAGCAACCACTCCAATCGACCCAATCGGTTCTGCCTTCTTCTCTTTGAGACTGGACAGGAACCTTTCCCAGGCATCCGCGTCCAAGGAGTCCTCATAGATGATACCAATGTCATTCAAAGTTGCTCCAATCTTATCTATGGCGAACATAAGCCTGACATTCTCATGGCTTCCTTTGTACTCAAAAAGGTTTGCCCAGCTATCTTTTTCAGCCTCGGTAAAGTGATAGGTTTTGCTAATCCCTTCCCCATATCTCTTTTTCTTTCCAAGGACCATGAAAAGTGGGGCCTCTTCCAGGTTGGGTAGGGCATGTTGCCATTTCCTGTAGATCCTTGACAGCAACTTCTCTTCCTCTGACGATCCGGCAGCACCTCCGATAGTTTCGTTCAGTAAAGCGAGAAGGTCATGATGTCCTTCAAGGGGGATGAATGTGATTTTTCCCAGTTTTTTCATCTCGTTAGCGATAAAGGCAATCACGGAGAGGTAAAACTTTCGGGAAGGTGAGTTGAAATGAAGGGTCAGTTCAATTCTGTCTTTAAGTTCGATGTGGAGCTTGAACTGATTGAGATCGATTGTGATGGGGTGAGGTTTGGTATTTTCCGTTATTTTTTCCGCCCCCAAATCTTATTGAAAAGGCAGGAGATTCTATCAGGACATCAAATAATTAAAAAAAT
>Ga0315282_10008871_pt1 | contig 16149 bp, 11 predicted proteins | sample YL17G07_20_MG_FD_203693 | JGI IMG/M metagenome (GOLD analysis project Ga0315282, IMG submission 203693) | Sediment microbial communities from Yellowstone Lake, YNP, Wyoming, USA - YL17G07_20 | ecosystem: Environmental > Aquatic > Freshwater > Lake > Sediment | place: USA: Wyoming | collected...
GGGTCTCTTGCCCGACACCGAGGTGGTCGTCGAGGGCGTGGCGCCGTTCAACGGGCCGCTGCTGGTACGGGTCGGCGAGAGCCACTACGCTCTCGGTCGCGAAGTGGCCGGCAAGATCTTCGTGCGTGGCTAGCCGGTTGAGCCGTATGGGGGCCCCTCAGGCCGGTTCGCCGTCTCGTCGCGGTTCGCCGTCTCGTCGCCGAGGCCGCAGAGGCGGCGCGGCGCGGGCCGCTTCCGACATGCGCACGGTCTGTTTGGCCGGCAACCCCAACGTCGGCAAGTCCTGCCTGTTCAACGCCCTGACCGGTTCGGCGGTGCAGACGGCGAACTACGCCGGTGTCACCGTTGAAGCGGGGCGGGCGTCGGCCCAGTGGGGCGACCGCGAGGTCGCGGTCGTCGACCTGCCGGGCGCCTACGCCCTCACGGCCGGTTCCGACGAGGGTCACGCCGACCAGCGTGCTGCGCGCCTGATGCTGCTCGAGAGTTGCCCCGACGTCGTCGTCGCCGTGGTCGACGCCACCAACCTGGCCCGCAACCTGTTCCTCGTGCTCGAGCTCCTCGACCTGGGTTATCCGGTCGTCGTGGCTCTCAACATGGTCGACGTTGCTCGTCGCCGCGACATCCGTATCGACGCGGCGGCGCTTGCGCGTGTGCTGCGCGTGCCTGTGGTGCCCACCGTCGGTGTGACCGGCAAGGGGCTCGACGAGCTGCGTGGGGCTGCCTTGGCAGTCGCCGACGCCGAGCGACGCCGGCGTCAGGACGGACACCGGCGTCGGCGAGGGCAGGCGCACGCCGACATGCCCGGATCCGGCCGACCGACGAGCGCTCCAGGGGTCGTGCGCTCCTCGGCGGGCGAGCTCGACCTACGCATCGCTCGCGAGCGTCACGCCGCCGCGCGCGCCATCGCGCGCGCCTGCACCGAGTCGCGCGCGCCGGCGCGGCCTGACCGCTGGTGGCGTCTCACCACCTCGGCGGTGACCGGCCTGCCTATCCTTGTCGGTGTCACGGCAGCCATGTTCGCCACGCTCTTCGTGGTCGGCGACCTGCTCTCGCGGGGGCTGACGTCCGTGTGGTCGGCCACCGCCGGTCCGGCCCTCACCGCGGGCGTGCAAGCCGGGCTGGGCCACGGCTGGCTTGCGGCGACGGTTCTCTGGGGCGTCAACGGCGGCGTGCTGGCCACTCTCGCCGTCGGCATCCCGTACATCCTTGTCTTCTACCTGATCATGGCGGCGTTTGAAGACACCGGTTATCTGAACGCCGCCGCCTTCCTCACCGACCGCATCATGCACCGCTTCGGACTGCACGGCCGGGCCGTCATCCCACTCATCGCGGCCGGAGGCTGCAACGTGCCCGCCATCATGGGCACGCGTGTGCTCAGCACGATGCGCGAGCGCCTCATCGCCGGCACCCTGGTGACGCTCGTCCCCTGCAGCGCTCGCACGGCGGTGATCATGGGCGCCGTGGCGATGTACGCCGGCTGGCAGTGGGCGTTGTTCGTCTACGCCGTGCTCTTCGTGATCGGCAGCACCGCCGGGATCGTTCTCAACAAGATGCTCCCCGGCGAGACCGACGGTCTGGTCATGGAGATGTTCCCACTGCGTCGGCCCTCGCCCGGGCTGGTTGTGCGCAAGACGTGGTTCCGCTTCCGTGAGTTCGTCTGGGTGGCGGCGCCCATCATCCTTGTCGGCAGTATGGCCTTGGGAGCCTTGTACGAGAGCGGCGCCATCTGGTATCTGGAGCGGCCGATGGAACCGGTCGTCGGCTGGTGGCTCGGTTTGCCGGCGGTCGCCGGTCTCGTGCTCATCTTCGCCTTCCTGCGCAAGGAGCTGGCCCTGCAGCTTCTCGTGGCTTTCTCAGTGGCCCGGTACGGTGGCGCGGCCCACGACCTCACGCTTTTCATGAGTCGCAATCAGCTGGTCGTCTTCGCGCTGGTCAACGCCATCTACGTCCCTTGCTTGGCGACCGTCGTCATGCTGGCGCACGAGTTCGGCTGGCGACGGGCCGGCTACATCTCGGCGGGCACGATCGCGACGGCGCTCGCCGTCGGCGGCGCCGTCGCCCACGTGCTGCCGCTGCTCTGAGTCAAACGCTCGCCCGGTTGCGGGCGCCTTCGTAGCGGGTGGTAAGATGGCTGCGCTGAGGAGACGAATCAAGGATGGCGAGCCACACCCCTGATGCCTTGCGCCGGGAAGCCGAGCGTTTGCTCGAGGTCGCGGGCGTCTCGCGTGCCCCGGTGCCGTTGCGCGACGTCATCAGCGCCCTCAACCTCTCGCTCGTCCAGTCCCGTCGTGAGCCGTTCAGCAGCGAGGCGGCCCTGGCGCCGCTCGGCGAAGGGTTCGCCATCGAGGTTCGCGGCGGCGGCAACGAGCGCCGCCGGCGTTTCACCATCGCTCACGAGATCGGCCACTTCGTGCTCCACGACGGCAGGCCGCTCTACGAGCGCGGCGGGCGGGTCAACGAGGCTTCACGCCGGCTTGAGCGCGAGGCCGACGCCTTCGCGGCCGAGCTGCTCATGCCCGAGCACCTCGTGCGCCAGGCTGCGCTCGAAGAGGGAGCCGACCCGCATCTGCTCGCTGATCGTTTCGAGGTGAGCGTGCAGGCGATGAGCATCCGCCTGCGGCGGCTGGGGCTCGCCGAGCGGCAGAGCGAGCTGCTGCCGCCGTCGCGCGACGTCTTCTGACCGTTCGCCGGCACGGGGATGGCGCCGGCCCGCTTCGCGACGCAGCGTCGGTGATGACGGTTACGCTGCCGGCACTCTTCATCGTCATGGTCCCCAGCCCCGGCTTTCGGCGTTGGCGGCGTGATGTGATCTACTACCAGAGTATCGTTGGACGTCCGGAGGTTCATCCGTGCATGAAGTGAACGTCGGCCACAAGTTCCTGGCCGACTACCAGAGCATCATCCCCAAGGACCTGCTCGAGGAGATCCGCGACCTGGCGGGTCCGCTCGAGGGCAAGCGCGTGCTCCACGTGAACGCTACGGCCTTCGGCGGTGGCGTGGCCGAGATCCTTTACACCCTCGTCCCGCTGATGAACGACGTCGGCTTGTCGGTGCAGTGGCAAGTCCTCAACGCGACCCCGGCGTTCTTCAACATCACGAAGAGCTTCCACAACGGGCTGCAGGGCATGGAGGTCGCGCCGACACCCGAGAGCAGGGAGACCTACGAAGCCGTCAACCGCGCCAACGCGCACGACCTTTCGCGGCCCTACGACTTCATCGTGGTCCACGACCCGCAGCCTCTGGCGATGCGCCGTTTCGCGAACGGCGGTGAGGCGCGCTGGATCTGGCGCTGCCACATCGACACCTCGACGCCCGACCACGGCCTCTACGACTACCTGCTGCCGTTCATCCGCGAGTACGACTGCGCCGTCTACACGATGGAGGCCTATGCGCCCGAGGGCATCGGCGTGCCGGTTGTCGCGGTGCCGCCGGCGATCGACCCGTTGGCACCGAAGAACATGGCCCTCTCGCCCGAGGACGCGAGGTACATCGTGCGGCAGTTCGGTATCGACGTCGAGCGGCCGCTGCTCCTGCAGGTTTCGCGCTTCGATCCCTGGAAGGACCCGCTGGGCGTCATCGACGCCTACCGCGTGGTGAAGGGCAAGCGTGCGGAGGTGCAGCTCGCGCTGGTCGGTTCGCTGGCGAGCGACGACCCCGAGGGGTGGACGTTCCTCGAGAAGGTGCATGAGTACGTGGGCGGCGACCCCGACATCTTCGTGCTCTCGAACCTCGACAACGTGGGCAGCGTCGAGATCAACGCGTTCCAGTCGCACGCCGACGTGATCGTCCAGAAGTCGACGCGGGAGGGCTTCGGCCTGACCGTGTCGGAGGGGCTGTGGAAGGCGCGACCGACCGTCGCCGGAGCGGTGGGCGGCATCCCGCTGCAGATCGACGACGGCGTCACCGGCTTCCTCGTGAACTCCAGCAACGAGTGCGCGGAGCGCTGTCTGCAGATCCTGGCCGATCCGGCGGTGGCCAAGCAGATGGCGCTGCGCGGCAAGGAGCATGTGCGGCGTGAGTTCCTCACGCCGCGCCTGCTGCGCGACTACCTGCGGCTGTTCACTGAGCTCGCCGGCGAGAGAGGGTGAAGGCGTGGCCGCTGCCTCCGCGTCGCGCGACGCGGGGGCAGCGGCCGACAGGCAACGACGAGAGGGGTGTGGGATGGGCGACGACCTCGGGCATCACCGCCTCGTGGTGGCCGCCAACCGCGGCCCCGTGTCGTTCCACGACGACCCCGAAGGCAGACCCGTCGTCACGCGGGGCGCCGGTGGCCTCGTCACCGTGCTCACCGACATGCTGCGCAAGCATCACGGTCTGTGGGTCGCCGCCGCGCAGTCGCCCGAGGAGGTGCGCCTCGCCGGCACCGGCGAGCCGGTCGAGGTGACGCTGGGCGGCGACCGCTACCGCGTGCGCTACATCGCCCCCGATGCCGAGACGTTCGACAAGTACTACAACATCGTCGCCAATCCGATGCTGTGGTTCGTGCAGCACTATCTGTGGGACCTGGGGCGCCACCCCGACATCGGGGTGAGCGAGATCGACGCCTGGCGCAACGGCTACCTCGTGGTCAACCGTATGTTCGCCGAGGCCGTCCTGGACGAGGTCGGCGGCGACGACCGCGCGGGCGGAACGGGGACGATCGGCGACCGCTCCGTCGTGCTGCTGCACGACTACCATCTCTACCAGGTGGCCCCGCAGGTCCGCTTGCGCGCTCCGCGGGTGTTCCTGCAGCAGTTCGTGCACATCCCCTGGGCGCAATCCGACTACTGGCGCGTGCTGCCGCGCGAGATACGCGAGGCGGTGTTCAGCGGGCTGCTGGCCAACGACATCGTCGCCTTCCACACCGCGCACTACGTCGACAACTTCCTGCAGGGCTGCGTCGACGTCCTCGATCTCGAGGTAGACGCGCGGCGGCGCACCGTCTTCGTCGGGGGCCGCGAGGTCTGGGTGCGCGCCTATCCCGTGTCGATCGACCCGGCGACGTTGCGCGACCCAGCCCAGGACCGCCGCGTGCTGGCCGAGGAGCGCGAGCTGCTCGCGCGGCGCCGCGACCACCTGGTCGTGCGGGTCGACCGGCTCGATCTCTCGAAGAACGTCATCCGTGGCTTCTTGGCCTTCGACCGCTTCCTCGACAAGCACCCCGAGTTCAAGGAGCGCATCACCTTCCTGGCCCTGTTGCAGCCGTCGCGGGAAGACGTGGAGGAGTACGTCGAGTATCGCCGCCGTGTGCTGCGCGCCGTCGAGCAGGTCAACACGAAGCAGGGCACGACCGACTGGATGCCGATCGACCTGCGCATCCAAGACAACTTCCCGGCCAGCCTGGCGGCCTACCGCAGTTACGACGTGCTCTTCGTCAACGCCATCTTCGACGGTATGAACCTGGTGGCCAAAGAGGGGTCGATCGTCAATCGGCGCAACGGCGTGCTCATCCTCTCGGAGAACACCGGCGCTTTCGAAGAGCTGGGGTCGTTCTGCGTGCCGGTCAACCCCTTCGACATCGAGGAGCAGGCCGACGCGCTGCACATCGCGCTGACGATGCCGACGGAGAAGAAGCGCGTGCTGGCCGACCAGATCAAGGCCGTCGTCGAGCGCAACAGCGTAGACAAGTGGATCAGCGCGCAGTTCGCCGACATCGAGGCCAAGCTCGTCGAGAGGGCTGCGCGCTAGGTGCCCCGGGGGCTTGCTCTCACGACCAACCCTGCGTAGAGAGTCTCGTACGCCGCAACCATCTTCTCCACTCCGAAGCGCTCCCTGGCCACCCGCCGGCAGCTCTCGGGGTCGATCTCGCCGAGACGGTCGAGGGCGGCGATAATACCATCGGCGTCGGGTACGATGAAGCCGGTCTTGCCGTCGTCGAGCACCTCGCGCACGGCGCCGTCGGGGAAAGCGATGGTCGGCGTGCCGGTGGCCATCGCCTCGATCATCACGAGGCCGAACGGCTCAGGCCAGAGTACGGGGAAGAGGAAGGCCTTCGCGCCGGCGAACAGCGCGCGCTTGCGCGCGTCGTCGACCTCGCCGAGGTAGACGATCTGCTCGTCGAGTTCGGGGACGATATGCTCCTCGACCCACGGTCGGTAGGCCTCCTGCAGGGCGCCGGCCATGAGCAGCCGATGTCCGCTGCGGCGCGCCACCTCGATGGCGATGTGGAAGCCCTTGGCTTCGCAGAGGCGGCCGAAAGCCAGCAGGTAGTCGTCTTTCTCGGCCCGGAAGGGCCACGAGTCGACCTCGACCGCGTTGTAGACCGTACCTGCCCAGGTCATGCCGGTCGGCGCCAGCGTGCGCTGGTACTCGCTGATCGACACGAAAGCGGCGGCGTCGCGGAACTGCTGATAGAAGGGGAAGGCGACCTCGTCGAAGGCGCAGTGCACCGTGTGCGCGAGCGGCGCCGGCGAGCTCAGCGCGGCGGTCGCCGACAGCACGCAGAAGCCCGTGTGGTCGTGGATCACGTCGTAGCCTTGTGCGGCGATGTCGCCGAGGGCGAACGCCGCGTGGCGCGCCTCGATCGGCGTCTCGTGCATGCGTTCCGGCTGCTGCACCGGGAAAAGGGCCTTGAGCCGAGCCTTCGTGTGCGAGTCGCCGGTCGCGTACAGCGTCACGTCGTGACCACGATCGACGAGGCCGTCGCAGAGCTGCTGGACCACCCACTCGATGCCTCCGTAGCCGTTGGGGGGCACCGAGATCCAGGGCGGGGCTATCTGCGCGATCCTCATCGGGAAGGATTCTACCCTGGCGCCACCGCCTGAGCACAACGGGGGCGGCTCGGCGAAGGCTCGGCAGACGGCTCAGCATGGGGCCGGCGTACGGCTCGGCATGCGGCCGCCTGTGGCCGCTTGGCAGGGACGTCGCCGCCGACGTAGAGTGCGATCACGATGGCGACCATCCTCTACCTCGACTGCTCGAGCGGCGTGAGCGGCGACATGCTGGCGGGCGCGCTGCTCGGCCTCGGCGGCGCCGAGGCCGAGCAGCGCGCCCGCCAGCACCTGCGCGTCGCCGGCATCGACCCTGGGCTCGTGCGCACCGAGGAGGTGCGTCGCGGGGGGTTCGTCGCCCGCGAGCTCACCGTCGCCGACCGACCCGGGTTCGCGACGTTCGACGAGCTGATCGCTGCGGTGCGTGCTGCGGAGCGGCTGCCTGAAGCCGTGCGCGACGGTGTGATTGCCGTCGCCGAGCGCATGGCCGCTGCGGAGCGCGCGGTGCACGGGCTGGGCGGGCGAGAGTCCGCCGAGGGCAGCGACGAGGGCGACGGCGACGATGAGGGCGGCGGCGACGAGGGCAGCGTCAGCGGCCGGCCCGGTAGCGGTGAGGTCAAAGGCAGCGGTGAGGGCGGCCGGGGCGCCGAGACAGGCGGCGGCGAGCACCTGCACGAGTTGGCCGGCCTCGACACGGCCGTCGATCTCATCGCCGTGACCTCACTGGTCGACACCCTCCAGGTTGAGCGCATCGTGGCGTCGCCACCGGCGCTGGGCGGCGGCTCGGTGCAGACGGCGCACGGGAGGTTGAGCGTGCCTGCTCCTGCCGTTCTGGCCCTCCTGCGAGGGCTGCCGACAGCCGGCGGGTCGACTGACGAGGGCGAGCTCACGACGCCGACCGGCGCCGCGCTACTGGCGCAGCTCGCCGACGAGTTCGGACCCCTGCCGGCCGGGCAAATCGAGGCGGTGGCTTGCGGCGCCGGGCAGCGTGAACTGGCGGACCGCCCCAACGTGCTGCGCGCCCTGCTCATCCGAGGGCCCGCTTTCCAGACCAGCGACGAAGCGGCCGGAGCGCCTGCGGGTGGCGAAGACGGGGCGCACGACGAGGTCGAGCTGCTCGAGACCAACATCGACGATTGCACGCCCGAGGTGCTGGCGCAGGCCGCGGAGCGGCTACGCGCCGAGGGCGCCCTCGACGCGTGGCTGACGCCGGCCGTGATGAAGAAGGGCCGCTCAGGTGTAGTGCTGCACGCGCTGGCGCGGGCGGCCGACACGACGCGGCTCGCCGGCGTCGTCTTCGCCGAGACCACCACCTTCGGACTGCGCGTGACGCCGGTGCGACGTCTGTGTCTTCAGGAGCGTTGGGCGGCCGTCGAGGTCTTCGGCGCGCGCGTTCGCGCGCGCCTCGGCTACCTCGACGGTCGCCTCGTCACCGCGTCGCCCGAGCACGGAGACTGCGTCGCCGCAGCCGAGGGCGGCGGAGTCTCGTTGAGGCGTGCGTACGAGACCGCGTGCGCAGTCCTGCACAAGCAGTTCTTCGTCTGATACGATGGCGCGAACCTGGGGGCGAGGCTCAGGCACGGGCGCGCTCGGGTGGACTCGTGGAGCCCTCTGAAGGCTCGGGCGTCGTCACAGTGGTGGTGGAAAGCGCGTAACGTGGGTCGATGAGGAGGACGCGTTGAGTACGCAGACCAAGATGAAGTCCGACATCGAGATCGCACAGGCGGCAGAACTCAGGCCCATCGAAGAGATCGCCGAGAGGGCCGGCATCCTCAAGGAGGAACTCGAGCTTTACGGGCGCTACAAGGCCAAGATCGACTACATGGCCGTCCTGGAGCGGCTGCAAGACGAGCCCGACGCCAAGATCATCGACGTGACGGCGATCACCCCGACGCCGCTGGGCGAGGGCAAGACGGTGACCGCGATCGGCCTCACCGAGTCGATGAACGCCATCGGCGTCAAGACGATGCTCGCCTTGCGCGAGCCCTCGCTGGGGCCGGTGTTCGGCATCAAGGGCGGCGCCGCCGGCGGCGGCTACTCCCAGGTCGTGCCCATGGAAGACCTGAACCTTCACTTCACGGGCGACATCCACGCCGTGGGTGCGGCCAACAACCTGCTGGCCGCCATGGTCGACGCCCACATCATGCACGGCAACGAGCTCGGCATCGACCCGCTCACGATCTCGTGGCGTCGGGTCGTCGACCTGAACGACCGTGTGCTGCGTCACATCGTCCTCGGCCTCGGCGGCCGGGCGAACGGCCTGCCGCGCGAGAGCGGCTACGATATCACCGTGGCCAGCGAGGTGATGGCCATCTTGGGCCTGGCCACGTCGCTCAAGGACCTGCGTGAGCGTCTCGGGCGCATCACCTTCGGCTACAGCCGCGACGGGCGTCCGTTGACCGCCGAAGACATCAAGGCCGCCGGCGCGATGGCTGTGCTGCTCAAGGACGCTCTCAAGCCGAACCTCATGCAGACGCTCGAAGGCAACGCCTGCCTCGTGCACGCGGGGCCCTTCGCCAACATCGCCCAGGGCAACAACTCGATCATCGCCGACAAGGTGGCCATGAAGCTGGCCGACTACTTCGTCACCGAGAGCGGTTTCGGGGCCGACCTGGGTTCCGAGAAGTTCATGGACATCATCTGTCGCTACGGCGGTTTCGCGCCGAGCGTCGTGGTCATCACCTGCACGATGCGCGCCCTGAAGATGCACGGCGGCCTGCCGGTCGACCCCGAGCTGCTCAAGCAGGAGAACGACGAGGCGCTGGCCAAGGGGTGCGAGAACTTGGCCAAGCAGGTCGAGAACATGAAGCTCTTCGGCATCCCCGTCGTCGTGACGATCAACCGCTTCGCCTTCGACCGCGACAGCGAGGTCGAGATCGTGCGCCAAAAGGCCATCGAGGCCGGCGCCGAAGACGCCATCCCGATCGAGGTCCATGCCGAGGGCGGCCAGGGCGGCCAGGAGGCGGCTCGCGCCGTCAAGAAGGCGGCCGACAAGGGCGGCGACTTCAGGTTCCTGTACCCGCTCGAGGCCTCGATCAAGGAGAAGATCGAGACCATCGCCACCAAGGTCTACGGCGCCGACGGAGTCGACTACCTGCCCGAGGCCGAGGCGAAGATCAAGCTCTTCACCGAGCAGGGTCTCGACACGCTGCCGCTGTGCATGGCCAAAACGCACCTCTCACTCTCGCACGACCCGGCTCTGAAGGGGCGCCCGCGGGGCTTCAGGGTGCCGATCCGCGACATCCGTCCGGCCACCGGCGCGGGCTACCTGTATCCGCTCCTCGGCGAGATGCGCACCATGCCCGGCCTGCCCAAGCGCCCGGCGGCAGTCGATGTCGACATCGACGTCGCGACCGGCAAGATCGTCGGCCTGTTCTAGGAGAGGCGGACGGAGGGGCGGCCTTGCGGCCGCCCCTCCGCGCCCTGTGACGAACGGAGGTCTCCCCGGTGACTGACGAGAAAGGCGCCTACTACCCCGGCGTGCCGCTGCGCGCCTACATGGACGCTGCGGCCTCGAGCGCACCGGCCCCCGGCGGGGGCAGCGTTTCGGCGACGGTCGGCGCGCTCGGCGCGGCGCTCGTCTCGATGGTCGGCAACCTCACCATCGGCAAGGAGAAGTACGCCGCCGTCGAGGAGCGGATCAAGGAGCTGATCGGCAAGGCCGAGCCGCTGCGCCGCGAGCTCATCCTGCTGCTGCAAGACGACACCACGGCCTACAACGGCGTCATCGCCGCCTACAAGCTGCCCAAAGAGACCGACGAGGAGAAGGCGACTCGGCACAAGGCCGTCCAGGATGGCCTGATCGGGGCCGCCGACGTGCCCCTCGACATCTGCCGTGCGGCGCTGCGCGTCTGCGAGCTGGCCAAGGTGGCGGCCGAGATCGGCAACCCGAACGCCGTCACCGACGCCGGTGTGGCGGCGCTCCTCGGTGAGGCGGCGGCGCAGGGCGCCGCCCTGAACGTCGCGATCAACCTCGGGCAGATCGAGGACGAACACTACAAGCGGGGCGTGGCCGTCGAGGTCGCCGACATCCTCGCCAAAGCGAGCGCCTTACGCGCCGAGGTGCTCGAGATCACGCGCGAGAAGTTGTAGCGAACGGGACGCGGCCGCCGCTGGGGGCGGCCGCGTCGTATCAGACGCGGCCGCCTCGCCGGCGGCCGGGAGGAAGCCATGACAGCACAGATCATCGACGGCAAGGCGATCGCCGAGCAGGTTCGCGGGGAGATCAAGGCCGAGGTGGCCAAGCTGGGCGCCCGCGGCGTGAGACCAGGCGTGGCCACGATCCTTGTAGGCGACGACGGTGGAGCGCAGTTCTACCGCGGCCAGATCGAGAAGAACACCGGCACGGTGGGTTTCGCGTACTTCAACCACGCGCTGCCGGCCGCCACCGAAGAGGACGAAGTGCTGGCGCTGATCGCCGACCTGAACGCCGACCCACAGGTGCACGGCATCCTCGCTCTCATGCCGATGTCGCCCGGCATCGACCAGAGCAGGGTCTTCAACGCCATCGACCCGCTCAAGGACCTCGACTGCGTGAACCCCGCCAACATCGGCCACGTGCTGCTGGGCGACTTCCTCTTCGCACCGGCGACGCCGTCGGCGTGCATGGAGATCCTCGACCGCGAGGGCGTCGAGCTGCAGGGCCTCGACGTGACGATCGTCAACCATTCCAACATCGTCGGCAAACCGGCGGCGCTGCTCTGCCTCAATCGCAACGCCTCGGTGCACGTCGTGCACGTGTTCAGCAAAGACGTGCCGTCGGCTTGTCGCGAGGCCGACGTGCTCATCTGCGCGGCGCCGGTGCGGAACCTGGTCAAGGGCGACATGGTCAAGCAAGGCGCCGTCGTCATCGACGTGACGACCATCCGCGTCGACGGCAAGCAGGTCGGCAGCCTCGACTTCGACGCCGTGGCCGAGCGCGCCGCGAAGGTCACGCCGGTCCCCGGCGGGGTGGGGCCGGTCACGAACGTCATGCTGCTGCAAAACGCCCTGAAGGCAGGCAAAGCCCAGACAGCCACCGAGTAGCGTGGTGGAGACCCCAACAGGCACCGAGGACGAATGGCGGAGCTGCGGCGAGTGCTTCCCCGCAAGCGGTGCCGACGGAGACGCTAACGTGCGTATATTCACACGAAACAGGAAACGCTGTACGCTCGGAGCCGGCATGCAGGGGTGGCTGCGAGTCTGACGGTGCCAACAGTGGAAGCGCCGGCAGGTGGAACGTGAAACGGCTCGCGACAGTTGACCAAAGGACGGTGATGTGATGCCACGCCGCCCGCTCATTCCGGCTCGTGCTTACGAGGGGGACACCGAGAAGAGCGACGGACAAGCTCTCGACCTGTCGGCGGTGGCAGGCATCGTCGGCGAGGGCTACCGGTCGGACGGGGATCTGATCCCCGTGCTGCAGAGGACTCAAGCCCATTACGGCTACCTCCCGGAGGAGATTGTGGGCGAGATCGCCCGCCTTGCGGGTCTTCCGGCCTCGCGTGTCTACGGGGTCATCACGTTCTACGCCCAGTTCTCGACCGTCCCGGCCGGGCGTCACAAGGTACGCGTCTGCCAGGGTACGGCGTGCCACGTGCGTGGCGGTGACGAGGTGTTGCGCGCCGTCGAGAAGGAGCTTGCCGTCAAACCCGGTGGAACCACTCCCGACCTCGATTTCGGCCTGGAGACCGTTGCCTGCCTGGGAGCTTGCTCCTTCGCGCCGGTGATGACCGTCGATGGCCAGTACTTTGCCAAGATGAAGGGCTCGCGTGTGGCACCCATCCTCAAAGAGTTCGGTGGCGCCGGCGTGGCCCCGGACAGCGGCCCGGACGGGGGGGAGGCCTGAGATGGCCACGCTTGCGCCGCTCGCTCGCTTGTCGAGCTGCGCCGACCTTGAGCGCTATCGCGCCGTCCTGCGCGCGCGACCCAAGCCTACCACGGTCGTGCGCGTCTGCGGCGACACCGGATGCCGCGCGGGCGGCGGTCAGGCCGTCCTCGAGATCATGCGCCGTGAGGTCGAAGCGCGCGGCTTGATCGGCGTCGAGGTGCGTCGTGTCGGCTGCCCCGGCTTCTGCTCACGCGGTCCCGTGATCATCATCGACCGCGAGGGCGCCGCCCCGGTCTTCTATCAGAGGGTCGAGCCCGGCGACGTGCGGGAGGTGCTCGACCGGACCGTGGCCAGAGGTGAGATCGTCGAACGCCTCGCCTACACGGGCGACGCGGGGGAGCTGCTGGCCGAGCTGGGCCAGGTGCCGTTCTTCGCCCGCCAGAAGCGCGTCGTGATGCGCAACTGCGGCACGATCGATCCGACCGACATCGGTGCCTTCGTCGAGCGCGATGGGTACGCGGCGTTCGCCAAGGCGCTCACGGAGATGGCACCGCAACAAGTGGTCGACGAGGTTACCCGGAGTGGCCTGCGCGGCCGCGGCGGCGCAGGCTTCCCGACCGGTGTGAAGTGGGAATTCATGGCCCGGCAGCCGGGCGATGAGAAGTACGTCATCTGCAACGCCGACGAGGGCGACCCCGGCGCGTTCATGGACCGCGGCGTCCTCGAGGGCGACACACACGCCGTCATCGAGGGCATGATCATCGGCGCCTACGCGATGGGCGCTCGCGAGGGCTACGTGTACTGCCGGGCCGAGTACCCGATGGCAATCAAGCACCTCCACATTGCCATCGAGCAGGCTGAAGCGCTCGGTCTTCTCGGCAACGACATTCTTGGAACGGGATTCGACTTTCACCTGAAGGTGAAGGAGGGCGCTGGCGCGTTCGTCTGCGGCGAAGAGACGGCCTTGATGGCCAGCATCGAGGGCAAGCGGGGCATGCCGCGCAAGCGGCCGCCGTTCCCCGCGGTCTCGGGTTTGTGGGGCAAGCCGACCAACATCAACAACGTCGAGACCTGGGCCAACGTGGCGCCGATCGTGCTCAACGGTGCCGACTGGTTCGCTGCCGTCGGTACCGAAGGCAGCAAGGGCACCAAGGTCTTTTCGCTGGCCGGCAAGCTAGCCAACACGGGACTCGTCGAAGTCCCCATGGGCATCACGTTGCGCGACCTCATCTTCGACGTGGGCGGCGGCATGACGCGCAATCGCTCGTTCAAAGCGGTCCAGATGGGCGGTCCCTCGGGCGGTTGCCTGAGCGCGAGGCACCTCGACTTGCCGGTCGACTACGATTCGCTCAAAGAAGCCGGTGCGATCATGGGTTCCGGCGGCGTCATCGTCATGGACGAGAGCACCTGCATGGTCGACCTGGCGCGTTTCTTCGTCAACTTCACTCAGGCCGAGTCATGCGGGAAGTGCGTGCCCTGTCGCATCGGCACCAAGCGCATGCTCGAGATCCTCACCAAGATCTGCAACGGCGAGGGTGAGATGGAGGACCTGGATCGACTGGAGAAGCTCGCCTTGGCCGTCAAGGAGACGAGCCTCTGTGGGCTCGGCCAGACGGCGCCCAACCCAGTGCTGTCGACGCTCGCGTACTTCCGCGAGGAGTACGAGGCGCACATCCTCGAGAAGAAGTGCGTGGCCTGCCAGTGCGAGGCGCTGGTCAAGGCGCCGTGCAGCCACACCTGCCCCGCCAACGTCGACACGCCGAGCTACATCGCCCTGGTTGCGGGCGGGCAGTTCAAGGACGCCCTGGCCGTGCACATGGAGCGCAACCCGTTCCCGAGCATCTGCGGGCGCGTCTGCAGCCACCCGTGCGAAGCGATGTGCAAGCGCGCCGAGATCGACGAGCCGGTCAACGTGACCGCGATCAAGCGCTTCATGGCCGAGCAGGCGTGGGACGGCGATGTCGTGCGCCCCGTGTCGCCCACGCAGGTGAAGAAGGTAGCCGTGGTGGGCGCCGGGCCTGCCGGCCTGTCGTGTGCCTACCAGCTCGGCCTCTCGGGCTTCCCTGTGACCGTGTATGAAGCCGAAGAGAAGCTCGGCGGCATGCTGCACTTCGGGCTGCCCGCGTTCCGCCTGCCCAAGGACCCGGTGGAAGCGGAGACGCGCGCCATCGAGCGGCTCGGCGTCGAGATGCGTACCGGCAAGGCTTTGGGGCGAGACTTCAGCCTCAAGGACCTGCTCGACCAGGGCTACGACGCCGTCTTCCTGGCGCTGGGGACCCAGCGCTCGAATCCGATGGAGGCCGAGAATGAGGACGCTCCCGGCGTCCTGCCGGGCATGGACTTCCTGCGCGACGTAAACCTCGGCCGCGAGGCAGAGGTGGGGAAGAAGGTCGTGGTCATCGGCGGCGGCTCGGTCGCTATGGACGCCGCCCGCTGTGCCCTGCGCCTGCAGGAGTCGGCCGGCGTGAAGCGCGACGTCACGCTGGTGTACCGTCGGTCACGCGCCGAGATGCCCGCCTTCGAGTGGGAGATCCTCGAAGGCGAGCAGGAAGGTCTTGAGTTCATGTACCTGACGGCGCCAACTAGGGTCGTGCTTGATGAGGACGGAAACGCCGCCGGGCTGGAGTGCGTGCGCATGGAGTTGGGCGAGCCCGACGACAGCGGCCGTCGCCGGCCGGTGCCCGTGCCGGGCTCGGAGTACGTCGTGCCCTGCGACACGATCATCCCGGCGGTCGGGCTCTCCCTTGACCCGACAGGCATTCAGGGCGAGCTCGATCTCACGCGGAAAGGCACTATCGTGGCCGACCCGTTTTCTTTCCAGACCTCTCAGCCGAGCATCTTCGCCGGTGGCGACGCCGTGCGCGGGCCCTCGACGGTCATTGAGGCGATCGGCGACGGGCAGCGCGCGGCCTTCTCCATCGAACGCTGCCTGACCGGGCGCTCGCCGCGCGCCGAGTATCTGGATGAGGTCCAGCGGTTGCGGCGCGTGCCGAAGGCAGGCCCGCCGCAGCCGGACCAGGCCGAGGCGCCGCGTGTCGTCCCGGCGCACGAGCCGGCCGACGAGCGCGTGAGGAGCTTCGTGGAGGTGGTGCGGACGATCACCGCCGCGGAGGCGCGCTGCGAGGCGTCGCGCTGTCTCCGCTGCGACCTGGAGCACTAACCACAGGCGGCGGCGAGCGCCGCCGCACGATCGCTCACTCGTGAACCAATCGGGCGGGGTGTGGTCTTTCGGCCACACCCCGCCCGGCACCACGTCACGACCTCACCACGTCACGACCTCACCACGCCCCACTTCAGTACGCCCTTGACGCGCAGAGGTCGCGGCTGGCCGGGTCCCCCCGGTGCGCAGCGAAATGGCGTCCACGCAGGCAGTTCCTTCTTCTGACGGTGAGAAGCGGCTTTTCGCCGATAACGACAATGAATCACCATCCCTTGACATTTTCCGAAGCAAAATGTCGAATATACGCCAGAATGGACATGGACGAAAGGGGCCATCGTGCCGTTCAGGCTCGACCACATCGATTGCCGGATCGTTGCACTGCTGCTTCAGGACGGGCGCATGTCGTCGGCCGAGATCGCTCGCCGCATCGGCCACTTGTCGGAGCGTTCGGTGCGCTACCGCATCGACCGCCTCATCCACAGCGGTGTCAT
>Ga0315282_10008872_pt1 | contig 16145 bp, 13 predicted proteins | sample YL17G07_20_MG_FD_203693 | JGI IMG/M metagenome (GOLD analysis project Ga0315282, IMG submission 203693) | Sediment microbial communities from Yellowstone Lake, YNP, Wyoming, USA - YL17G07_20 | ecosystem: Environmental > Aquatic > Freshwater > Lake > Sediment | place: USA: Wyoming | collected...
TCCACCTCCGCGAAGGAGAGCTGCTCATCCTGGGGGTAGCTGCCGGCATAGCACCCGTAGCAGCGAAGCGGGCAGTACATGGAGGGGCTGATGACCATGGCCGAGGGGGGGTAGAAGCCCAGTTCTTCTTCCAGGGCGTGTCGACGGTTCGGCCCCAGGAGGGTCTCCCGGACGATGAGGTTCCGCACGATCAGGGACCGCATCCGGGGGTTCACCCGGGTGAGGAACTTGCGGGCGACCCCGATGCCCGGGTGCCCCTGGTCCAGTTTGTGGAGGATGTCCCGCACCGCTGCTTTCCAGGCCGGGTCCGTGGTGATGAGGTCAGCGAGACGACACATCCGCCGAAGGGTCCTGTCGGGGTCCTTCCGGGCCCCCTTGGCCGCCAGGGCAACCAGGCGGTCCACAAGGAACTCGACCCCCGCCTCTTTGACCCGGGTCACCACGCTCATCAGCAACCCCAACCAGAGAAGGGAAGCCCCCTCGGCAGGACCTCAAAGATCCGCTTCACTCCACCCGAGACCGAAGCCACCCGTTTCTCGGCCCGAAAGAAGGCGCCTCACGCGCCCGCCGGAGGCCGCCGCCCAGCCTCCTTGGCCGGACACCCGGACCCCGTATAATACTATCTCTCGGACCCTCCTTTGTCAACGCCCCGGCCCTTTTTCTCCCCCTCGGCCAAAGGCACGGCGCGAAGCCCCACCGCTTCCCAGCGCCCCCTGGCCCGCCGAAGGCGGGCACCTGCTCACCTGCTTCCCGGAGGCCCTCCGCGCCCTTACCCCCCGCCAGTATCGCGCCCCTTGTCTGATATCGACCGGAACGTGGACCGACCTGACACCCGCCCGGTGAGCACCCCATGGCTTCCTGTCGCCGAGAGGCAACTGCTGCTCTGCGAAGTACGGCGCCCACAGGTGGGCGCCGCTTCGCCGCGAAGCGCGGGCGCCCGCTTGCCCCCCGCCAATCCGTCAGCTGACGGGCGCCCCACCCTTGGCATCCAGGCCGCCGCCCCTATAATTGCCAGCACAACGGCCTCACTGAGGGGCCAACGTCTGTGGTCAAAGGGAGGAGCCAGCTGTGAAGGTCTACGTCTTCAGCGATATGGAAGGGGTCGCCGGCATCGAGGAGTGGGACGACCGCACCGACCAGTCCTACGCCAACGTCCTGCTGCGTCGGCGAAACCAGCACCTCCTCACCCAGGAGCTGAACGCTGCCGCCGCCGGCGCCTTCGATGCCGGGGCCACGGAGGTCGTCATCAAGATGGGTCACGCCGACTCCATCCTCTTCGAGGAGCTGGACGAACGGGTCAAGTTCATCCGCCGGGGCGTCACCTGGCTCCAGGGGCTGGACGAAGCGGTGGACGTCTGCTTCTTCGTGGGTGCCCACTCCCGCTCGGGCACCGCCGATGGCGTCCTGGCCCACTCCTGGAGCCACAAGGACGTCAAGGCCTGGTACGTCAACGACCTGGAAGTGGGTGAGATTGGCGTCGCCGCGCTCGCTGCGGGCTACTTCCACATCCCCTTTGCCTTTCTTGCCGGCGACGCCGCCGCCTGCCGGGAGACCCAAGCCCTCATTGCCCACGTGGTCACCGCTCCTGTCAAGAAGGGCTACGGGACCCATTCGGCCCTCCACCTCAGCAAGGAGCAAGCCCGCACCCTCATCAGGCAGAAGGCGCGGGAGACGCTGGGGAAGGTCCCGGAGATACAGCCGTTCTCCGTTCCGCCTCGGGCGACCTCTCCCCGGTACGTCTTTCGCCAGGTGACCACCTATACCAACCTGGAGACCTCCGACGACGGCAAAGGCACCCGGGTCATCGCCCCCGACACCTACGAACACTATGGCGACGACCTCGTGGCCGTATTGAGGCGGGGCACCTACTGAGAGGCTTGTGCTTCGTAGCGAAGTGACGGACAGGGCGCTCGCGTCGGGCTGGCGGGCACCCGCCCTGTCCCTGCAACGGTAGGGACAGACCTTCAGGTCTGTCCGCGTAAGGTTGTGGAAAGGAGGCTCACGCATGCCCGCTAGTCGTCCGCTCCTGGAGTTGCTCGGGGAGAAGCCCGACCCGGACTTCGGCCGGCTCAGGACCGTCCTCGGCCGGTACGGGGAACCGGACCGCGTGCCATTGATCGAACTCTTCGCCGACGAGCCGGTCATGGAGGCCATCCTGGGCCGCCCGCTCCATCCGCCCCACCTCACAGGCCGCGAAGCCCAGACCCACTACCTGGACGCCGCCATCGAGTATTACCTCCAGATGGGCTACGACTATGTCCCCGTCGGCGGGCTGATGAATTTTCCCAAGAAGGAGAACCTCTCGGCTCCGGATACCGCTCGCCTCTCCCACGGCCAGCGCCACTGGTACAACGCCGAGGTCGTCACCATCGCCACCGAGGAAGATGAGGCAGGCTACGCCTGGCCCGACCCCGCCGACATCGACCTCTTCCCCCTCCGCTACGTCGCCGAGCACCTGCCCGCGGGGATGCGCATCATCGGCCTGGGGGGTGGAGGCGTCCTGGAGAACGTGATGTGGCTCATGGGCTACGAGCCCCTGAGTTTCGCCCTGGTGGAGAACCCGGCCTTCGTGGAGCGGATGTTCCGCGAGGTGGGAAGTCGGCTGTTAGGCTGCTTCGAGCGGGTGCTCGAGGTGCCGGAGGTGGCCGCCTGCTTCATGGGTGACGACCTGGGCTTTCGGACGCAGACCATGGTCTCGCCCGCCTGTCTCCGCGAACTGGTCTTCCCCTGGCATCGGCGGATGGTCGAGGCGGTGCATCGGGCGGGTCGCTTCTTCCTCCTCCATGCCTGCGGGAACCTGACCGAGGTGATGGAGGACATCATCGATGTCGGCTTCGATGGCAAGCACTCCTTCGAGGACGCCATCATGCCCGTCAGTGAAGCCAAGAAGCGCTGGGGCGACCGCATCGCCCTCCTGGGTGGCGTGGACGTGGACTTTCTCTGCCGGGCTTCCGAGGCGAGGATCCGGGAGTACGTCCGCTCGGTGCTTCGCCTCTGTGCCCCCGGTGGCGGCTACGCCCTGGGCACGGGGAACAGCGTCGCCAACTACATCCCGGTCGTCAACTTCCTCACCATGATGGAGGAGGGCTGGCGGAGTGGCACCTACCCCATCCGCTGCTGAGGGCTCGCCCACCGGCGGCCAGCAGAAGCCGAGTAGTTTGCTCGGCTTCCTTGTCGCCGGCCCCGCGCTCTGGTGGCGAGGGCTCAAGGTGGTCAGCCGGACGCCTTGGCTGCTCTGGTTTCTCCTGGCGTGTGTAGTGGTGTGGGGCGTACTGACCGCCCTCCTTGCCGCCTCTGCCGGCCCAGCGAGATTCGGCTGGGTCTTGCCACCCTACGTGCTGCCGGACGAGAATACCAACACCATCGAGTATCTCCAACTCAGCGTCAGTTACGCGGTATTCGACGCCTTTAGCTCCCTCGACATGGCCCTCACGAATCTTCCCGGGCCGCTGCCATGGGTCGTCGTGGTCGGTGTCCTCTTCTGGGGCTGGGCCAACGGACTCCGTGGCCACCCCACCCAGGTCAGGGAGAAGGGGCGCGCCGCCACCTTGCTCTTCTTGACGGGTGTATTCTGTGCTCTCGCCCTCCTTTCCGTAGACAGCTTCCTGAGGCTCATCGGGCCGCCAGCAAGGGCGGATTCCTACGGTCCGATAGCCCGGATTTGCTACACGGCGCTGACGCCGGCGCTGGGGGCGGTCGAAGCCTTCATGTTCGGTGCCCTGGGGGCACTAGTCCTTCTGTCCAGCAGGAACGCCGTCAGGTTCGCAACGGCTGCCCGAACCTGCCTCGACCGTTTCTGGCCGCTGTTCGCCTTCTACCTCTTCTTCCACCTCCAGCAGTTGATGTCGCTTCTGTTGGGTGCTTTGGGCGTGAGCCCACATTTCATCTTTCCCCAGGCTGTGACCCGCGCCCTTTCTGTGCTCAAGCTCGCCGGCACCCCGCTCCCTTTCCTCATCGTCGCTGAGGGCTCCTCCTTAGCGCAGGCAATCAAGCTTCTTGTTCAGTTCTACCGGGCAGCGTTCCAGCGGCTCTGGCCGTTGATGGCGGTCACCACAGCTGGCCTGGCCGTCCTTTACTTAGCGAGGTCAGCCACTTTCCTCCTGGCTGGGCCTTACCGCTTTTCATCCCAGATCGTCACCGAGGCCATCTTCCTGCTTGGCGAAGTGCTCATCAGCCTGGGCGGGGTGGCAGGGATGTTTGTGTTGATTGAGGAGTGGCGGACCCACGGAGCCACCAGCGGGCAGGGAGTGGAGAGATGAGAGGTGGTTGCCGGCTTTGGTGGCGGGGGATGAAGGTGGCCTGGCGCTCGCGCTGGCTCTTCTGGCTCATCCCGGCCCTCTGGGCTCCTTCGCTGGCGCTGCAGGCCGTCTCCTTATTGGCGGACGGCGAACGGGTGCGCCCCTTCCCGCCCGCCCACCTGACGGCGGGCACCCGGTGGGCACCCGGGCTGACGCTGGCGCAGCTCGCAGGGACGGTCGCGAGGGTCGCCGCGCGGGTCCCGGGGGCGTTCGACAGCGCCTTTCACCTCCCAGCAGGGCTTTTCCCCGTGGCCCTCATGGCCGTCTTCGTCGGCGTGACCTGGCGTTCTCTTGGGGGAAAACGCCGCCGGCTGCTGAAGGTGGCAGTGAGCGCCGTCGTCCTGCTGGCGCTGTTAGGCATGGCGGGGCCCAAGCGGGCGGTCGGCGAGCAGCTGGTGTGGAGGCTGTGGACGAGGTATCTCTGGTCGGCGACGGTGGCCACGGTCACCTGCGCCGGGTTCGGGAGGCTCTTCCTGGCCCAGGTGCGGGGCCGTCGGCTCGATTGGCGGGTTGCGCAGGCTGGGGCGCTCTTCCGCTTCTGCCCGCTCTTTCTCTATTTCCTTCTCTTCTCGCTGCCCTACTTCCTCACCTTCTCCCAAAGCCCGCTGGACCTGTCTCCCGGCCCGCAACTTTGGACTTCCTCTGAGCCCGGGCAGGCGGCAATAGGCTTCGTCAACCTGCTCACGGTCCCGGTGCCCCTGCTGCTCGTCGTCGGGGGCGGGGGGCTGGGCCGGGCGTTGGCGGCGATGGTCTCGCTCTACCGCAAGCGGTGGAAGGAGGTCGTCGGCCTGCAGGTAGCGACCGTCGTCCCCATGTTGTTCCTGACGACGTTCGTCTGGGGCGTGTGGGCCAACGAGCCTGCCGTAGCCCCCCTGACGACCCTGGTCTTCGTCCCGGCGCTGGGCCTGGCCAGGGTCCTCCTCAGCCTGGGCGGAATCACGGGGATGTACCTCTTGATTGAGGAGTGGAGGCGGGGTATAAGAAGCGGCTCGCCAAGAGGGTTAGCCTGTGCCCCGGCCGGGCTTGCCGGTCGGGATTCCCCACGGCCGGACGAGGCCGGCCGCGGTACGTGCCCCGGGCGTCCGCAGGGCGCCCCTACAGACGAAGGAGGTCACCAATGAAGTTGGGTTGCAGCAGCTGGACGTACAGCAAGCTTCTCAGGGGCGGTGAGCTCACCCTCGACCGCTGGCTGGAAATCTGCGCCGATGAGTTGAAGCTGGACGGGGTCGAAATCTGCTGGTGCCACTTCCCGGACACGGGCCTCGCCGGGCTCCGCCAGGTCAGGCGGAAGGCGCACGCGCTCGGGCTGGAACTCGCAGCGGTGGACGTGGACAACACCTTCAACGTCACCTCCCCGGAGGAGATGACGACCCAGGTGGAGCGCACCAAGCACTGGATCGACATCGCCGCCTTCCTGGGGGCGCCGGTGCTCCGGGTCTTCTACGCCGGCTGGGGCGACCTGGAGCAGGCGAAGTCCGTCGAGGCCCAGATGCTGGAAGCGACCAAGGTCATCACCGCCTACGCCGAGGAGCGGGCCGTCATCCTCGGCTGCGAGGACCACGGGCCGCTCACCCGCAGCTCGGTCGAGATGCGGAAAATCCTCACGGGCGTCGGCTCCGAGTGGTACCGGGTCTGCCTGGACTTCGGCAACTTCGTCGACGGCTACGTTTCCATGGAGGACATCGCCCCCCTCTCCGCCCACACCCACACGAAGATGGGCTGGCGCGATGCCGAGGGGAACCGCCATCCCATGGACTTCGCGAAAGCCATCGCCATCCTGAAGCGCACGGGCTACCGGAACTACGTCTCCGTCGAACAGGCCCCGGGCGAGGACGCCGTCGCCGAGACCCCCAAACTCATCGCCGAACTGCGCCAGCTCCTGGGCCGCTGACCGGGCTCTTCTGCTCGAGCGGTTGTTGGAGCCACAGAGAGCGCGGAGCACACGGAGGTCGGCCTGGTGATACGGGGGTGGGCTCCGTGTCCTCTGTGCGCTCTGCTGTTCAGGTCTCCTTCGGCGTCGCCCCAGACAAGGAGCTTCAGCCCCTTGCCGGCGAAGGAGCCGCCTCCGCCCTCACCCTTGCCCGCCCGCAAGGCGGGCACCCGCACAGGGAGAGGGGTGGCATGAGGGTGTCCACGAACCACGAGTCTTGACCCGACGGCACCCGCTCGGCTATAGTACTTCTGGGGAGACAGTGAGGGGGTCACCCAGGGCTGCCGGGGAAGAAGATGACCGAAGAGCGCTACGCAAAACTCCTTTCCCTCTTTCGTCAGAGCACGGACCGCCTCTTCGCCCAGTTGGGCCGGGCCATCATCGGCCAGCGCGAGGTGCTGACGCAACTCCTCGCAGCCGTCTTCGCCCGCGGGCACGTCCTCCTGGTGGGTGTCCCCGGGTTGGGCAAGACGATGATGGTGCGCTGCCTGGCCCAGACCCTCAAGCTCTCCTTCAAGCGCATCCAGTTTACGCCCGACCTGATGCCCTCCGACATCACCGGCACCAACGTCATCGACGAGATGGACGGGCGACGTCAGTTCCGTTTCGTCCAGGGCCCGCTCTTCGCCCACATCATCCTCGCCGACGAGATCAACCGTACGCCCCCCAAGACCCAGGCCGCCCTCCTGGAGGCCATGCAGGAGCGCCAGGTCACCGTCGGCCAGAACACCTACCCCCTCCCCGACCCCTTCTTCGTCATCGCCACGCAGAACCCCATCGAGATGGAAGGCACCTACCCGCTCCCCGAGGCCCAGCTGGACCGCTTCATGTTCAACATCTACATCGACTACCCCGCGGAAGCCGAGGAGGAGCGCATCCTGAACGAGACCACCAAGGCCGGACCCCCGGAGTTGGACCAGGTGCTTTCCGCTACCGACATCCAGCACATCCAGAAACTGGTCTGGAGCGTGGTGGCCAGCCGCTACGTCATCCGCTACGCCTCGGCGGTGGTCCGGGCCACCCGGCCCCACAGTCCCGCGGCGCCCGACTTTGTCCGGGCGCTGGTGGAGTGGGGGGCGGGTCCGCGGGCCGGTCAGTACCTCATCCTCGGGGCCAAGGCCCTGGCGGCCCTTGACGGCCGCTACAACGTGAGCGTGAGTGACATCCAGCGGGTGGCCATCCCCGTCCTCCGTCACCGCATCTCCACCAACTTCCAGGCCCAGGCCGAAGGCAAGGACTCGGTCTGGCTGGTCAAGGAACTCCTCGCGACCATCCCCGAGCCGGTGGTGGAGAAGTTCGCTCCCGCCCCGGCTCCCGCCGCCAGCCCCCAGGGGGCCTCCGGCTCTCTGGGCACGCGCATAGGCGCGGAGAGCCAGGGAAGGTCTTCCGCCGCGGCCGCGGGCGGCAGCACGCCAGAAGAGACGGAGTCTCCCTGAGGGGAAGGGAGCGGTGGTAGATGCCCCAGGCCATCGAACGCTACCTCGACCCGGAAGTCATCCGCCAGATTGAACGGCTGGACCTGAAGGCCCGCTTCATCGTCGAAGGGTTCCTGGCCGGGCTGCATGCGAGCCCCTTTCAGGGGTTCTCGGTGGAGTTCAGCGAGCACCGCAAGTACACCCCCGGCGACGACACCCGGGCCGTCGACTGGACCGTCTTTGCCAAGACGGACAAACTCTACGTGAAGAAGTACGAAGCCGAGACCATCATGGAGTGCCACCTGGTCGTGGACGCGAGTGGCTCCATGGGCTACCGCTACGGCCGGGGGGTGACCAAGTTCGAGTACGCCATCTACCTGGCGGCCGCGCTGAGTTTCCTGATGATTCACCAGCAGGATTCCGTGGGCCTCCTTCTCTTCGCCGAGCGTCTCACCCGGTACCTGCGCCCCAGGGCCAGACGGAGCCACCTGATGAACATCCTGGGCGAGCTGGCCCGGGTCCAGCCCCACGGCCAGAGCCACATCGCCCAGTGCCTGCACGAGGCGGCCGAACTCATCCCCCGCCGGGGCCTCGTCATCTTCATGAGCGACCTCCTCGCTGAGCCGGGGCCCGTCCAGGACGCCCTCCACCACCTGAAGTTCAAGGGCCATGACGTCATCCTCTTCCACATCCTGGACCACGCGGAGACCAACTTCCCCTTCGAGGGGCCGTACCGCTTCCGGGAACCGGAAACCGGGGAGGAACTGGAGGTGGACGCCTCCGCCTACCGGGAAGCCTACCTCCGGTCCGTCGACGGTTTCATCGCCAGCTACCGTGACCTGTGTCTGGGCGCCAAGGTGGACTACTCCCAGATGGATACCTCGGTGCCCTTCGACCGCGCCCTGACCACCTTTCTCATCAACCGCAGTCAGTACCGGCTGTAGCCCGTGGACGGGAGAAGTGCGAGCCAAAGAATCGGAGGGGCCGGCCGGAACAGGCGGCCCGGGTGCCCGCGAAGCGGGCGCGGAGAGTCGGGAGACCGCACCGGATGGAACTGACCTTCGCCGCTTCGGCCCTGCTCTCCGGGCTCGCCGTCCTCTCCGTGCCCGTCATCATCCACCTGCTCTTCCGTCGCCGGCCCCGGAGTGCCGAGTTCCCCGCCCTCCGCTTCCTCCGGGCCGGACTTCGCCTCCAGCGGACCAGGGTCCGGCTGAAGTACCTGCTGCTGCTTCTTCTCCGCATGGCGATGCTGGCGCTCCTGGTCCTGGCCTTCGCCCGGCCGGTGCTCCGGAGCCCGCTCTTTGCGCCCTCGGCGCACCGCTTGGCACGCGTCGTCCTCATCCTGGATGATTCCTACAGCATGGGCTATAAGTCCGACGGGACCACGCTCCTGGAGAAGGCCAAGGCCGAGGCGGGCCAACTGCTCGCCACCCTCACCCTGGGGAGCCACGCCGCGCTCCTCACCACTTCCCGACCGCTCGGCGACTTCACCATCGACCTGGACGCTGTGCGTCGGGAGCTCGCCGATGTCCCCCTCACCCCCACCGACGCCCCCGCCTGGGCCGCGCTGGAGGGGGCGAGCGACCTCGCCCAAGCTGAACCGGACGAACCTACCGAGGTCTACCTCTTCACGGACATGACTCGGCAAGCCTGGTCCGGGGCGGAGGCCGCCGACCGGCGGCCACGCCTCCCCGCCAGCGCCAGCCTCACCGTCGTGGACGTGGGCGTGCCTCAGGCTCAGAACGTGGCCGTCGTGGCCATTGACCCCCCCGGCGCCATGACCGCCCAGAACCGGACGCTCGACTTCACCGTCACCGTGCGCGCCCAGGCGTCGGTCGGTCCACGCACCCTCGCCTTCTACGTCGATGGCGTGCGCCGGGCTGACGAGCCGCTGCAACTGACAGGTGACCAGCGGGTCGCGGCCCAGTTCCGCTACAGTTTCCGCACCCCGGGCGTCCACCAAGGCTGGGCGGAAGTGGTGGAGGGCGACGGGCTGCTTGCCGACAATGCCCGCCACTTCACCGTGGTCGTCGGCCGGCAGCCTTCCTTGCTCATGGTGAGTGGCGGGGCCCGCCCCGGCGGCCGGGACGAACTCTTCTTCGCCCGCCTCGCCCTCAACCCCGGCGGCCTGAGCCAGGCTGCACCGTTCCGTCTGGAAGAGGTGCGCGCGGAAGAGTTGCCTTCCATCCAGCGCCTTGGGGAAGTGTACCAGGTGATACTGCTCGCCGACGTGCCTCAGTTGCCGCCTGCCACCTGGGCGGAGTTGGCTCGGTTCGTCCTCACCGGTGGCGGGCTCGGCCTCTTTCTGGGTGACCGGGTGGAGAGCGACAACTACAACAGCCAGGCCGCGGACCTCCTGCCGGGGCAAATCGGCCCGGTGGTGACCTTCCCCCAGGAGGCCCGTCTCTTCGTGCCCAGTTTCGGCCACCCCCTGGTGGCTGCCTTTGCCGACGGGCGTAACGGCGACCTGAGTGCGCCGCGGTTCCGCGCCGCGCGGCAACTGACGCCCTTCGACAGCCCCGAGGTGGAACTCGTAGCCACGCTGGAGACGGGCGAGCCCGGTGGTTCGACAGCGGCCCTGGCCGTCCGCCGACTGGGGCAAGGGCTGGTGGCCTGTTTCACCAGCACCCTGGACGACGAGTGGACCGACTTCCCCAAGTGGCCCCCCTACCTTCCCTTTCTGCATGAACTGACCAAGTTTCTCAGCCGCTTCCAGAACCAGCCCCACGACTTCCTGGTGGGCGGGGTGGCCCGGATTTCGCTGGCCGGTCTCCCCCTCACGGGGAATCCCCGGCTCCTCCTTCGGCGGCCCGCTGACCCGACCCCAGTCCCCGTAGCCACCCTCCCCACGGAAAGGAACCTGGTCTTCACCGACACCGACCAGGTCGGCGGCTACGTCGTGGAGAGCCAGCTCGCCGACCAGCCGCCGCAAGCGGTCACGGGCTTCACCGTCAACCTCAACCCCGACGAAGGTGACCTCACCCGCGTTTCGACCGAAGAAGTCACCGGCCTCCTCCCCGGACTGGCCGTCGTGCGCTCCATCCAGGAACTGCCCGCTGTCTGGGCGGAAGCGGGGCGCGGGGGGACGAAGGAGCTCACCCCCTGGCTGCTCGCCGGCCTGGTGCTGGCCTTGGTTGCTGAGACCTGGTTTGCGAACCGCTTCTACGATTCGTGAGGAAGGACAGGCGATGTCCGTACGTGCGGGTTCGATGGTTCAGTCGGTGAACGAAGGCAGCCTTGTGCCATGAATGCGCTCCCGCATAACTTTTCCGTCGACCCCTACTGGCCGCTCCTGGTGGTGCTGGGCGTCGCCGTGGTTGGCTGGCTCCTGGTGCGTGGTTCCTACCGGTGGGGTGGCCGCCAGCTGCCCCCCCGGTTCGCCCGCTGGTCTTCCCGGTTCCGCTACGTCATCCTGGCCCTGGTGGCGCTCTCGCTCGTCCGGCCCTCGGCGGTAGTGCGCCAGGTGCTCCGGGAAGAGGGACAGATGCTGGTCCTGGTGGACGCATCGGCGAGCATGGGCATCGCCGATGAGCCAGGGGGCCGGAGTCGAGCCCAATCACTCGCGCAGGCCTTCGCCGACGCGGGCGACCTCTATCACCAACTGCGCTCCCTCTACCAGGTGAAGCAGTTCGAGTTTGCGGAGACGCTCCATCCCGTCGACGAACTGACCTTCTCGGCCGAGGGCGGGCGGACGGCCCTGGGCGATGCCCTGAGCCAACTCCTCCGCGGGCAGATGCCCAGCCGGCTCGCGGGCGTCCTCCTCGCCACCGACGGGGCCTCCAACAGCGGCCCACCCCCGGAGGACGTGGCCCAGGCGTACCGGAAGCTCCACCTCCCGCTCTACATCGTGGCCTGTGGTGAGGAGCGCCCGGGGCGTGGCGCCCGGGACGTGGCTGTTGACCACCTCGACGCCCCCAAGGCCGTCTTCGTCAGGAACGTGGCGGCCGTCACCGCCAGCGTCTCCCTCCTCGGGGTCGCCCAGGAACCGGTGGCCGTGCGGCTCCTGGTGGACGACCAGGAGGTCGACCACCGAACCATCGCCAGTCGGGCGGACGAGGAGCCGGTCACCGTCCGCTTCCGCTACCTCCCCACCACGGCGGGCTACCACAAGGTCACCGTCGAGGCGGTGCCCGTCCCCAACGAGCGCACCACGGGGAACAACCGGGTCAGCGCCTACCTCAACGTGCTTTCTGGCAAGGTGGCCGTGCTCTACCTGGAGGGCACGGTGCGCTGGGAGTTCAAGTTCCTCAGGCGGGCCCTGGAGGAAGCGCGGGAAGTGGACCTCTCCGCCCGCGTCATCCTGGCGCCGGCGGGTCGCGACGGGACCTCCGCCCTGAAGCCCGATGAGCACTGGGACCAGTTCGAGGTGGTCATCCTCGGCGACCTCCCCCGCGACCGGCTCACCACGCCCCAACAGGAAGCCCTGGCCAAGGCCGTCGCCGAAGGGACGGGCCTCATCACCTTGGGGGGCTACGACACCTACGGCGCGGCCTTCTTCCAGACCCCGCTCGACCCCCTCTTCCCCCTCTACCTCGAACCGCTGACCTTCCAGCGGGAAGGCACCTACCGGGTGCAGCCGACGGCTCAGGCCGAAGGGCACCCGGCCATCACCCTCTCCCAGGGGGAGGGCGCGAGCGCCGCGCTCTGGGGCGAACTCCCCGAACTGGTGGGTGGCGTCAAGCCCACCCGGCTCAAGCCAGCGGCCACGACCCTCCTCGTGGACCCGACCGGCGCCCCCGTCCTCGTCGTCCAGCCCTACGGCCGCGGACGCGTCGCCTCGCTCCTCGCGGACACCACCTGGCGCTGGGCCGTCGCCGGGGAGAAGGAAAAGGAACTTCACCGGCGGTTCTGGCGCCAACTCGTCCTCTGGGCCGGCGGGCGGGAGGGCCTCAAACGGGAGAACCTCTGGATTGAACTGGCCCAGACCCGCTACCTGCCCAAGGAGCCCGTCACCCCAGCCTTCCACCTCGAAGACGCGAGCGGTCAGCCGCTCCGGGATGCCACCATAGAGGCCAGCGTTCGCCCGGCTGCCGGCGGCCCGGCCCCGGAATCCCAGGCGGCGCAGGCCCCGCAGAGGTCGGAGACCCCACTCCGCCTCTACCGCACCGGCGACCACTGGGAGAGCCTCTTCACCCCGACGGAGGACGGGGACTACGCCATCGAGGCGAAAGCCGTCGTGACGAACTCCACCAGCCCACCCGCCACGGCCACCGCCCGCTTCGTCGTGGAACGGGCCAACCTGGAGTTGGCTGACCCCCTCGCTCACATCGGCGTGCTGGCCCAGATGGTGCGGACGACCGGAGGGACCCTCATCCGCCCCGACGGCCTGGGGCCACTCCTGGAGAAACTGGCGGGCGAGCACCACCAGGTGGAGTTGGAGCGCGTGAACCGACGGGACCTCTGGAACCGCCCCGAACTCCTGCTCCTCATCGTGGGCCTCCTCACGGCTGACTGGGTCCTGCGGCGACGCTCGGGGCTCGTGTAGGTGCCCTTCTCCCCCCCGGCTCTGCTTCCTCCTGCGGAGCGAAGCCCCCCTTCGCCTTCGAAGCCAGGTTTCACTTCGGGGCCTTGCGGGGCGGGCTTTCGAGAGCAGGGGGCGGCGGCCTGGCTCAGGGCGGCGCGGGGGCGTCCAAGGTCGCCTTTTCCCGCGTTTTCCCCTTGACCGCCCGGTGTGTGCGTATTACAGTATTGAAAATGGTGCTACGGAAAGGAGCCCGCATGGGCCGCGTGACTCGGACAGCGGTATCTCTTTCGCCCGGTCTGCTCGCCCAGTTCGACCGCTACCTCGGCGAGCGGGGGTATGACAATCGCTCCGAGGCCATCCGTGACCTCATCAGGGAAAAACTGAGCGACCAGGAACTCACCCGGTCCCGGACCCCCGCGGTGGGGGTCGTGGCCATCGTCTATGCCCACGAGGAACGCCAACTGCCCCACCGCCTCACCCAACTCGGGCACAGCCATACCCCGACCGTCGTCTCCACCGTCCACGTCCACCTGGACGAGCACCAGTGCCTGGAGGTGGTTGTGTTGCGCGGCAGGAGCGATGAGGTGCAAACCCTGGGGCATCGGCTGGTCGGTGAGCGGGGTGTCAGGTACGGGAGGCTCTTCCTCGCCGCGGTGAAGGGGGTGCTCCCGTGAAGCGCTGCGCCGGAGGAAGACCGGCCTGTCCTTCCCGGGACTGAGTGTGATGTCCATCATCTGAAAGGTTCACTGTCATGCACATTCCGGACGGCGTCCTGACCCCACCCGTGTGGATGTCGCTTGCCGGTGTCAGCGCCGCTGCCGTCGGGCTTGCCTCTGCCAAAGTCCGTCACGAGTTGGAAGACAGGCAGGTCCCCGTCGCAGGCGTCCTGGGGGCCTTTGTCTTCGCCGCCCAGATGCTCAACTTCCCCATCACCCCCGGCACCAGCGGCCACCTGGTGGGCACTTCGCTCCTGACCGTGCTGGTCGGGCCCTGGCTGGCCATGTTAGTGATGAGCGCCGTGCTGGTCATCCAGTGTTTCGTTTTCCACGACGGCGGATTGACGGCCCTCGGGGCGAACATCTTCAACATGGCCGTCCTCGGCGCCGGGACCACGGCCCTGGTGCTCCGCCTCAGCCGCCGGATGGTCGGCGACGGGAAGAGCCGTCTCGTCGCCGGCGCCTTGGGGGGCTGGCTGAGCGTCTTCCTCGGTGCCGTGACCACAACCTTGGAGCTGGTCGTCTCGGGCACGACGCCCCTCTGGCCGGCGCTCATTCCCATGGCCAGCATCCACGCCCTCATCGGCCTCTGTGAGGGCGCCATCACCGTCGCTGCCCTTGGCTACATCCTGGGCGTGCGCCCGGATGTGGTCCGGGCCTTCGAGCCCAGGCGGTAGAGGGAGCCGGAAGCCATGAGGAAGTTTGTCTTGGTTGGGCTTCTCATCAGTCTCGCCGTCGCCGGTGTCCTCTCCCACTTCGCCTCCCGGTCGCCCGACGGGCTGGAGACAGTGCTGCACAGGATGGGCGTAGGCGAAGGGAAACCGCCCGTGCCGGCTCCCTTCCCGGACTACGGTATCCCCGTCCTGGGAAGCATCCTGGGGAAGACGGTTGCCGCCGTGCTGGGGACGGCCCTCGCCTTCCTCCTCATCCTTCTCCTGCTTCGGGCGCTCACCCGGCGAGGGCCCCGTGCCTCCTCGGCGAAACGGGGCGAAAATGCTTGACACCGCCGGCGGGACCCCCTACAGTACGCCATCACGCCTGAAGCACTGACCTCTGGAGAAGCGGCGTTCGCCGGTGGCGAACGTCGAAGCGTCGCCAACGACAGTGTGGTTTGCCAACCCGCCCTGTGGCGGGTCGAAAGAAGCGGTCAAGCGGGGTTCGCCGGGTGTCCCTTGGAGTGGGGCGGCTCGGCGCGGTAAGACAGGCCCAGAGCAAGCCGGGAAAGGAGGTCAGCTATGCCGAAGGCCCAGGATGTCATGACCAAGGCCGTGGTCACCATCTCCGGAAGTGCCACCGTCGCTGAGGCCGTCCGCAAGATGCGCGACCGGAAGGTCTCCAGCCTCGTTGTCGAGCGACGGAACGTGGAGGACGCCTACGGCATCATCACCCGTAAGGATGTCGTCACCAAGGTGGTCAGCCCCGGCAAGAAGCTCAGTGAGGTCAAGGTGCACGAAATCATGACCAAGCCACTCATCATGATTTCCCCGGGGCTGGAGTTGAAGTACTGCGCCAGGCTGATGTCCATGGCGGGCATCCGTCGGGCGCCCGTCTTCGACGGCAAGGAGATTATCGGTATCCTGAGCAACACGGACATCTTTCATGCCGCTGCCGAAGGGAAGCTCTGAGACAAGTCCGCCGCGGCGGGCAAGTCCGCGCGAACCCCGCTTGCTTCTCACCGCTTCCCCGTGCAGGGGCTGAGCAGCTGACGTGCGCCTGCGACCGGCCGCTTCGTGGCCGGCCTCGCACGTAGGCCGATGTTTCACGTGGAACATTTTGGGAAGGACTATCAGGTAGCTGGCGGTGCCACCTGCCCGAGGCTGCCGCTCCCTCTGCCCCCGTTCCTGCCACCCAGCGCCCACACCTTCTTGACCAGCAAGCATCCACCTGTGGTGTCCGACCCCCCCGCACTTCCGCAGTTTTTTCCCTTGACTACGGCGAAGCCCCAGCCTACCATTCTTTCAGGACACGGGTTCGTCTACCGCCAGACCGAGGAGACCGCCATTTGGTCCCCGGATCTCAGATTCCGGAGGGGTCCGTAGTCGAACATCATCGGAGGAACCGGGCATGAAAACGTTTCCTTGGAGATGTCCTTACTGCAACCACGATGCCACGATCGGCGATTCTGATCACGACGTTAGCCATAACTACTTCACCATCGAGAATGCAGATGGCCTCCGCGCCCTGGTTTCCATTTTCATTGTTTGCCCAAACCCCGAATGTAAGAAGTTCGCCCTCGCTGTTTCTTTGCACGAGCTGATTGTCCCCGGAGGCTATCAAGCAGGCAGGCTTATTAAAGCTTGGCCCTTGGTCCCCCCCCTCGAA
>Ga0315282_10008873_pt1 | contig 16143 bp, 19 predicted proteins | sample YL17G07_20_MG_FD_203693 | JGI IMG/M metagenome (GOLD analysis project Ga0315282, IMG submission 203693) | Sediment microbial communities from Yellowstone Lake, YNP, Wyoming, USA - YL17G07_20 | ecosystem: Environmental > Aquatic > Freshwater > Lake > Sediment | place: USA: Wyoming | collected...
GTAGGGCCTACGAGGAAACTGGTGACATGATGGCGACCGACCCAGGCTGCTGGCTCAAAACCGGATTAGCTATGGAAAGCCGGTACCAATATGAAAGAAGCACACCGGACTGAACAATAGCTTGGAAAGTGTGACTCGCAAAATAAAAGGGCTGGACATCCCGATACCGAGAATATCCAGCCCTTCCGAGTTCTAGCGGGCTATGTTGGAGTAGACCTAGCTCTTGCCGATTCTGAACATCTTAGTCCCACATACCGGGCATATGCCCTGGGTTGCCGGCTTCCCATTCTTCATGGTTATGGCCTTGGCGTTTCTCATTTCCCTCTTGGTCCGGCATTTCATGCAGTATGCTTGCATCTATTCTCCTCCTTGCTTTATTTGCATTGAGACTAACGCATCTGTGAGGTAAAAGTCAATAGCTAAGTTGAGACAAAAAGAAGCTCTCCCCGAGTGCTGTCCGTTGTGAGAGCCTTTTCTTTACAGCGGGAGACGCTCTAGAATTAAAATCTGGGCGGTTTTGGGGGGTGGTTAATGGTTTACCCCTTCCCCTTGGCAAGGGGAAGTAAAGAGGGGCGCTGCCCCTCTCTGGGGGGACAAAAAAGGGGTAGCCAGGTCAACCCTGACTACCCCCTGCGATGGACGGTAGTTAGGTAACAAAAAAGGGTAGACGGATTCAGCTCCGACTACCCCTAATATGGGCACAAAAAAGGCAAAAGCACCCCCTGTATCATCCGAGGCACTTTTGCCTTGATTGTCTTTTTGGTCAAGCGTTCTATGCTACGGCTACTTTGTCTCTCTTTCGGCTACGCTTGGGCTTTGCTTCCGCTTCTGCTACCGCTTCGGCTACTGGCTCGGCAACCTCTGGCTCGGCTTGCTCGGTAGTGGTAGCCTCGGCTACTGGCTCGGCTTTAGCCTTTGCCTCGTTATCGGCTTTGGCTTGCTCATTAGCCTTGTCGGTTAGCATTGGCATTACTACCAGTTGATAACCGTCGGTAGTGAATAGCGTCGGATTATAGGAATTGGTGAGCTTAAAATCTACCATACCACCGCAAGCCTTAAGCGCATTGGTGAGGTATTGACCGTCTATCCTCACAAAGCCTTGACCCTCGGTATCGGCGGGAATATCGGCTTGACCCTTGTCATCGGGATTAGCCATAGTGAGCTTGCCGTCACCAATGGTCAAGTCTATCGGGTAGGCTTTCGGATTATCTGATAGTGCTTTGAGTGAGAGGGTAGCCTTGATTGCCTCTACCGTGTCAAAGTGGGCTACCGTGTTAAACTCGGTAGGGAGTAGCTTTTGCCAATCAGGATAAGTGCCATTGACGCTAACCCACTTATAGCGGATTAGCTCGGTATCCAGTATCAGGGACATACCGTCAAGGCTTTCTCCGCTTGGCGCAAAACTAATCCTTGCCCGCTTTGCTCTCCGTAGGGCATTGGCTATGCCTCTTAACTCATCACGGTTGATTAGGGCTTGCCCTTCTCCATCGGCATAATCAAGAGTGACTACCGCTAGCCTAAAACCATCGGCACTAATTAGAGAGAGCTTGCCCTCTTTTGCCACAAAGAGGACACAGGTTAAAACAGGTCTGTCGTCATCTTTTGCAGTAAAGGGCAATACCCTATTTAGTGCCTCGGCTAGCTCTAGGCTTCCGATGTTAGGCTTGATGGCGTTATTAGGGCTTACCCTGACATCGCAAAGGGTAAGAGGCGTTTTGTCACCAATCCACTCACTATCGGCTAGATAGCTGGTATTAGCTCCACACAGAACCTTAAGCCTCTTATGTCCGTTAGCCTGCGACCCGCTAGCACTAGCGTCGGGGGTAACCTTGACGATGTTAGAACCCCCCAAAGCCTTAAGGTATCCGACAAAGCCTTTGCGCCCTATGGTGAAGTCCATAAGCATTACCCTGCTGGCTAATGCTCTGGACAAGGCGTTTACCAGCATAGCCTTATGAGCGACAAAGCCATCGCCTGAACGCTTGCCCACGATATTCAGTTGTTCCAAAAACAACCCCCTTTTGGCTATCCGATAGTGGGCAAGGCTATCGGCTTCGCCTAGTAGTCGCCGCCGATAACCCGCACCCCGCTGGCATTATCGGTGTCGCCACTATTATCACCTCCTAAACGCCTCAAAACGCTGACCTAAAACAAGGTTGTTTGCTTAAATTGCCTAACTTGGTGGTTAAAATAATTTCGCTCTTTGCGGTCTAGCGGTTTACCGCTATATACCTTATAGCCAATCTGGACTAATCGTCTTGGCAATCCTCGGAGAATACGCCTAGCGTCAACCCAAGCGTCAAGGTCAACCGCCTTGTCATCGGCGATAAACTCTATCAGCTCGCTAGGCTCACCATCACCATCGCCATCGGCTTTAGCATTTAGGCTAACTAGCTGGTGATACTTTGGGCACTTGGAGTATAAGTCCTCTGACCGGCATTTTTGCCTTTGTGCCTTGCTACAGTTCCCACAGTCAAGCCAAGTGGTAAGACGGCGTAACCATGTCCAGTATTCGGTTACCTGATAGCTGGCTACCCGCATAAGTCCTGCCTCGGTTAGAGGCTTGCCGATTAGCTCATACTTTGCCTTGACCTTTGCCATCTCCAGCATTGTGTCGTGTAGGAAGTCCTCTCTATCGTCAAAGCGGATATGCCTCACAAAGTAGCCTGTTACCTTATAATAGGTAAGCCAATCGCCTGTTAGCTGGTCATAGCCGTTACCGTTGCTGTCAACTTGCCTTTTTCTACTGTTTGACCTAGACTTGATACTACGCAAGGCTTGTGTCCTTTGGTCTTGGCAGGTCGCTAACTTACCACACCATTGACACACGCCTTGCCTCGTTTCTAGTGTCCAGATTTTATGGCACTTACTACAAAACCCGTCTATCATCGCTAACCCCCTTTGTTTAGATTTGCCCAAAGAGGGCAAGCGTTCACGGCTTCGGGCTTCTGATATTCAATTGTTAAGGTTCAATTTATTCAGCTACATCATCCAACAAAAGGAACTCTTGTGCATTAACAGAATGAACCTATATTTTCGTGATTCTTGGATGGTAGCGTTTTCATACGGCGAAGGGTTGATACTACCAGAGCGGCGGGTTTTGGAGAAGCCGAGGAAGATAATGGTGAAGTTGGCGGCAAGTATGTTGGCAGCCTTTATCCGCCGAACTTTTCCTTTCAGTAAAGGAAGGCTTGAAGGCGAGAAAGAGAGAACTATCCTGGACGATATCGTGCCGGACATTGTGGCGTGAGCGGCGGCGGAATCAACCTACCTCCTGTTCATCGGCTGTGTTAGCGGTATTTGTTAAGAGACTGAATAGCGACTAATAGTCACTATTTTATTTGCCAACAACACCGGATTAAAACTAACATCCCGAGGTTTTGATATTAAAAAAGGAGATGCATCTTCACTCAATGATCTAGTGTTGTTAGCAGTGGGTAATATAGTGAGGTTGGGTATTTGTCGTAAGATTATTAGTGATTATCTCTTGGGTCGGTATGATAGTCGCCGTGCGAATTCTTTAAATGTGCGACCATATTTCCATAACGGGTCGTCTTGTAGCCGCAGTGGATACAATTGTAAGGATTATTTTTACTTGCCCGGGAGGTATAAGAGGCATTCCATTCCCTACCAGGTTTTTCGGGAGGAGGCGCAATCGCAGAAATATACTCTTTAGTTGCCGGTAAGCCCTGAGCGGTCCTTTTAATTACACACAACTCAAACGCATCCTTGTAATCTAGGTCACCTAAACCGTCGCCTACATAAACCGGCAGGGAATCACCGCTTATAATATAAGCTCTTTCGCCTTTACGAAAATGTTTACTTTCTCTGGCTGCCATGATAAACCTCGCTATTTATTAACTACTGTAACTACTGCTGGTATACCTTTTCTCAAATTACAGCTGATTTACTATTGACCATATAAAGCTCGGAGGGGATTTGCCCAGTCGGCATCGCTCGCTTCCCGGCCTGCTTTCGTAAGGCGGAAATATTTGCGTGGTTGACCGGGCGGATAATGGTCCTGAAAAGCTGACGGCTCTTCCCGGCCTGTCGCCTCTCCCCAGCCTAATCTGACAATGTTTGAGAAGTAGACGATAAAGGAATGGTAGCGGCAACTGGTTGTCTTGTAAGGGAGGCCAGCCAGGTATCTTTCAGTAAGCCTGTCAATATTGTCAGGGTTGATTGGCCGTTTCTCTCGCCGGGCGCGCCTCTCTTCGGTTCGGACAGCCCGGTCCAGAGCCGTGGCTCGCATCAGTGCCATCTTGTAGTGGTAGAAGACGTCGCTTTGAGGAGCGCCGACATGGGGGTCTATCCTGGGTGAGCCATGTGGGCCATTACCCATCAGAAATTCCCGTATGAACCAACCGCAGCCAAAGGGGCGCAGAAATCCACCCCTGGTTGGTTTTAGCGGTTCAAGCACCATTTCGATCACCCCAAAGCCCCTGATACCAGTCTCGATGTTCGGTACCGGAAACCTTTCTATACTTGGCGGTGGTGCCAAAATTGGCATGACCCAGATGTTCTTGGAGAAGCCGCAGGCCGTCTCCTGAATCATCCACTTTCATTGCATTCACGGCGAAAGCTGTCCTCAGCCGATGCGGGCTCACGTTGTGTACCTTACCCGTCTCTGTGTCTACCAGCTTCGGCAGCCCAACCCTCTCAGCACAGTCACGAACTACCTGCCAGGCCCTATGGCGGTTAATGCCAAAGATTACTCTCTCTCCTCCTCGAACGACCGGCCCACCACGGCGAATATAGTTACCGAGCATATCCACCGTCTCCGAATCAAGAGGCAATGTCCTGAACTTGCGCTCCAGCTGTTTTTTAGTGGTGACTCCCTCAAGCCTCTGCCCACACCCGGGGCAAAAGGTGTGCTTCCTGCCTAGCCGGGTTTGGCAATTCGGACAACTTATATTCAGGCGGGCCTTCAGGTGCTCTATGGTTACAGCACCACTAGCAAGGTCAACGTCTTTCACCCTAAGTGCCAGGGCCTCACTGACACGACAGCCCAGCCGGAACAAGAGCCTTATCAGCAGCCTATCCCTTAAGTTGGTCGATGAGTCCTCCATCATCTTTACCTCATCCGGCTCCAGATAGGCTTTCATCGGCAATCCTCCAATATCTGTGGATCGCTTACTTCCCTATCTTTTTGCTTGTTTGCGTTATCCTGCCTTCTGGTCGCAAGGTCACGGGCAATTAGCCTCGCCAATATCCTCAATCCATTATCGGGGCAACCGACACTGCTATAACCTTGACTTACAGACCCTGGATGGTTTAATATTATTTCGCAGTCCACAATACTATGATAAGCACAAACCAAAACATTTGTCAACACCATTAAGACATTTAAAGAACTTAATAGAGCTTAAAATAGGACATTATAAGGCACTTGACAGCACCAATTACTTATGATATAATATGGATAGAATACATGAAACGTATCTCGCAGGAGGACATTGATTATGGGAAGAAGAAGTAGGAAACCACCGGTTAAACCTGAAGTACGCCAGATCTGGCTGAAGCGTCATGAACAGGGAGAGTCACCGCCTGATATCGCCAGGAGTGATAAATTCGACGTCCGAACAGTTCGAAGACACATTGAACTAGCCAAACAGGAGAGGGAAGTTAAAGAAGCCAGGTCTACGGTCTTACGCAACGCCCTGGAACGCCATTACGCTGATTTATGTGGCTATGCAGAAAGGCTTAACCCACAGGCATCAGGACAGACGACTAGCTGGTCTCTCCAGGATGAACACCTAAGAGCCGCTCTTCGTCAGCATTTACCGCGCTCGCCCATATGGGGCTACCTGAACCAAAGGGACAGCCTGCAGCAAGGGATAACACAGCATTTACAGGAGGCCGGCATTAAAGTCGTAGAGGGGATTAAGTCTGATTCACAGTTAAGCTCTGAATTAGACGCCGACGAAGCAGGAGTAGTTCCTGGTATTATCGGCGCGCTGAAGTTTCAGATAGAACATTGGACGCAGGGAATGAGTGGACTCAACCTGAAGAACGACCTGATTTCAGAACCAGCGGAGGAGGGTTTTGTCAATCTTCGCTATGGCTTTTCTCAAATGGGTAAAGTTAAGGAAGAGCATGTTAAGCTCATAGGCAAGGTACTGGAGGACTGGGAGTCGCGCCTTAAGCAGTGGGAGGAGTACCGGAAGCTGGAGAAGTCATTCATTGAACTAAGACGGGTTGAGAAGAATCTGAGAGACGAATTAGCCGTGATTACCTTAAGAAGAATAGTACCGGGGCGCTGCAAATATTGCCCCCTATAATGTGAAGGGCCAATGGGAGGAGAGTCATGAAAGTAGCAATTTATGCCAGGGTATCATCGGAACGCCAGGATATTGACCTTTCTATCTCGGCACAACTTAAGGCGTTGCGCCAGTATGCCTCGCGCAATAGCCATACTGTGGTCAAGGAATACATCGATGAGGCGGAGAGTGGGCGGTCTATAGACAGGCCAGGCTTCAAGCAGATGATTGTCGCCGCCCGGCAAAAGCCCGCCCCTTTTGAGGCAATACTTGTCTGGAAACTCTCTAGATTCGCCCGCAACCGGGAGGACTCCATCATCTACAAGTCACTGCTCAGAAAGCAGGGCATCCAGGTAATCTCCATCAACGAGCCGGTGGAGGATACGCCCTCGGGCAGGCTGCTTGAAGGTATTATCGAGGTCATCGATGAATTTTATTCTGCCAGCCTTTCCCAGGATGTGCTGAGAGGGATGAGGGAGAACGCCGGCAGGGGCTTCTGCAACGGCGGCAGAGCCCCGTATGGTTATATCAGAGTGAAAGTCCAGGATGGGGCGACTTCCCGGACCAAGCTTGGGCCTGATCCCAAAACAGCACCCATTGTGCAGCGCATCTTCCGGGAATGTCTGGCGGGAAAGGGGCTAAAGGCCATTGCCCGGGGCCTTAATGCTGATGCCTTAGCGTCCAGCACAGGGAAGAAGTGGGGAACAACCTCAATTGAGAAAATAGTGCATAATGAAGCCTATACCGGGGCACTGGTATGGGGCAAGCGGCCAAGAACGCAGGGCGCCAAGAATAGATTTGCTCCCTTGCGAACTGAGGGTGCTTGGGCTCCCCTGATTGACCAGACAGTCTTCGCACAGGTGCAGGCCAAGTTGGCAGCTCGGGCACCCCGGGCTATTCACCCTAGGGAGGTAGATAGTCCATACCTGTTAAGCGGCATTATGCGCTGTGGGAAGTGTGGAGCAGCTATGGTAGGTCACAGGGGTGGCTATCGCTACCACTACTATATGTGTGGTAACGCCCGTAGAAAGGGCAGGGAGGTGTGCCCGTCACCCATTCTACGCAAGGATAAGGTGGAGGGATTTGTGATCAACCGCATCAAAGACTGCATCCTAACCGAGGACAACCTGGAGGAGCTGGTGAGGCTGACCAATGAGGAACTGGCCCAGACTTGCGCTGAGGAAAGGGAGAAACTGGAGCTCCTTCAGCCTCAGATTGCCGAAGCGGACAGCCGGCTGGGCAAGCTCTACGACGCTCTAGAGACAGGGGAGTTCAAGGGTGGGGAGCTTGCCTCGAGAATACAGACTCTCTTCCAGAAGAAGGAAGAGCTGCAGCAGGCAAAGGCTGATGCGGAGGAGGCACTGCGATACCAAGCTGTGGACATGGCCGATCCCCTGGTAGTGCGGGACTATGTGGATGACCTGAGAGGCTTGCTGGAGAGGTCTTCCATCATTGAGCAAAGAGGCTTCCTCAAGTCTTTCGTGGACAGGATTGAGGTGGGTGACTCAGAAGTCAATATGTATTATACTATCCCTATGCCCCCATCTAGCCTCCCGGAGGAGACAGTAGGAGTTATACTTTTCGTACACCACGGCTGAAGGAGAGGGGGAAGAGATTTTAGGGAGGGGGCTTTGCCCCCTCCCTTACTCATACTCCCCCTTCCCTTGACAAGGGAAGGGGGACAGGGGGATGGGTTTCCAAATAACCCTTACCTGTTGCTGGCTGATTTAAGTTCAATCTTCATCACCTACAGCCTTCGCCTTCTTCAACAGCCCCACCCCTATTGCCTCCCTCAGGGTGCTGATTGGGATAAGCTCAATATCTTTAGGTGGTGGGCTAATCCTGGCGCTGACTTTAGGCACTAGGCAGCGCTTAAATCCCAGCCTGGCGGCCTCAGCCACACGTCGGTCTAGCTGGGAGACGGCTCGCAGTTCGCCACTCAACCCCACCTCCCCCATCACCACCAGTTGTGGGTCAACCCCAACATCACGAAAGCTGGAGGCAATAGCCAGGGCAATGCCCAAATCAGCCGCCGGCTCTTCAATCCTGAGGCCACCGGTAACATTAGTTATAATATCCTGATTACCCAGCTTCAAGCCTACCCGCTTGGTCAGCACGGCAGTAATCAGCAGCAATCGGTTAAAGTCAACACCGTTAGCGGTGCGCCGGGGTAAGCCAAAGGCGGTGGGGGTGGTCAGGGCTTGAATCTCGACAAGCAGGGGGCGGGTGCCCTCAAGGGTTGGCACCACCGTTGAGCCTATGGCTTCACCCCACCGCTGCGATAGGAAGGCTTTTGATGGATTGTCCACCTCCACCAGACCATGCTCTTTCATCTCAAAGACGCCGACCTCGTTAGTGGAGCCAAAGCGATTTTTCACCCCGCGGAGAACCCGGTAGGCGCTAAATGGTTCACCCTCAAGGTAGAGCACAACATCAACAATATGCTCCAGGACGCGGGGACCGGCAATAGCACCATCCTTGGTCACATGCCCGGCGATAAAAATGGGCACAGCGCTCTGCTTTGCCCAGCGCATAAGCCTTAAGGTGCACTCCCGCACCTGGGTTATGCTACCCGCCGCCGTGTCCAGCTCAGGAAAGTAAACCGCCTGGATGGAATCAATGACTGCCAGAGATGGTGATAACTTTTCAAGCTGGCTCAGGATAACATCAAGGTCGGTCTCAGCCAGGAGGTAAAGCCTCTCCCCAGTTACCCCTAGACGCTCTGCCCTGAGTCTAATCTGAGGCAGCGTTTCCTCACCGGAAACGTAAGCCACCTTGCCTCCAGCCTGCGCCACCAGAGCTGAGACCTGAAGCAGGAGGGTGGATTTGCCAATACCAGGGTCGCCACCGATGAGCACCAAGGAGCCAGATACCACTCCTCCCCCCAACACCCGGTTGAGCTCAACTAGAGGAAGGGGGAGGCGGTCAGAGATACTAGTTACTACTTGAGATAGCTCTTGGGGAGGGTTTTCTATGGCGGAAATGTTAGCTGGGGTAGCCGCTGGGACTGTGGTTTCGACAAAGCTATTCCACTCATGGCAGTTGGGGCAGCGTCCCAGCCACTTCGGGCTCTCCTTGCCGCACTGTTGACAGACGAAAATTATGTGGGATTTATCTGATTTACCCATAGATTGACTTTACTTGATTTTACGCGATAAAGCAAGGGCAATTTGGGTTGGAAGAGAGGTTCGAGGTAAGGCAGGGTAACTGGCTTAGTGCACCATACCTAGGAATATCCCGGCAGCGGTAGCAGTGCCGATAACACCAGCAATATTGGGCCCCATAGCGTGCATCAGCAAGAAGTTCCTCGGGTTAGCCTGCTGCCCCATCCTCTGCACCACCCGGGCTGACATTGGCACTGCCGAGACGCCGGCGGCACCTATCATCGGGTTAATCTTCTCCTTGATAAAAAGGTTCATCAACTTGGCTAAAACCACGCCAAAGGCGGTAGAGGTGGCAAAGGCAATAACGCCGAGACCAAATACCTCCAGGCTCTCAATCTTAAGAAAGTTGTCGGCACTCATAAAGCAACCAACGGATATACCAACCAGGATGGTAAGGATATTCATAAAGGCATTAGCCGCAGTATCTGCCAGCCGCTCGGTAACCCCGCTTTCCTTTAGCAGATTGCCGAACATAAACATACCTATAAGCGGAGCCGACTTGGGTACCAGGAGGATGATAATTATTGCGCCGATTATGGGAAACAGGATTTTCTCCGTCTTGGACACTGGTCGAAGCTGCGGCTTCATATATATTGCCCGCTCTTTCTTGGTGGTGAGCAGTTTTATTACCGGTGGCTGGATAAGCGGGACACAGGCCATATAGGTATAAGCAGCTACAGCAGTAACCCCGATAAGATGCGGCGCCATGGCTGAAGTGAGGTAAATAGTGGTTGGTCCGTCAGCACCACCGATTATGCCGATAGAGCAGGCTTCTTTGATGTCAAAACCCAGAAGTAAAGCAGCGAAAAAGACGAAGTAAACACCGAATTGCGCCCCGGCACCCAGTATTAAAGTCTTGGGATTAGCGATGAGGGGTCCCAAGTCAGTTAGCGCCCCCAAGCCGAGAAAGATAAAGCAGGGGACTATCTCCCACATCAGACCATAATAAAATACCCTGGAGATTAAGCCGGCGGGCTCACCACCGATAATATATGACTCCACCACCTTACCCTCAACGATGGTTTCCATCAAACCACCAAGGGGCAGGTTAACTAAAACAACGCCAAAGCCGATGGGTACAAGGAGCAGGGGTTCAAATTTGTGTTTAATACCTAGGTAGAGGAGGGTACAGCCGATAAGAAGCATTACCACCGAGCCCCAGGTGAGGTTCAGAAAACCAGTCTGAAAAAACACTTAATAATTTACCCTTTTCAGTATTCTATAATGGCGGCTAACTCACCAACTTCAACCACCTGTCCTGCGGAAATGTCTATCTTGGTAATCTTGCCACTGACCGGAGCCAATATCGGATTTTCCATCTTCATTGATTCTATTAAACAGAGTATATCCCCCTCCGTAACCATGTCCCCAGGCTTAACATTGACGCTGGCTATCTTGCCTGTTATCGGGAACTCAACATTCTCCTGTGCCAATTCCTACTCTCCTTTCTTCTTCTCTTCAGCCTCACCCTTACCGGTGGCGATTTTACTTAACACTAACCCTACCACCCATACCGCTACCGCCAGAATGGTTAATACCACAAAGACAAGGGCAAAGCCGACGCCGCCAATTTGTCCGGCAAAACCCCAATCTACAGTCATATCTTTATCCTACTCCAATTTGGGCGAATTAAAAGGGCGGTTGAACCATCCTATTTTCCCGCCCTTTATATGCAAACAGCTAACCTATTAGCATAGGAACTTAGGTTTTACCCTCTCCGAGCAGTGCCCCCACGGCGGCTGAATGAACTACAATCTCTTCCCCCTCCACGTCAACTACAGCCGTATCTCCTGGCTGGAATTGACCACGGAGCAGGCTTTCGGAAAGTTTATCTTCAACCTTATCCTGAATTACCCGACGTAGCGGTCGAGCCCCAAAGACCTCATCGTAGCCCTTTTCCCCGAGAAAGTCTTTAGCCGCGTCGGTTACCTCAAGCTTTATCCCCTTCTCCGCCAGCTGCTTGGAAACCTGAGCCAGCATCAAGTCAACTATCTTTCGGATATGCTCCTTGGTCAAGGAATGAAATACCACCACACCATCAATACGATTGAGAAACTCAGGACGGAAGGTCTTCTTCAGTTCGCCGAGCAGCTTCTCCTTCATCCGCTCATAGGCTTCCTCACGGGTTTTAGCCTCGTCACCGTGAGCAGTAAAACCAAGAGTCGTGCCCTTCCTGATTAGCTCAGCGCCAATATTGCTGGTCATAACAATAATACTATTACGGAAGTCAACCCGCCGACCCTTAGCATCGGTCAGATGACCATCATCAAATATCTGGAGTAGTATATTAAATACATCAGGATGAGCCTTTTCAATCTCATCGAGGAGTATGGTACAATACGACTTACGCCTTACTGCCTCAGTGAGTTGCCCACCTTCTTCGTAGCCAACATATCCCGGAGGTGCCCCGACCAGTCGGGCTACAGTATGTCTCTCCATAAACTCAGACATGTCAAGCCTGATTAGGGCATCTTCACTACCAAACATGAACTCAGCCAGGGCTCTGACCAGCTCCGTCTTACCGACACCGGTGGGACCGAGAAAGATGAAGTTGCCTATAGGATGTCTGGGGTCCTTGAGCCCGGCTCGAGCTCGCCGTACCGCCTTAGCCACAGCATCAATCGCCTCATCCTGACCGACGATGCGCTTATGTAGTGCCTCTTCCATATGAAGTAGACGGCTGGTCTCCTCGCTCGCCAACTGCGCCACTGGAATCCCTGTCCACATACTAACTACCTGAGCGATATCCTCCTCAGTCACTACCGGCGTCTCCTGTTTCTGCTCAGCCTGCCACTCCTCTTCCATCTTCTTTATTTTCTCTTCAATCTGAAGCTCACGCTGGCGCAATTCAGCGGCAAACTCATACTGCTGAGCAGCCAAGGCAGCCTCCTTATCTTTACGCATACTCTCCTGGGCTCGCCTTGCTTCTTTCAACGTGATTGGTATGGTCCGGTGTTTAATCCTTACCCGTGACGCTGCCTCATCAATCAGGTCAATTGCCTTATCGGGCAGAAAGCGGTCAGGGATATATCTAGCCGATAGTGTTGCCGCAGCACTCAGCGCCTTATCACTTATTGTTAGCTGGTGATGCTCCTCATAGCGTCCCTTAACCCCGTGCAGAATCTCCAATGTCTCCTCGACGGAGGGTTCCTCAACCAAAATCGGCTGGAAACGGCGCTCCAGGGCAGCGTCCCGCTCCACATACTTACGGTAGTCATCAAGGGTGGTGGCACCGATGCACTGCAGTTCCCCTCGTGCCAGTGATGGTTTGAGGATATTGGCGGCATCAACTGCCCCCTCAGCCGCCCCGGCACCCACCATGGTGTGAAACTCATCAATAAAGAGGATGCAATTACCGGCAGCTTTTATCTCATCAATGACCTTCTTTAGCCGTTCTTCAAACTCACCCCGGTACTTTGTCCCAGCCACTAGCGCTCCGATATCCAGCGTAACTATCCTCTTCCCCTCCAGTGTCTCAGGGACATCGCCGGCTATAATGCAGTGAGCCAAGCCTTCAACAATTGCTGTTTTCCCTACCCCTGGCTCGCCAATGAGAGCCGGGTTATTCTTGGTGCGGCGACTGAGAATCTGAATCACCCGCTCAATCTCCTTATGCCGCCCAATAACTGGGTCGAGTTTCCCGGCATGGGCAGCCGCGCTGAGGTCAATACCGAGCTGGTCTAGAATCGGGGTGCGACTTGTGGTGCGGGCAGGTCTGGCTCTAGTAGCTATACCTTCGCCGAGGACATGAAGGGTTTCAGCCCGTGCTCGCTCAAGGGTGATGCCAAAGCTATCTAAAACATCAGAGGCTACCCCTCCCCCCTCACGCAGCAATCCCAGTAGCAGGTGCTCTGTGCCGATATAGTTATGACCGAGGTGGCGTGCCTCATCTATAGCCAGCTCAATAATCCTCTTAGCCCTGGGGGTAAGCCCAATTTCACCGGTGGTTGGTTTATCACCACGCCCGATAATGAATTCCACAGCAGAGCGCGCCTTGGTCAAGCTCACACCCAGGTTGGTTAGAACCTTGGCTCCTACCCCCTCCTCCTCCCGCAGCAAACCGAGCAAGATATGCTCGGTGCCAATATAGCTGTGGTTAAAGTGTTGAGCTTCTTCCTGAGCTAGAGTAAGAACCCTGCGAGCTCGCTCTGAGAATTTTTCAAATCGGCTGGCCATTCCTTCTCCCTAGGATTGCTCCTATTTCACAAACTATTATAAAGCAACTAAGGTTAAAGGTCAAAAGCCTCCTGGCAGTGACATATTTTCCACAAAGGGCTGCCCCCTCAGTATCGTCTGCGCTGGGGCGTTTCACTTCCGTGTTCGGGATGGGAACGGGTGGTTCCACCCCGCTCTAACCACCAAGAGGCAGTCTCTATTTTAGCACATTTTGGACAACAAAAAAAGGGAACCAGCTTATAATCGGTTTTTTCGGTTTTATCTGGTAACCCCATCCCCCTTTATCCCCCTTCCCCTGAGGGGAAGGGGGAATTAAATAGAAAGAGGGGCTTTCGCCCCTCTTAAACTGCCTGAAGAATTGTGATAAGCACAAGATGGATTCAATTTTATCTTAGCCGCCGGTTAAGTTCCTCTCTCGGGATATTATTCCAAAGGCTTACTCTACTAATTATATCACCGAGGGTGCCTTTAGCGATGACTTTGTGCGCCGGAATGGTAATAGCGTGCTCACCCAAAGCAGTAATCTTCTTCAGACGGATGTGACTGCCCCGTTGCCTTACCACCTCGTAGCCCAAGGACTGAAGGAGTTTAACTAAATCACTACCACTAACTTGAGGAAGCTTTGGCATTGGCCAGCTTCACCTCAGACAAGGTCAGAATAGTAAGCGGCTCATCTATCTCACCATAGTGAACAGATGCCGCTTCCTTGATGTTTTGGTATAGCTCATCCAGAGTCTTGCCCTGGGTGAATATATCCTCTCCAATTCCACGAGCACACCAGAACTCACCATCAAAGTAGGTTTCCATCTTTACCAGCATATGCGTCTCCCTTTTGACTTTTCACTGTATTATAACATAAAAGTCTATGGTTTGGCTCACTACAGGCTAACCCCATCCCCCTTTATCCCCCTTCCCCTTGCCAAGGGGAAGGGGGAATTAAATAGAAAGAGGGGCTTTAGCCCCTCTTATAAAGACGTTGTATTTGGCTCTAATCACGCTTCCAGTAATTGAACAACCCTGTTGGTTCAAGCAGTTGCACACCAGCACAGCGGCATATTAAATAAACAGCTATTGCATCAGCAGGACTATAATCGTGAGCATCTATTTTTATATGCTCTATAGTATGCTTATTCTTCTTGTATATTGTGTCGTTCAAGCCGCTGAGTATTTCAAAAAACGGCTCATCCAAAGTACTTCTAACAGCAGGCTTCCTCCAAAGCAAAATACCGAGCGAACTTCCATTATATTCAGGTATCTTAAAGCGGTACTTAACAGCTTTTTCAACGTGAAGGCATGAATTTAGAACGATGTATCTCGCATTCCAAACCAAGTCATCTTCTCCGAGACTAGCATATACATACTGTATAGGTCGGAAGAGACCACGAAACTCACCACGGTATGCGCCTGTAACCCTATCTCCTTCTTGCTTATTCACATTGTATAGCCCCACACCACCAATTCCCTTATCGAGATCTATAAGCAATTTATAGCCCTGAAGCAAGTCCTTCTGGATAGTATCGGCCAGTTCGATTATTGTCTGAGAACTTATGCCTAGATTTGTCCGTTCCAATAACAATGAGATGTGCGGAGAAAGTGGTTGCTCAGGAGGTGTACTTTTAAGTGGCGGTAAAATTCTTTCTGGTTTTTCCATTTCGCCCATCTTTGACTACCCCCTTTTGAAAAGTTAACCTCACTAACCTATTTCCATACCCACGGCCACTTGACAAATCAAGACCTAACTCTTGAGCGAATCTTGGCTTTTTTAGCAGAAAAGTCATCTGGCCCATCGTATTTTGACGAAGGAGTAATATCTATACCAAGTGCATCTTCCAATACAAGAACCAACATGAGAACCTCGCCAAGTGCGTCCCAAGCCGTCCCTGATGCCGTTTCACATGTCCCGTAGAGGGACGTATCAGCTAGTTCATCATCCAAATGCTCGAAAACTTCGAGGTTGGCATGTATATTAATATCTAGCAGGGCATCCCACACCTTGCCAAAGTTCTCCGCAATGAATTTGTTGCGGTCGCTTACACTCCTAGGCCACCTAATCCTGCTGCTATCAAAGAGCCTCAAAACAGTCTCAGATACATCATCCGTTGACATTATGCCCCCCCCTTCTTTATACCAAACACCAATATATTCACCAAGTAGCCTAGAAATGTCAATAGCTAGGTCAAGCCCTCGAAAAAGGTAGCCCCTCTAAAAATTACCCCCCTTTACATAACACCAAAAACAATTCCCGAGGCTACTCACGCTCAAATTGTTTCCCCAAAACTAAAACTAATAATTTTGAGGCTAAAAATGCCCAAATCAAATAAAACAAAAAGAGGGGCGAAAGCCCCTCTTAAACACTGGCTAATATCAACTCTGAAGCAGGTCAAGCCCTCGACCATTAGTACCGCTTAGCTAAACACATTACTGCGCTTACACCTGCGGCCTATCAAACAAGTAGTCTACTTGCGGTCTTACCCTCAGTGATTACTCACCAAGGTGGGAGATATTATCTTGGGGCAGGCTTCGCACTTAGATGCTTTCAGCGC
>Ga0315282_10008875_pt1 | contig 16143 bp, 7 predicted proteins | sample YL17G07_20_MG_FD_203693 | JGI IMG/M metagenome (GOLD analysis project Ga0315282, IMG submission 203693) | Sediment microbial communities from Yellowstone Lake, YNP, Wyoming, USA - YL17G07_20 | ecosystem: Environmental > Aquatic > Freshwater > Lake > Sediment | place: USA: Wyoming | collected...
AGTGCATTGACATGACTCCGGATGGGCGGACGCTGGTGGCGGGCTCGAACAATACGTTTATCTATCGCTTCGACGCGCGGACGGGCGAGATGCAGTGGAAGGCGGGCCCGCACGACGATGTCCCGTGGACAATTCGCGTCGCCCGGGATGGCGGAACGATTGCGTTCTGCGGTTCCGGCGGCGGCACGTACTGCTTCGACGGGAAAGGAGCGCGGTTGTGGAAACACCTGGGGTCCTTCTCCACCTACTCGCTGGACATGACGGCGGATGGCAGCCGCATCGCCGTCGGGAACCCGCAGCAGTCGTCGGTGATCGTGCTTGGCCGCGATAAGACGGTGATCTCGCGCAACCCGGTGCATACCGTTGAGGTGATGGCGCCTGCGCTCAGTCCGAACGGCAGGTACTTCACCGTTGGCTCGCTGGGCTACGACCTGCCGCTGTACGAAATGCCATGAGGGCGTCTGCACGGACGGAAACCTCCGCGTGTGCGTAAGCGTCTGGCCAAGCACGTTCTTCCGTAAGACGGAGGCGAGAAGTACAAGCGCCGTGGGAGGGAGGACTCATGGCGCGAGGAGAGCCGATACCGAGATTAGAGTGGCCGGCGCGGCGACGGGAGTGGGCGCGTCGGCTGAAGGAGCGGGCGGCGAGCAGGCTCTAGCCAAGCGGCATACTGCCGGCGCGAGGGGTTGGGGGGGAAAAGGGGGGGAAAAGGGGACATCCTTCTTTTCCCCTGGCGGCGGCCAATGCCCTTTGCCTCTGTACTACGTCTTGCGTGCCACACAGCCAATGTACTCGTGGGCCACCTCATAGGGTGCGCCTTGCTCGTGTCCTTTGCCTAGCCGCTCAAGGAACTCCCGCGTCAGTGCCTGACGCCTTGAGGGATCGAGCGCCTCGTAGAACGCGGTTCCCGCGCCGGACCGGAGCAGATGCTCCAGCACCTGTTCCGGGCTGGCATAGCGGAATACGGCCTGACCTTCCCAAACGTCCTCGACCTGCAGTCCTGCCCCCGTTACCTCCTCCCGCACCTGAACCATGGACCCCGGGAAATCAAACGAGACTTGTTTGAGCAACACCGTGGGATCGCGCGCGACCAACTGGTTGAAGATATCGAGCGGTTGGCGCGGCGAGTGATCCTTGTGGACCACGAAGGCCAGCCGTCCGCCGGGAGCGAGTACCCGCGCTGTGGCCGAGTAGAAGGCACGCGGCGCAATGTACCCCAGCACCCAGCTGGTGAAGACGAGATCGGCTGGCGCGCCTTGCCGCAACATATCCAGCGCGTCGGCGACGACGAAGTGCACGTTCCCGCAGCCTTGCAGCCGCTTTCGCGCCTCCGCAATCATGCCCGCCGAAAGATCCGCAGCGGTGATCTCCTGTACTCGCGGCGCCAGCAGCGCCGTGCCGAAGCCGGTTCCACAGCCCGCCTCGAACACACGTTCGCGGCCTGTCAGCGGAAGCTTTGCCGCCAAGTCCCTGACGGGCTGCCCTGCTTCCGCCAGCCAGAACTCGTCGTAGTCTCCGTGCACTTGATCGTATGCCGCCCGCAGTTCGGCCGGGCCGACCTGTTCCTTTGAGGTGGACAGAATCTCGAAGAAGCGCGGCTCGGGGTGTTCGTGCGCCAGGCAGTCCCGGCACAGTTCTTGCGATTTCTCCAGCGGCACGGGTAGTTGCCCGGCGGGGATATGCTTCGCCAGCACGCGCCCGACACACGCGGTCCGCGGGCGCCGGAAATGCTGGCCCATGCGCTCAAGTATGCCCTCCAGCGGCTCCGTGGCCGCGTTCCCAAATGACAACGGCACGAGGTTGCAGGGACACACCTCGCCGCTGCCGTCAATGTAGATGTGCGTGAGACCCGCGCCGCAGCCGAACGCGTCGCCGTCTTCCAGGTACGTGAACGAGGAGAGGATTGGCAGTCCGGGTTCGTTGGCGACTTCCTTCTGGTACTCGATGATCCGGCGGCGCTCCGACGCGCTCAGTGTCACGTCGCTCCGCCCCGCCAGCCTGCCGGTGGCGCTGGGTTCAAGCAAATGGACTTCCCGTGCACCCGTCCGCGCTGCAAAGTCCAGAAAGCTATGGAAGCGAGCAGGCTCCAGCAACTCTCGAGTTGCCACCGCGATGGCGTAGGGATACAGCCCCGCCTCAGCCGCGAGACGCAGAGCAACGAGCGCCGCACGGTGCGCCCCCTGACGTCCCCGCTTGCGGTCGTGTTCAGCCTCGTCCGCCGAGTCCAGGCTGATGCCAGCGGCAAAGAGGCCCGCGTCCTTCAGTTGCCGCGCGCGCTGCGCGGTCAGGCCCAGGCCAGTGGTGTTCAGGAACAGGCAGGTGCGGTCATCGAAGGCCGCCACGATCTGTTCCAGATCGCGCCGCACGAGCGGCTCCCCGCCAGTCAGCGTCACTATGACTGCGCCGAGGTCCTGGAGTTGCGCGGCGAGGCGCTTTAAGGCTTCAAGGGAGAGGTCCGTCTGCGCCCGGCCGGCATTGTAGCAGTGCCAGCAGTTCAGCGGACAGTGGTTCGTCACTGCCAGAGTCACCGAATAAAGCCGCCGCGTGCCCGCGTCTCCCAACGCTCCGAACTGTTTGGCCAGTCGGTCGAACGCGCGACTCGGCCAAGGTGGAAAATGGGTGTTGACCACAGTCTTGCCGTGGAACTCGATGGCCTTTTCGCCAGCCAGGTACTCTTTGAAGAAAACGCCCATGCGCGGATGCAGCTTAGAGAAGGGCGGACGCGTGGCCACGCGGACGAACAACTCGTCCCCCCGCATGGCGCCGCCCTGCGCATTCGTCAGCATAAGGCTCCTTTGATATTCGATTCGTGGGTGGATGACAACCACAACCCCAGCACCTTCGAGGCCCGCGCCTACCCCAGGTGCTTCGCCACCAACTTGGTCATCTCGAACATGGAGACCTGCTTCTTGCCGCCGAAGACGGCCGCGAGCTTCTCGTCGGCGTTGATCATCGTCCGCTTCTTGGCGTCCTGCAGGCCGTTCTTCTTGATGTAGGCCCAGAGTTTCTTGGTGACCTCGGTGCGCGGCATGGCCTTGTCGCCGATGACCGGCGCCAGCACCGCGTCGGGCTGCATGGGCTTCATGAACGCCGCGCTGGGCTTGCGGGTGGACTTCTTCGCCTTCGCCATGGAATGACTCCTCCTTGTGATAGAACGGGACGAACGTAACAGGAACCGGGGCTGCTATGGCTGGCTTGGGCGCGAGCGTCAAGGTGGATACCTGCGCTGGCGAGGCGAGAGCAGCCTACGGGCGGAGCATAGGCGCGAAAGGACTTGGCGTTCCACCCCTCCGCCATATAGTGAATGAAGTCCGTTGAGCGTGTCCCGCTATAAAGGAAGAACGCCATGACGCTCGCGCTTCGCCATTTTTCAGCTCGTTGGTTCGTATCCGCGGTACTGATCGGTATCTGCTGCGGTATCCCCGCACCGAACGCACAGGCCTCCGAGAGCTTCCTCGACCTCGTGCGGCTGGCCCAAGCGGGCGCGGATGCCGACGACATGGCCGCCTTTGTACGCCGCGCGCCGGGCCGCTTCCTGCTCTCCGACAGCGAGAAGACCAATCTTCTCGACTTGGGCGTGGATGAGAAGGTTTTCGCCGCCATAGACGAACACAACCGGGCCGTGGCCCAGACAGAACCGGCCTACGTCGTGCCGGACGCCGCTCCGGCAGATGAACTGCAGTGGGACGCCGAAGCCGCGCTTTCGGAAGGCGACACGGTGGACCAGGATGTCTTCTACCGCACGCTCTCGCCGTACGGTACGTGGTTCGAGGCGGACGGCCAATGGGTCTGGCGCCCGACGGCGGCCAGCGCGGATGCGCACTGGCGGCCTTACTGCCATCGCGGCCGTTGGGTGATGACCGAGCACGGGTGGACGTGGTATTCGGACTACTCGTGGGGCTGGGCCCCCTTTCACTACGGCCGGTGGCACCGGCACCCAGTGCACGGCTGGGTTTGGACGCCGGGTCTCGATTGGGGGCCAGCATGGGTCGTCTGGCGCCCAGGGTCCTCCGATTGCGGCTGGGCGCCCATGCCGCCCGCCGCCGTCTTCCGGCCCGGGGTCGGCGTGGTCTACACGGGCCGTGACGCCGACTGGGGCCTCGTGGCGCGGGACTTCGTGTTCGTCGCCTTGGCCAAGCTCTTCGAGCCCCGCTGGTGGGAATTCCGACACCCCCGGGACGAGAGGATCGCGTTGTACGGCCGCCAGCCGATGGCGCACACACACGTGGAGATCGTGAATAACATCGTCGTCAACCGGGGCCTGGAGATCACCGTGGTCGAACGTGTCACGGGCCGACCGGTCCCGCGGTACGAATTGGCCCGCTTCGCCGCGCGGCCGGGTGAACGCGGCCGGCCCGTGTCCTTCGAGGGCAACAAGTTCCTGCTCTATCGTCCCACCGTGCGTCCGACGATCAACCGGCTGCCGGTCGCGATCCAGGAGGCGCGCGAGGAGCGCATCAAGCATTACGAGATCGCACACGACCAACGTCTGGCCCAAGCGCAATCCGCGCAGCGTGTCCGAGCGCAGGAACGCCAGAACGTATTCGCCAAGGAGTTGGAGGAGGTGGCGGAACGGCACAAGCAGCACGAGGCCGAAGCCGAAGTGCGCCGCTTGCGCGACCAGAAGCTGACGCACGAGGCCGAGCTAAAACGCATCGCCGTCGTCCGTGCCGAGACGGAAGATCGGGCTCAACGCGAACTGGTGCGGAAGGCCGAGGAAGACCGAAAGCGCCGCTTTGAGGAGGCCAAGACACGGGAAGCCCAGGCCGCCCGGGAAGCCGAGCAGCGCCGCAAGGAGACGCAGGCCGCCGAGCACAAGCGCGCCGCGGATGCTCTCGAAGCCCAGCGCCGTGCGCAGGAGGATCAGCGCCGCAAGCAGGAGGCCCAACAGGCCGCCGACAAGCAACGTTTGAAGGACCTCGACCAGCAACGGAACCGTGCGGCCGAGGCGCAGCAACGGGCGGCGGCGGGGCAGCAACAGGCCGAACTGCGCAAGCAAATGGAGGCGCAGCGCGCGTCTCAGGCGCAGGCGGCAAAGGCGGCTGAGGAGAACCGGAAGGCCTTTGAGGTCGAGGCCAAGGCGCAGGTCAACGCGAACCGCCAAGCCGATGAGCAGCGACTTCGCAACGAGAAGGCGCTGGACGACGCCCGGCGCAAAGCGGCTTCGCGGGCCGCCGAGCGTGAGCGGCAGGCCATCCGGGATGATCGCGTCCCACCTCCAGGGCGCAAAAGTCGTTAGCCAGCACGCCACGAAGGCCGAGTGGCCGTCTTCTCTGACGTGTTCTTGATCCGGCGCGCCGCGCCTGCACCGGTCGCTACCCGCGATTCGCCAGCAGCCAGCTATCGGCGCCGGCTGGGAGGCGCTGGATACGCGCCTCAACCCAGGGCCGGAACGCACACCATTTTCAGCCGCTTCCACCGCAGAAGCGGTTTCCTGCGGTGTAGCCTAGAGCGCGAATGATGAGACTCAGGAGAACGGTTATGGCGGAGCGGATCGCTACGTGGCCGAAAGCGACGAGCAGCGTGAACGAACTGTGCGATCATCTGAGGAAAGTGTCCGGCGTAACGTAGCACGCGGCCACGGCCAGCGCTACGGCGTGGCTGTGACCATGAGAAAGGAAGAACAACGGATGAAGAAAACACGCCTGGCACTGCTGTGGCGCGCGGCCGCCCTGTTGATCACCGGAAGTACGCTGATGGCCACGGCGTCCGCGGGAGAGAAACGACAGACGTGGGAAGAGTACATGGCCGTGGACCTCAACGCGCCGGCTGAAGAACTTCCGCCGCTGCCCGACGCCGACGCCCGACGCAAGGCCTTCGCCGAACGCAACAGCCCGGGCAACATCGAGAAGGCGGCCAAGGACCTGTTCGCCCTGTGGGACTTCAGTGAAGGGCGCGCAAGCCGCAATCAGATGACGCAGGGGCTGGATGCCGAGAAGGGCAAGGTCCGGAAGCTGTTTGAAGCGAAGAAGTACGAAGAGGCGCTGCAAGCGTTCCGTTCGTACCTGATCCGCAAGACAAACATCCTGTGGAACACCAAGCCCAACTTCGCGGCGCGGGACTTCAACGAGCGGTTCAACTCGCCGGTCGTGAAGAAGCGCTATGAGGACCTGATCACGCTGGTGCTGCGAGACCGCTACCAGGCGCCCACGACCAAGGCCACCGTCCACGTCGGCGAGCCCGGCCTGGTCCACTGGGACTGGAAGCCGAAGGAACTGCAGAACCCGTGGGACAACAGCGCGCGGCCGGAGATCGAATACTTCTCGGGCTCGCACTTCGACAGGCTGTGGTGGAAGTTCGTGGACTCGAAGGACCGCACGTACCTCGACCGCTGGATCGCGCTGGTGGACGACTACTGCTTGAACCACCACCTGCAAGAGGACCTCAACGCGCTCAACCTCGACCTGGGCAAACAGGGCATGTTCGACGGCATGGGCTTCCTGCTGGCGCTCTGCGAGATCAGCCGGGCGGCGCCTGAAGGCGAAGAGCTGGTGCCGGCCGTCACGGTCGCGCGCATGGTCACGAAGCAGGTGGCGATCATCATCCCGCAGTCGCTGTACTACAACCGGCAGCAGAGCAACAACCATTCGCCGGGCACCGCGGCAACGTTCCTGCGGCTGAGCGAGTTCTTCTTCGACTTCAAGATCGCTCGCACGATGGAGCTGGAAGCCCGCCGCCAGTTCGAAGCGTACGGCACGCTGGAAGCGCGGCCGGACGGCGTCGGCCCGGGCCGCTTGCCCATGTATGCGCTCTTTGAATTCAAAGAGAACCAGCCCACGCTGCAGAAGTTCCGCGACGAAGAGTACGAATGGTACACGCCGCAACTGGTCCGCGAGTACCGCGACCGCATGCTGGCGCGCGCCCGCTATATGCTGGCCATGTACGCGCCGAACGGCGAACTGATCTGCACGCAGAAGACCGACCGGCACGGCGGAACGTTCAGCGAGCAGGTCGCGTACTACAACAGGACGCTGCCCGAACTCTTCGACGAGCCGGCGATGCTGAAGCTCGCCAACCGCATCATCCGCAATCAGACCGAGCCGACGTGGAACGGACGCGTCTACCAGGCGAAGGAGAAGCCGCTCGCGAATATGGGGCTCGGCAGCGCGGCGGACGACGAACCCGAGTTCGCGTCGCAGTCCTTCCCCTTCGACCGCATCCACATCCTTAGCAGTGGCTGGAACCAGAAGAACGATCAGTACGGGGTCTTCCTGGGTTCGACGGTGCGCGGGTACGGCGACTCCTTTATGAAGGAGAACAAAGCCTGCAACCACTTCAACCTGTCGGCCTTCGACCAGGACTTCTTCAACAACGGTGTGGATTACGCCTACAACTACCTGCGCAGCCCCGTCACGGTTGACGGACAGACACAGTTCAACGGCGCGGGCGAAGGCCCGACGGCCCGCCGCGGCGGCGGCAATTACGGACTGGATCCGATCTGCCAGGACCGCATCCACTACAGCGCGAACTTCGATGTCGTGGAAGGATTCTACGACGGCGCGTACGCCAACACGGGCGACCATAATCCCGACTACTATGACTACAACGCGAAGCTCGAAGCGCTGAAGCGCTGCATCTGGGGCTGTTCGCATCGGCGCATCATCGCCTTTGTGAAGAAGCACGGCCTGTGGATCGTGACGGACCTGATGAAGTCGGACAAGCCGCACGAGTACGCTCAGCAGTGGTGGGTGGCCAAGAGGAGCAGACAGTTGCCCGAAGGGTTCCTTGAGGAGCAGTTCCAGGCCGACACCGAGAAGCAGGCGATCAAGACGACGATTGACGGCATGCCGAACCTTTCCGTGTACCACGTCGGGCCGTCCGACCTGGACAAGCAGGGCGCGCCGGCGTTTGCCTATGCGCCCGTGCAGCTCAAGCAGGAACTGGAGGACAAGTTCAAGGGCTCGCGCGCGGACCGCATCGAAGGGCGCGAGTACATCGAACTGAAGGGAGCGTGGAAGAGCCAGGGCGGACGCAGTCAGCTCATCACGGCGATCTATCCGCGCAAGACTGTGGAGGACGATCTGGTATCGCTGACGCCGCTCAAACGCGACGACGGGCAGGCGAACGGCTTCGTCGCGAAGCTGAAAGACGGCGCGGAAGTCTCCTACGCGGCGTCCGTGGAGAAGCGCGAGCTGCTCAGCGCCGCCGGCATCCAGGTTGCGGCGGAATCACTGCTGGTGCTGAAGGAAGCCGATGGAAGGGTGAGCGGCACGGTGCTGGGATGCAGGGAAGCGAAGGCCGGAATCACCGCGGTGCCTTGTCCGGACTTCGAGTTCGCGGCGGCGGGCGCGGCATTCGCGACCAGCCCGATCTACAGGCCGATCGAGCCGGTCGCCATCGCACCGGAGCGGAACGTGTTCGTGGACACGATGGAAGTGACGATGGCCACGCCGACGGAAGGCTGCGAGGTCCGCTATACGGTGGACGGCAGCGACCCGATGATGACGTCGCGCCCGTATTCCGCGCCGGTCACGTTCACCAGCAGCGTGATGGTGAAGGCACGCGCGTTCCGCAAGGGACTGAAGAAGATGCCGCCGCCAACGACCACCAGCACGGAAATGAGCATCGTCAGTTGCGCGGTCTTCACGAAGGAAGACCTGCACGATCCGAACACCTGGACGAAGACGCCCAAGGACGGGCTGACGTTCGAGTATTACGAGGCGAAGTGGCCGTACCTGCTCTTCGGGCCCAACCCGGTCTTGAAGCCGCTGAAGAAGGGCGAGGCCGCGGCGCTCTTCGATACAGCGGCAAAGGGCGACAACAAAGACCGTGCGTTCGCGTTCGTGTACGACGGCTATCTGAATGTGCCGGAGGACGGCGTGTACACCATCTACGCGCCGGCGGAGTTCTCGCATTACCGGCCGCTGGCGGGCTATGATCTGAGCGTGTGGCTGGGCTACGAAACGCATTACTACGACGGCAAGCGGCAGAAACTGGGCGGCGGCAGCGCGCGGAACCACTGGTATCCGGCAACGCGGCGGCACGCATTCGGCACATGGTCCGTGGCGTTGAAGAAGGGCCTGCAGCCGATCCGCGTCTACTACGCGGACACTCGGCCAGGAGCGAAGCTGCAGTATCTGCAGTTCGAGTACCCGGGCTGGAACGTGCCGGGCCTGACGAAGATCGTCTGGGACGGCGACGTGCCGCAACTGGATATCTCCGGCCCGGGCATCAAGCGCCAGCCCATTCCGAAGGAGTGGTTCAAGCGGGATTGAGGTGCACCGTCGCGTGCGTCGTCTGCGGTAAGTGGTCCACGCTTGAGGCCGGCCGCCAGGCTACGCCTTCTTCGCCGCGGCTTTGTGAGCAGCGATCTTCCTCTGGATGCGCTTCAGCCGTTTCCGTTCCCAACCCGTGTGCTTCTTCTCTCCTCCTCTTCGTGCTCCCTGCCGAACCCTCGGCATCTGCCATTTCCCCTGACGTTGGAGCTGGCACGACACTGTGCCTGCTTTCATCCTGCGCATCCGCTGCGCAGCGGTCAAGACGATAGCTCCAGGCTATAAGCACGCCACGTTCCACACAAGCTACTCCTTTCCCGTCTTCAAATGTGCAACCCCGAAGCACTATCGCGTCGGTTAACCTCCGCGCAAGCGCTCGCGACCGTGCCACGAGGGCTGTACAACGCAACTTAAACTGGAGAACCTTTCATTCCGACTGGACCTAAGAACGGAGGGAGGTTGGGCGCGCCGGTGATGAATTGGCGATTGGCATCTGTTCGGCGCAACCATGCCAAGGACATCCGCGTGGATGGGGACACGATCCTGGTGGCGTGCGACGATATGCAGTTGAAGGACATCAAGTGGGACGAATACTTGTCCTCAGCTTACTTCAACAGCACGACGCTCGTCGCCTTCGACCGCAAGAGTGGCGCCGAGTTGTGGCGGCGCGTGGCGAAAGATCGTTTCCACAATCGTGCCCTGGCCATGTGGGAGGGCCTGGTCTTCTGTGTAGACGCCGTTCCTATAAGCTTGGCAGAACATGGGAAACGGCCGGCAGGCGGCTTGCGGGAAAGTGAATCCACGGTCTACGCACTGGACGCGCGCACCGGGCGGGAGGTTTGGGCGAACATCGGTCAGCTACGTTGACCTGGACCGGCCGACGAAGTACCGCCTGCGGAGCATCCGTTCCGGTTGCATCAACAATATCATTCCGGCGGACGGGTTGTTGAATGTGCCGAATTTCGTTACCGACTGCGTGTGTAACCTGCCCCTCCAGACGTCGTTTGCGCTGGTGCACATGCCTGAGGTTGCCGCTTGGGCGGGCACGAAGCCGTTGAGGGTGACACCGCCGCCCCCGTCGCTGGAGCCGGCCACGAATCCGGACCAGAAGGAGCCACAAAAATGAGAAGTCCACACCATGGGCCTGCGCGCAGAGATCGTCGCTGTAGCGCAACGCTCCTCGCGGTTTCCGGGGCGATTCTGCTCATGGATTCGCCCTCGCTGCCTGCTCTGGTGGTTCCGCTGTCTGCGCCTTGCCCCACAACAGCGCGCAGATTAGCGGTATCGCCTGTCCGTGCCACCCCAGCACATCGCGCTGGACCTGCCCATGATCCGCCGGCACTTCGAGGATGCGGAACAGATCCGCGGGCCTGTCAAGGCCGCCCGCAGCGCGACGGCGTGATTGGTGATGGCATCGCGCTTGAACCCGCCGACCCCGAAGCTCTGTCTTGCGTCATTCGTTGCGTACCTCTATAGAGCTACAGGCCCGGAAGCCCAGGAATCCTGTAAGCCATTGAGAATGGGTTGTGAACGGGACGGTGATGCTTAAAATCCGCAAAGACCAGGCCGCCAGAGCGGCTAATGGCTCGTCATCCAGGAAATGCCGGAGGGCTGCATTCATGAAGAGACAGATGGTAGCGCGGGCGTCCCGCCCGCAACCCAACCGGAGATCCTTGCGGCGCGCGAAGCTTGTGGCGGGCAGTAGTACCGTAACGGCGTTCCTGGCGCTGTGGACATGGGCCGCGGGCACCGTGGCCGAGGAGGTGACCATCCGCGCGGACCTCGCCATGGACGGCGCTGCCGCGGCGTGGCACTTCAGCGACCAGCGGGCGAGCATTGCGGACGGCTCGCTGCGGCTCGATGGCCGGCAGACGCCGGTGTGCGCGTTCCTCAAGACCCCGGCCTTCGGCGACGTGTCGCTGTCGGCGAGCTTCAGCGTGGAGCCCTGGGAGGGGGTTCAGGCGGTCGGGTTCGTCATCGGCTCAACCGACTCGGTGACCTACCACTACGTCCACTACGACAAGCGTTCGGCCATTCTCTGCCGCAGCGACGCGGCATCGGACTGGAATGAGATCAAGCGCGCTGCGGCGCCGCACGACCCAGGGCGGTGGTACCAGGCCAGGCTGGAGCGCAAGGGCGCGAAGCTGAGCGTGTCCTTCGATGGCAAGCTGCTCTACGAGGCCGAGGACCAGCGGGGGCAAACGGGCTTAGTGGGGTTCTACGCCAGCCAGACCATCGGGCGTGTCCGAGAGATCGTGGCGGCAGGGACGGTGGCGGAGCTGGCACATCCATGGCAGGCCAAGCGGCGCTCACGGGGCTGGATACATGTCTGCGCCGACGCGGGTGCGGGAGGCTACGAGGCGTTTCCGGACGTTTGCCGTGTGGCGGACGGCCGGTTGATGTGCGCCTTCTATGCCGGCTACGGTCACGTGTCCATGCCCAACGAGCGCCTGCCTCGAGGCGGGCGGATCAGCTTCTGCACATCGTCCGACGAAGGACGCACGTGGTCGCCCGCGCAAGTGCTCTATGATGGGCCGCACGACGACCGCGATCCCTCGATCGCGCAACTCAAGGATGGACGCCTGATCTGCAGTTTCTTCTCACTGCAGCCCAAGCGGGGCAGCAAGGAGGGATGGATTGGCCTGGGTTCGTGGATGGTCAGCAGCAGCGACGGCGGCAAGACATGGGACATGGAGCCGCGGCAGATCGCCAAGGACTACTACTGTTCGTCGCCGATACGGCAGTTGCCCGACGGCCGCCTGATGCTGGGGTTGTACAAGGAACTGCCTGACAGTGCGTGCGGCGCCGTGACCATCAGCACCGACGGCGGCCAGACGTGGGGCCAGCCCATTGATATTCCCAACGGCGGGATGAGGCTGGACGCCGAGACCGATACGATTGCGCTGAAGAACGGAGACATCTTTGCCGCCCTGCGCGGACAGAACATCAGTGCCTGGTCCGTGAGTTCCGACGGCGGGAAGACCTGGTCGGTGGCCAAGCAGTTCGGCTTCCCCGGACACTGCCATTACCTGCACCGCGCTCCGGGCGACATCATTCTGATGGCTCACCGCCTGCCTGCCACAAGCCTGCACTACAGCCTTGACGACGCCAAGACGTGGAGCGCGAACGTACTGGTGGATTCGGTGGGCGGCGCCTACCCCAGCATGGTCACGCTCAAGGACGGCACGATTCTGATTGTGTATTACGAAGAAGGCGCCGGCTCGAGCATCCGAGCCAAGCGCTTCCGGGCGACCACGACGGGCATCGAGTGGCTGGGGCTTGAGGAGTAGCCTTGGCAGGAGTGCACTCGTTGCCCCCCGGACCCCTGCATCCGACAGGACGGAAAATGACGCGCGGGCCCGCAGGCCCGCGCGTTCACGTTCGTGCCGGAGCAGGCCGCGTTACTGCTGCTGCGGCGAGCGGTTCGGCATGCCCTTGAACTGGCCGGACTCGGACTCGTATTTTTTTCTATCTAGCGCGTGTCAACGCGACGGAGCTATGGCTGACCGAGCAGTCCTTCATGGTGCTGTTGAGGCTGGCGATTGCGGCCAAGACCACGGAACTCGGCTGGGTGTCGGGCGACACGCTCGGTGACCCCGCCGGCTACCATCAGACCATTCGCCGGCTGAAGCAGGATCTTCGCAGCGCCGGAGTTGACGCGGACAATCTCATCGTGAACAGCCGCGCCAAGCAGTACCGGCTATCGGTGCCACGCGGGCACGTCGCGCTGGACCCGGCAAGACTCCAGGGGTTCCAGTGGGTCGGCCTGGATCGGCTGGGGGTTGCGGCAAAGCCGGCGAAAGCCTCCGCCTGAGCGGCAGCCCAACATGCCGAGCGCTGTCTGCGGGAGACCAACCACCGCAGACTGTTGCGCCGGTGGGAGGACAGTGGCGGCGGGTAGACCAACCACGCGCTTACACAACTTGGGGACCGTGATTTTTCCGCGAGGGCTCGCGGCTCACCTGCCCTTGACCAAGGTCACCCTCGTTATGCCGGCGGCCAGCGTGAGCGTGTATCCCTCCACGCTGGCCTCGAATGTCACGCCGTTTACAGGCTCTTTCAGCGACCAGCCCGCTGGAGCGATGATGGCGAGCGTGCCGCCGGTGGAATCCGTGGTGAGGCTGAGATTCAGAATGTCCTGGGTGGCCAGCAACGTGGCGGGCTGTCGGGCCTGCAGACCGAATGTCTTCCACTGCACCTGGCCGGCAGCGCCAAGCGTGAGAGTCGTGCCGGCGGGCCGCACCTGAACCGCAGCCGCAGTGCCGGCCATGCGCACGTCCTCGGCCGTTGCAGTTGTCGCGTCCGTGGCGAGCAGGGCGTAATCAGCCCCGAACGCGCCCGCCACTTTAATCATTTTCCCGTCAGCCAGCGCGGTGAACTCAGGACTCTGTTCCTGCCGTGGCCGCGGGAAGACAGCCAGATAGTACGCGCTGTCGCCGGGCTGCTGCAGGTGCAGCAGGTCTTCGTATTCAGGCACCCGGCTGTTGTCCGGTCCGCCATAGCGGAGCGTGTGGCGCGGGGTGCCGGCCGGACTGGCGATGAAGAACTCGATGTCCATATCGAACTGACCGATGGCTGTGTAACGGTTGCCGGCCGGCAGTTCACGCGCGGGCAGGAGCTTGGTGCCCGGCTTGTCGGCGAGAAAGGCCGCGAGGTCCTTGGTCTGCTCGGGAACCCCGATCTTTTCGGAGAGCGTCCAGAACTGCCACGCGGTGGGTTGGCCGCCGCTGGTGGTATCGCGGAGAATGACGTAGGCAGGACCGGCTGGATCGGCGTCCTTGAGGAAGAGCACCTGCCGGGTCCAATCGAGCTTCGGTTCCTTGGCGGGGACGACTCGGGGGAAGGCGGGCGGCACGAGCGTTGGGAACCAGTCGCGGTCGTCAGCCTTCGTATACGTGAAGCGCGAGCGGATGTAGTCGGCGCGAGGTTGAAGGGCAACAGCCTGGGGATCGGTCTTGACCAGGTACCCGAACGGAGTCTTGGGGTCGCCAGGTTCACCCCAGTTGCGGGCCAGGCGAACGCCGTCCCGGAGCAGTTCGTGTCGGACCGCGTAACCGGTGTCAAGGTTGAAGCAGGTGCTCACGGGTCTGCCGCGGCCGAACCATTGCGAGAAGCCGCCGATGCCTGGCGTCCAGACGTCGAGATTCCGCAGGTAATCGGTGTGGGAGAGGAGAATGAGGTAACTCTCGTTCGGGGTATTGAAAGCAGAGCGGAAGAACACGCCCAGGTTGGGGAACAGCTCGGTGGACCAGACGGGTGCCTGCGAGGGGAGCCGGCGGTCCTGGTAGTAGGGATCGAAACCACCCAGGCGGCCGTCGCCCATGAAGACCGGGAATCCGAGCTCGGCCCAGGTCCATTGCATGATCTGCGAGAACGCGGGGTCGGTCTTGGCCGTCATCCGCGCCGCAACGCCGAAGACCGCGTGCTTGTCGCCGCTGGTCCCGCGGCCCCAGGCGCCGGTGGCGCGAAGGTTGCCTCGCTGGGGGTCGCGTGGGGTCTGGGTTTTGGCGTGGTAGAGGAGGAGCTTCTTGAGGCGCGGGTCGTTCGTGAAGTCGTGGAACCCGGCGCGTTGGGCGGCGATGGCGTACGTGACAAGGGGCTCGAGTGAGACGACGCCGTAATGGGAGCCTTCGGGGAGCCACTCGCCATTAGGCCCGACCTCATCGGTGAGCCACTTATCCTCCCACTGCGTGGCGCGTTGGGCCCAAGTCTTGGCCATCGGATGATCACGCAACGCAGCGGCAATGACGCCCAGGGAGAGCGTGTACGAGACACTCATATTGGGGTTGCCCGAGTGGTAGCCGCGTTCCATGTCCCACGTCTGCGGGTCCGCCAGTTGGTAACCCAGATACGCCATCTGAGCGCGGAATAACGTGCGCTCCTCGGGGGAGAGCAGGCCGGAGTTGATGGCGGCGTCGTACATGGCGGCGGCGCGTATGGCGCTGCGCATGACGTCGAAGTTGCCCAGCAGGGCGAGGAAGTCGCGGACAGGTTTCAGAGCGGCGTCAATCTCAGCCTTGGTGCGTTTGTCCGCGGGTTTCATCAGCAGATGAAGAATGCCGGCGGCGTCCTCGTTGCGGCTGATCGTTTTCAAGAGTTCGGCATCTTCGGCAGCGCGTTTCCAGACGTCGGTGAGTTCGGCCTGATCCACGAACAGCAGGGGATGCGATTGCACTGGGTTGCCCGGCCAGTCGAGGACCATGTCCTTGATGCGGTCGAGCCGCTCGCCGACAAGCGGCACGCCGCTGCTGACCGTCCAACTGCGTGTACCCTTGGCAAGCGCTGCCTTGAGCGTGACCGTGCCGTCGGCGGCGTAGGTGACTGGGAGACGCTTGCGCTTCCAGTTTTCCCACGACAGCGGGATCATCTCCAAGTTCCACGTCTTGAACCCGCCATACGTCAGCGGCGCGACGGCGTCCGCCCACAAGGCCGGGTAGCGGGCCGTTATACGCAATTCCCTGCCGTCCGCGCCGGCCAGCTTCAACGCCCACGAGCAATCAGGAAAGATGTTGGCGATGCTGGTGTTCGGGCAGAGCCAGGTAAACGGCTGGTCCCCTGGCGTCAGGGCTGCCGTGCGATCCCCGCGCGACCACTGCCCGTAGCCTTGCAGAGTCACCGCCTGTTTGGCGCCCGGCACTGGCGGCAAACGGAACTCGATACCCAGGCCGGGGCGGTCCTCGGTCACCGCCATGTCCCAGCGCACGGCATTATCCCCGGCAACGACCGTAGCCGTGAGCGTCGCGGCGTTGCGGTCCGCGAACGTGTATACGACACGCACTCTCGCCAGTACCGGACCGCTTTCAGTCAGTTTCGCGGTCCATGCAGCGGACTTTCCCTCGCCCGTGAGCACACTGCCGCCCGCCCAGTTGCCATCGAGTAGTCGCATGCCTGCCAGCGGGCCAGGCGCGTCTTGCGCCGGGACCGGCGT
>Ga0315282_10008876_pt1 | contig 16142 bp, 11 predicted proteins | sample YL17G07_20_MG_FD_203693 | JGI IMG/M metagenome (GOLD analysis project Ga0315282, IMG submission 203693) | Sediment microbial communities from Yellowstone Lake, YNP, Wyoming, USA - YL17G07_20 | ecosystem: Environmental > Aquatic > Freshwater > Lake > Sediment | place: USA: Wyoming | collected...
GTAACCGGAGACCTCAAGAAACAGCGTGTCAGAAACCACGACGACAGGAATAGTGATGCCCACAAGGAAAGGCAGACAATACATCATGCATGTTCTCTTTGTCGGATCGTCCATCATCAACTCAAGCAACTGCATCTGTTACTAATCGGGGCCATCTCGCAAAGGATGTTATTTGTTGAACGCGCCTTTGTCAGTTTTATCAATGCTCCGATCGTTTGTTGTCACCGACCGCCTTCCGCGCCCGGCTCGGGCGTCTGCTGCGGCTTGGCGTCCGTTCCGTAGTACGCCTCGACGTGTACCTCGGGCAGGGCCTGGCGGACGGCCTGGGCGAGTTCGTCCAGTTCATTGTCCGGCAGGGCCCCGGCCGACGGCGACATCGGGCCGCGGGCGATGGTGTGCAGTTGCACCAGCTTTATCCGCCCGCCGCCGGCGAGGATTTCCCGCAGCCGGGCCGCGTACGCGGCGATCTCCGCCTGGCCGGGCCCCTTGCCGTCAATGCGGAAAAAGAGCGTCTGGATGACCACCGCCCGCCCGACCGCGACGGCGGTTATGCCGCTCACGATGTCGTCCAGCCGCACCGCCGGGTGGGGCCGGTTGATCACGTCGAAAAGCTCCTGTGTGCCGGCATCGAGCTTGGCCCATATCTCGCCGTTGTTTGCGTCGAGGATCGGCAGGGCGCGGGCCATTTGCGGGCTGGCCAGGTGAGACGAGTTGGTGATGATGACGATCTTGACATCCGCAAGCCCGGCGGCGGCCTTGGCGTCGGCGGCGACTTTCACGGCCGCGTCAAACTCGCACCTGGCGGTGGGTTCGCCGTCGCCGCTGAAGGCGATGTCGTTGATCCGCCGCATTTGGGGCGGCGTCCGGGCGAATTGCGGCTCGGCCCATATTCGCCCGCCGGCTGCCTCGGCCAGGGCGAGTTCCAGTTCGGCCGCCAGGCGGTCGAGGTTCACCTCGGTCAGGTTCCGCCGGATGTGACGATCGACCTGGCAGTACAGGCAGCCGAAGTTGCAACGCTTGTCCGGGTTTATGTTTACGCCGATGCTCAGCCCCCTGGCCCGCCGGCTTATCACCGGGTAGACGTATAGGCAATCTCGCCACTGTCGGCGGTGGTCGCGGATGGCGCCCGCGGCGGGGCCGGCATTCGTGCTGGATCGCGCCTTGTCCATCCCGACATTGTACCAGGAAACCTCGTGGCATGGGCGAGACGCCCGTGCCACTGCCGCGGCGCCGCGGCCAAAACGTTAAAGATCGGGCACGACGGAATCGCCGATTTGTTGTAGAATAGATGAACTTGGCGCTTGGCGCGGGTCGGGCAGGGAGTGTCTGTTCCCGCGATACCGCGGTCTGGCGAGGCTGAAAGGAAGAGTTTGATGTATCGTCCGGAAATAAAGGTTGTCGACTGCACCATACGCGATGGTGGACTGGCGAATAATTCGCAATTTTCCCTGGAGACCGTTCAGGCCGTTTACAAGGCCGCGTGCGGGGCCGGCGTGGACTACGTCGAGTTGGGCTATCGCAACAGCCGGGAGTTCTTCTCGTCCGACAAGTACGGCGCGTGGCGCTTCTGCGACGAGAGCGAACTGCGCAAGGTCACCGACGGCATAGACCCTGGCGAGACGAGAGTCTCCATCATGATGGACGCGCACAAGGCCTTCGCCACGGACCTCTTGCCGTCCGAGGAGTCCATCGTCAAGCTTGTCCGCGTGGCCACGTACGTCAAGGACGTGGACAAGGCGATCAACATCTGCCGCGTCGCGGCGGACAAGGGCTACGACACGACCGTCAACATCATGGCCATCAGCCAGGAAGGCTCGCCGGCGCTGGACGAGGCCCTGGACCAGATCGAGTCGGAGACCAAGGCCCTGGCCGTGTACATCGTCGACAGTTTCGGCTCGCTTTACAGCGAGGAGGTTCACTTCCTGGTCGAGAAGTACCAGATGCACGTGAAGACCAAGGAAGTCGGCGGGCATTTCCACAACAGCCAGCAGCTTGCCTTCGCCAACACCATCGAGGCGATCATCAAGGGCGCCAACTTCGTCGACGGCACGCTGATGGGCCTTGGCCGCGGGGCCGGCAACTGCCCGACCGAACTTCTTCTGGGCTTCCTGAAGAACCCGAAGTTCAAGATCCGCCCCATCTTCGAGGGCATTCAGAACGCCGTCCTGCCGCTTCAGAAGAAGATGGCCTGGGGCTATCACCTGCCCTACATGATAATGGGCCTGATAAACCAGCACCCCCGCGACGCCATGCAGTGGATGGAGGGCGACCGCAAGGACGACATCCTGGAGTTCTGGCGCCTGATGACCGAGGCGTACGGGGAGTAACATCGAGTAGCGGATGCCGCGACTGGTCCGGAGGGTGGCCTTTGCGCGCCTAGTGGCGTGGCGGCGTTCGGCGCGGCGTGGCGGCGTTCGGCGCGGAGCGGGCGCGGAATCGCCTCGGGCCGCCCGGCGGCCAGGAACCGGAAAGACGAAAGACGATGGAAAAGCTCAAAACGCGATTCGCCCCGTCGCCGACGGGTTATCTGCACATCGGCGGGGCCAGGACGGCGCTGTTCAACTTCCTTTTGGCCAGGCAGTCCGGCGGGACGTTTCTGGTCCGCATCGAGGACACCGACCGCGCCCGGCACGACGAGTCGGCCGTGGCGAAGATCGTCGAGGATCTGCGGTGGCTCGGTCTTCAGTGGGATGAGGGGATAGAGGTCGGCGGACCCAACGGGCCGTACCGCCAGTCGGAGCGGCTGGAGCTTTACCAGACGTACGCCCGGCGGCTGCTCGACGAGGGCAAGGCGTACTACGCATTCGAGACGGCCGAGGAGCTTGAGGCCCGGCGTGCCGCGGCCGAGGCGGAAAAACGCGGATACCGCCACGAGAGGCCCGCGACGTTTCCCTCGGCCGAGGATGCGGCCAGGGTCCGCGCCGCCGGCAGGCCGGTGGCCGTGCGGTTCCGCGTGCCGGAGGCCGACGTGACGATCCACGACGAGGCCTTCGGCGACGTGACCGTACCGGCCGGCGAAATGGAAGACTTCGTCATCCTCAAGGACGACGGCTATCCGACGTTCTACCTGGCCAACGTGGTCGACGACGCGACGATGGGCGTCAATCTCGTCTGCCGCGGGCAGGAGTTTCTCGGCCAGACGTGGAGGCAGTCGGTGCTGCGAGAGGCCCTCGGCGTGCCTGAGCCGAAGTTCTGCCACCTGCCGCTCATCATGGACATGCGGGGCCGAAAGCTGTCAAAGCGCGACGGCGACGTGGACGTCCACAGCTTCCGCAAGGCCGGGTATCTGCCCGAGGCTCTTGTCAACTTCATCGCCCTGCTGGGCTGGCGCCCGGCGGGGGACGTCGAGCGGATGACCCTTGGCGAGATGATCGACCGGTTCAGCATCGACCGCATCGGCAAGGCCAACGCGAAGTTCGACCGCGACAAGCTGCTGGCGTTCAACACCGACGCCGCCGCCTCGGCCGCGCCGGACCGCCTGCTGGCGGGCTTCCGCGATTACCTCTCGCTCAACGACACGCCAATCCCCGCCGGCGACGATTGTCTGCTCCGCCGGCTGCTGGAGATAACCAAGGGCTTCCGCACCTTCGCCGACATCCTCGCCAAGTGCGGCGTGCTGTTCGGGCCCGACGACGGTTTCGTCTACGACGAGCAGGTCGTGAAGAAGGTCCTGGAAAAAGGCGACGCCGCCGGCTATGCCGTCCTGGCCGACCTGCGGGACAAACTGGCCGCAGTCGATTGGTCCGCCGGGGCCGAGGGGCTGGAAAAGTTCCTTGCCGATTACTGCCAGGCGGCCAATCTCGGCATGGGCAAGGTGGCCCAGCCGCTTCGCGTGGCCGTGACCGGCACGGCCATCAGCCCGCCCATCGGCCAGACGCTGGCCATCCTCGGCCGGGATAAAACCCTCGCACGCATCGCCCGCTGCCTGGGCGTGCGGCAAGCGGGGCACGCGGGGCAGTAAGAGTAATAAGCGGCGGATTTCACGCGGACCCACGGGCCCGTTGGGAGGGCGGGGAGACAAGCCGGAATCGTATTGTTGCGGCTAAGGAATATGCGGGTAAAATGATGTGCGCTTGGACTGATTAACCTGGGAGACTCCCGATGAGTTCTGTAGGCATTAGAGAATTGAAGAACCACTTGGATCGCTACCTTGCGGCCGTTCAAAGGGGGGAAGAAGTAGTGGTTACCGAACACGGCAAGCCGGTGGCGAGGATCACCAGCATCGTCGGGCAGCCGGCGCGTCCGGCGCCGGATCGGCGTTGGCATGATGAACTAGTCGCCAAAGGCCTCATAAGGCCGGCCCTTCGCAAGCGAAGGCCCAAAGGCCCGCCTCCGATGAAGTTGCCCGGCAAGCCGCTATCCGAGATCATCATCGAGGATCGAGGATGATAATCTACCTCGATTCCAGCGGACTGGTTAAGAGGTACGTTGCTGAGACCGACTCCGAGCAATTCGTCGGTGTCTGGGAATCTCAGGAGATGCTGTCTATCTCTGCCGTGGGATATGCGGAGGTTATGGCTGCTTGTGGCAGGCGGCGGCGCGATGGCGATATGCCTGAGGGAGCATATGAGTCGCTTGTCGCCACGTTCAAGAAAGACTGGCGATGCATGGAGGTCATCGCCGTCTCCACTCACTTGAACGACATCATAGACCGCCTGACGTACCATTATGTGCTTCGCGGGTTTGACTCCATCCACCTTGCGTCGGCCATGGAGATGCGTAATATCTCCGGAGAAGAAGTGCTGTTCGTTTCTGCCGACAATCGTCTCAGAGCGGCCGCCGGCGAAGAGGGGTTGTCAGTTTTTCCCAAGGTACAGCCATGAAACCGGCCCCGATTTGAGTCGTTCCGTCATTGGAGTGGTCATGAGCTTATTGGTCACAGGCAGCATCGGCATCGACACCGTGGAGGCGCCCTCGGGCAAGGTTGTCGATGCCCTTGGCGGGTCGAGCGTTTACTTCGCCTACGCGGCGAGTTTCTTTACCGACGTCCGGCTGGTCGGCGTCGTCGGCGACGACTGCCCGCCGGGCTTGCTCAAGCCGCTGCGCGACAACCCGCGGATAGACCTGGCCGGGCTGGAAGTCCGCCCCGGCAGCAAGACCTTCCGCTGGCACGGGCGATACCACGACGACGTCAACATACGCGACACGGTCGCGGTGGACCTCAACGTCCTGGGCGAGGCCGGGCCGACAATCCCGGCGGCGTTTCGCGACAGCAGGTACGTCTTCCTGGCCAACACCCACCCGGCGCTGCAACTGGAGTTGCTCGGCCAACTCACCAGGCCGTCGCTCGTCGTGGCCGACACGATGGACCTGTGGATCACGACGGAGCATGACGCGGTCAGCGCCCTGCTGGCCCACCTCGACGGCCTGGTGCTCAACGATTCCGAGGCCAAGCTGATGACGGGCAAGTCAAACGTAGTGGCGGCCGGGCTGGAGATAGTTCGCAGGGTGCGGCGTTTCGTGGTGGTCAAGAAGGGCGAGCACGGCAGCCTGCTCTTCGCGGGCGAGAAGCTCTGCGCCCTGCCGAGCTACCCGACGCAAAAGGTGGTGGACCCCACGGGCGCGGGCGACAGCTTCGCCGGCGCCATGATGGGCTGCCTGGCCGCGGCGGACAGTTCCGACGTCCCGGCCCTGCGAAAGGCCATCGCGGCGGGAACCGTCACCGCCAGCATAGAACTGGAAGACTTTTCGCTCAACCGGTTCCTGACGACCACCCGGGCCGACATAGACGCGCGCCTGGCGGAATACAAGGAACTGACGACGTTCTAGCGCGGCGGAGATAGCCGATGGCGATTCGCACCTTCCTGGCGCTGGACCTTGACGCGCCGATCAGGCGGGCCATAGCCGCCGCGGCCGCCGGACTGCCCGCGGACGGCGCGAAGGTCCGCTGGGTCGAGCCGCAAAATCTGCACCTGACGATGAAGTTCCTGGGCGACGTGCCGGACGAGGACGTGTTGAACGTCTGTCGGGCCGTCGAGGCCGTGGCCGGTGGGCTTGCCCCGCCGGCGTTCGACGTGGTTGGCCTGGAGTGCACACCGAACCGCGGGCCGGTGAAGATGGTCTGGGCCAACGTCCGCGACCCGGGCCGCAAGCTGGCGGATGCCTTCAAGGAGTTGGAAGCGGCCATGGAAGCCTTGGGCTTCGACGTCGAGCGGCGTGCGTTTCGGCCGCACATAACCGTCGGGCGAGTCCGCTACTGCCCGAACCCCGCGGCCATGAGGCAGGCGGCGGCCCGGCTGGCCGATGAGGAGTTCGGCACGCAAGACGCCGGCGAGATAGTGGTTTACAGCAGCCAACTCGCCAGGGAAGGGCCGGTTTACGCGGCCATGGCGCACTGCCGGTTTGGGCGGTAGCGGGCCGCGGCGCGGCGGCGGAGTTGTTGAAGTTCTTCCACGTTTTTCATTCTTCCGTGTTGCGGCACCCAAACAAAGACCGTACATTATTCAGTAAGCGGCCCGAGCGACGAAAGCAGTTGAGGTGCATTTGAAGGGCAGTTGAGAAGCAGTTGAAAAAAACTTCGACCGCGGGGATGCCGGCGGATATCCTGGCGGCTTGGCCGCACCCGCGCGGCGTGCCCGTGCAGTCGGGTTTTTTCAAGGAGACGGACAGATGGTCAAGGCCACCAAGTCGACAGGGAAGAAGTCTGGTTCGGACGGTTCGGACGGTTCGGACGGCGCCGCGGCGCCGGCGGCGCCGGCGGCGGTTGCGCCGTGCACTGCCCCGGCGGTCAACGAGCGGCGCGACAAGGCGCTCGACGCGGCGCTCAAGCAGATCGAGAAGAACTACGGCGTCGGCAGCATCATGCGGCTGGCTGAGGACCAGGTCGTCCGCGTCAAGGGCATCTCGACGGGGGCGCTAAGCCTGGACATCGCGCTTGGCGGCCAGGGGATTCCGTGCGGACGGGTGTGCGAACTGTTCGGGCCGGAAGGCTCGGGCAAGACGACGCTCGCCCTGCACGTGATCGCCAGCGCTCAAAAGGCCGGCGGCGTCGGGGCCTTCATCGACGCCGAGCACGCCATGGACCCCACCTGGGCCCGCAAGCTCGGCGTGGACCTTCAGAGCCTGTTGATAAGCCAGCCGGACACCGGCGAGCAGGCGCTGGAAATATGCGAGATGCTCGTCCGCTCCAACGCGGTGGACGTGGTGGTGGTGGACTCGGTGGCCGCGCTGATACCGCGGGCGGAGATCGAGGGTGAGATGGGCGACTCGCACATGGGGCTCCAGGCCAGGCTGATGAGCCAGGCCATGCGCAAGCTCGTCGGGGCGATATGCAAGAGCCGCACGAGCGTGATCTTCATCAACCAGATCCGCATGAAGATCGGCGTCATGTTCGGCAACCCGGAGACCACGCCCGGCGGCAACGCCCTGAAGTTCTACAGTTCCGTGCGCATCGACGTGCGGCGAGTGACAACGCTCAAGGAAGGCGAGGAGGCGGTCGGCAACCGCATCCGCGCTCGCGTCGTGAAAAACAAGATCGCCCCGCCGTTCAGGACCGCCGAGTTCGACATCACCTTCGACAGCGGCATCAACACCCTTGGCGACCTGGTGGACCTTGCGGCCGAGGCCGACATCATCGTCAAACAGGGCGCCTGGTACAGTTTTGGCGACACCCGCCTAGGCCAGGGCCGCAACAACGCCGTGGCGTTCCTCAAGGACAACGCCGACCTCCAGGAAGAAGTCCGCAAGGCCGTGATCGCCAAGCTCGCCCCCCATTTGGCGCCCGCGGCGAAAAAGGAATAAGCGCGGGCCGCCGGCCTGGGGCCGGCCAAGAGACAAAAACAAGCAATGATGAACGCAGATAAACGCAGATAAACACAAAAGAAGCATGTTCTTTATCTGTGTTTATCTGCGTTCATCATTGCTTGCGGCCTATCTCTTCCCCTGCATCCCCTGCATTCCTGCCAAGGTTTCTGAGCCGTGCTTGAAAGATCGCCCGCGGGCGCATAGTATGCATAGCCCACTAAGGAGCCTGACATGGACCTTGCCGTACAGAAATCGCCGCACATGCACGGGGTCGTGCGGATCCCGCCGAACAAGAGCCACTCGTTCCGCGCGCTTATCATGGCCGGGCTGGCCGAGGGCGTCAGCCGGATCGTCGGCCCGGCGGTTTCCAACGACTGGATGCGCGGCATTGAGGCCCTTGAGATGCTCGGGGCCAAGGTTTACCCCAAGGCCAACCATCTCTGGGAGATCGTCGGCACGGCCGGGCAACTCAAGACGCCTGACGACGTCATCGACTGCGGCAACAGCGGGATCATACTGCGTTTCTTCATGGGCCTGGCGGCGTGCTGCGAAGGCTACACCGTGCTGAGCGGTGACGATTCCATCCGGCACCTTCGGGTATGCCAGCCGCTGATCGACGCGATCAACGGCCTGGGCGGCTGGGCGGTGAGCACCAAGGGCGACGGGCACGGGCCGGTCGTCGTCCGCGGGCGGCTCAAGGGCGGGCGGACGGAACTCGACGGCATGGACTCCCAGCCCGTCTCGGCCCTGCTGATAGCCGCGGCCCTTGCCGACGCCCCGACCGACCTGATCGTCCGAAACCCCGGCGAGAAGCCCTGGGTCGGCGTGACGCTCCACTGGCTGGGCCGCTGCGGCGTGGAATACAGCAACGAGGACTACCGCCACTACCGCATTCGCGGCAAGAGCCGCTGGAAGGGCTTCGAGGTCAACGTGCCGCTTGACTGGTCGGCCGCACTGTACCCGATAGTGGCAACCGTGCTGAGCGAGGACAGCGAGGTCCGCGTGCCGGGCATGGATTTCCAGGACTGCCAGGGCGACAAGCAGGTGATAGACGTCCTTCGCGAGATGGGCGCGGACATCCGGATCGAGGGCGACACGGTGATCGCCCGCTCCAGCAGGCTCAAGGGCCGGCAGATCGACTGCAACGATTTCATCGACCAGTTCATGCTGCTGGCCGTCGTCGGCGCGCGGGCCGAGGGAGAGACGGTGCTGACCAACGCCGAAATCTGCCGGCACAAGGAGTGCGACCGCGTCAGGGAGATCTGCCAGGCCCTAAAGGCGATGGGCGCCGCCGTGACCGAGCGGCCCGACGGCCTGGCCGTGCGCGGCGGGCGGCTGCGGGGCGTACATCTCAACAGCCAGGCCGACCACCGGCTGGTGATGACCCTCGCCGTCGCCGGCCTGGTCGCCGAAGGCGCGACGGTGATCTCCGACGTCGAGTGCGTCAAGAAGACATTCCCCTCGTTCGTCGCGGAGATGCAGTCGATCGGCTGCGACATGAACAAGATCGGGTGAGGCCTGCTCGCTTCAGCGAGCAGCGGGGGGTACCCGGCGGCCTCGGTTGTCGCTACATGGGCGCCGTGTTGGGCCGGCCGAAGATCATCCGCCCGGCGGAAGTCTGAAGGGCGCTTGTGACCGTGATCTCGATCTCCTTGCCGACAAAGTCGCGGGCCTGCTCCGCCACGACCATCGTTCCATCCTGAAGATAGCCCACGCCCTGGCCCGCCTCCTCCCCCGGCCGGACGATCCTGACCTTCAGCGGCTCGCCAGGAAGGTACACCGCCCGCATCGCATTGGCCAGGTCGTTGACATTCACGACCTTCAGGCCACGTAAGCGGGCGACCTTGTTGAGGTTATAGTCATTGGTTATCACCCGCCCGTCCAGTTGGCGGGCCAGGGCGACGAGCTTCTCGTCGACGCCGGAGGCTTTCTCAACCGCCGCAGCGCCCGGGTCCATTATCCGCACGTCCACGCTCTTGGAACCCTGAAGCTGCGCCAGGATGTCCAGCCCCCGCCTGCCGCGGGCGCGCTTCAGGTTATCCTTGCTGTCGGCCAGGGTCTGCAACTCGTTGAGGACGAACCGTGGCACGATGATCTCCGAATCCGTGACGCAGGTTTCGAGGATGTCGGCGATGCGTCCGTCGATAATGACCGAGGTGTCAAGCAGCATCGGCCGAACGCCCTTGGCCTGCCTGGTGAACTCGACGTAGGGGATAATGAAGCGGAAATCGTCCTTGGTCTGAAGGACGAAACTGACGCACAGGAACACCGTCGCGGCGCCGACAATGCCCTTGATGAGCTGGACGATCTGGTCGTCCCTGACCTCGAATACCTTCACGCCGATGTCTACCACCAGGCTCAGGCCGTATGCGATGACCATCCCCGCCAGGGCGCCGAAAAAAAGCCCGCTGAGCACCTGGAGCCGCTTGCGCCGCCAGAGCATGTCCGCCAGCACCAGCAAAAAGCCCAGAATGACCGGCACGAGAATGGTGGCGGCTACCTTCGGCAAGGTCATCGGCATGTCCTTTGGCACCTGAAAGGCCAGGGAAATGGAAATGCCCGTCACAACCAACAGGAACAATATCCGGACGAGATGAAGGATCATAGTTGCGCCATCCAACGAGAACCGTGCGATTTTATGATAGTTATGATTACTGATGCCCGTTTTAGGCTTTATTGAGTATAACACCCCCGCCCGCCGTCGGCCAGCATCTTTATGGGCCGGCGGCCGGCAAGAGGCCCGCGGGGTCCCGGGCCGGCCGGGCGGGCATTTCCCCGAAACAATTGACCGTGGGTTGGTATGCTGCCGATAATGTCTTTGGAGCCGGTACGTATCGGAAAGGAATGCCCGATGGCTATTCAAGAGTGGTCGGACGACATCGTCGTGGTGGAATTGGCCGACGATCCCCAGTTCACCGACGAGTTGACCAGCGTGACGGACCTGGTGGAGAACAGGCCCCGCCACGTCGTGCTCAACTTCGGCGTCGTCGGGTTCATCAACAGTTCCAACGTCGCCAAGCTTCTGCGCCTGCGCAAGGCGATCAACATGCAGGGCCGCAAACTGATCCTCTGCGAGGTCAACACTCAGGTCTGGGGCATCTTCCTGGTCACGGGCCTGGACAAGATCTTCGACTTCACCAACGATACCGCCACGGCCCTGGCGACCCTTCAGATCGGGTAAGCCGGCTACGGGCTACCGGCTTCTGGCTATCTCTTTCCCGCCTTGCCGATTCCGCTGTTTTCATCCCCGCCTTGTCCCGCCCGGCCGGGGGCGGTATAATGCACGATTTACTCGCGTATGGCGGAAACGGAACCGACATCCTCGCTGGATATTCTTGACCCAGAGGCCGGCGGCGGGGCGTCTGGGGTGGCTCAGGAGCCCGCGCGCGCGGGCCGCATTGTCCGGCCGGCGGGGGCCAGGGAGATCGTGATCCTGGGCGCCAAGGAGCACAATCTCCGCAACATCGACGTTCGCATCCCGCGTGACAAGCTGGTGGTCATCACGGGCCTCAGCGGCTCAGGCAAGAGTTCGCTGGCGTTCGACACGATCTACGCCGAGGGTCAGCGAAAGTACGTCGAGAGCCTCTCGGCGTACGCCAGGCAGTTCCTCGAGCAGTTGTCCAAGCCGGACGTCGAGCACATCGAGGGCCTGCCGCCGACGGTGGCCATCGAGCAGCGCGGCGGCGGGAGCAACCCGCGATCGACCGTCGCGACCACGACGGAGATATACGATTATCTCCGGCTGCTGTTTGCCCGCGTTGGCGAGCCGCACTGCTGGCTCTGCGGGCGGTCCATCACCAGCCAGACCGTCAGCCAGATGGTCGACGCCCTGTTCCAACTGCCCGAGCTCACGCGGTTCATGGTCCTGGCGCCGATTGTTCGCGGCCAGAAGGGCCAGCACCAGGAGATGCTGCGGCACATCCGGCGCGAGGGCTACGTCCGCGTGCGGATCGACGGGCAGATTTACGACCTCAAGGCCGTGCCGGAGCTCAACAAGTTCCAGGCCCACGACATAGAAGTGGTTGTCGACCGCCTGATCCTCAAGGAATCCGTTCGCATCCGCCTGTCGGACAGCATCGAGACCGCCCTTGGGCTGGCCGGCGGGCTGGTGAAGATAACCCACGAGGACCCCGCCAGGCCGGACGACTCGAAAGACCCGGCCGGGACTGCCAACGGGCACTGGCGGGACCGGATTTTCTCGGCCACGTACGCCTGCCCCCAGCACCCGGAGGCCAGCCTGCCGGAGCTCAGCCCGCGGATGTTCAGCTTCAACTCGCCGTACGGCGCGTGCGAGTCGTGCGACGGGCTCGGCACGATCCTGGAGTTTGACCCGGAACTGATCGTGCCGGACCAGACGCTCTCGCTGAGCCAGGGGGCCGTGGACGCCTGGCGGCACGGCGGCAAGCGGATGAACATTTTTTACAATCGGCTGCTGCGGCAGTTCTGCCGCGAGTTCGGCGTCTCGCCGGCGACGCCGTTCCAGGAGATACCCAAGCCCCTTCGCGAGGCGCTGCTAAAGGGCGACGCAGGCCGCGGCTGGGAGGGCGTGATCCCCAACCTCGACCGCCGCTGGAAGAAGACCGACAGCGAGTACGTCAAGAACCGTCTGCACGGGTACCTTTCCGAGCAGGCCTGCCGCGCCTGCAAGGGCGCCAGGCTAAAGCCCGCCAGCCTGGCCGTGAGAGTGGCCGGGCGGAACATCGACGACGTCACGCGCATGAGCATCGCCGAGGCGCTGGCGTTCTTCGACTCGCTTGCCCTCGACGCCGAGAAGACCCAGATCGCCGCGACGATCCTCCGCGAGATACACCACCGGATGCGTTTCCTGGCCGACGTGGGGCTCGAATACATCACCCTCAACCGCACCTCGGCCACGCTGTCCGGCGGCGAGGCCCAGCGGATCCGCCTGGCCACGCAGGTCGGCAGCGGGCTCGTCGGGGTCTGCTACGTCCTGGACGAGCCGACCATCGGCCTGCACCAGCGAGACAACGCCAGGCTCATACGTACCCTGCTGCACCTGCGGGACATGGGAAACACGGTGCTGGTCGTCGAGCACGACGAGGAGACCATGCGCTGCGCCGACGAGATAATCGACATGGGTCCGGCCGCGGGGCGGCACGGCGGGCGGATCGTCGGACAGGGGACGGTAGACGACATCTGCCGCGCGCCGGAGTCCATCACGGGCAAGTACCTTTCCGGCGCGATGCGGATCGAGACCCCCGCGCGGCGGCGGAAGGTCTCCCCGCGAAAGGCCCTGGAGATTCGCGGCTGCCGGGAGAACAACCTCAAGGACGTGGACGTCAAGTTCCCGCTCAGCGGGATCATCTGCGTGACTGGCGTCAGCGGATCGGGCAAGAGCACGCTGGTGAACCTCACGCTGCTGCGGGCGCTGCGCCGCCGGCTGACCGGTTCGCGCGAGAAGCCCGGCGACCACGACAAGATCCTCGGCCTGGGCAAGATCGACAAGGTCATCGAGATCGACCAGTCGCCCATCGGCCGCACCCCGCGGAGCAACCCGGCCACCTACACGGGCGTCTTCGACCTCATCCGCCAGCTCTTCGCCAAGACTCGCGAGGCGAAGATTCGCGGCTACAAGCCGGGCCGGTTCAGCTTCAATGTCAAGGGCGGGCGGTGCGAGGCCTGCCAGGGCCAGGGGACCAAGCGGATCGAGATGCACTTTCTGCCGGACGTGTACGTCGAGTGCCAGGAGTGCCACGGCGCGCGGTACAACCGCGAGACGCTCGAGGTCCGCTACAAGGGCAAGAACATCGCCGACGTGCTGAACATGCGGGTGGAGGAGGCGCTGGGCTTCTTCGAAAGCTTCTCGAAGATCAAGCAACTGCTCAAGGCCCTCAACGACGTGGGCCTAAGCTACGTCGAACTGGGCCAGAGCTCGACCATGCTCTCCGGCGGCGAGGCCCAGCGCGTCAAGCTCGCCAGCGAACTGGGCAAGACCGCCACCGGGCACACGCTCTACGTGCTGGACGAGCCCACGACCGGCCTGCACTTCGCCGACATCCACAACCTGCTCAGCGTGCTCAACCGCCTGGCCGACATGGGCAACACGGTGGTGATCATCGAGCACAACCTGGACGTGATCAAGTGCGCCGACTGGCTGATCGACCTTGGCCCCGCGGGCGGCCAGGCCGGCGGGCGGATCGTCGCCGAGGGCACGCCCGAAGCCGTCGCCGCCAATCCCGATTCCTTCACCGGCCAGTACCTGGCCAGACATGTCGCCCCCGAATCCCTGAAGTAGTCCACCGACTTTCGGCCCGTCCAAATCCAAAACACACCTGGGGTCTTACGCCAAGCCGTCACATGGTAACCTCTTGCCTCGGAAGAACTAACGAGGCTAAGGAGGCCTACCATTGTCCGACCGGCAATTGCCAGACATCCCTGTCCTTCCGGATGGGCCAAGAACGTCAAATCAGCCGTCCTGCACGTCATCTCCCTGGCCCACTACGCCCTCCGGGAACCTCCCTGTCGGACATATCAGCCGCCTCCATTGCGTTGTCAACCAGCTCCACTTTGGGCCCTCATCGGCCCAGCCGATATCGAACACATGCCTCAAGGAGGTCCCTGGACCAGAGCGCCAACCTACGGGCGGACGAGGTCCTCCTTCTTCAGGCCCTCGAGGAACACGTCGGCCTGGCCGAGCGTTTCGCCCTTGCGGTACTCGACATTCGTGTACACCGCGAGGTTGTTGACGCCCTTTTTCAGGTAGCGGGTCTGGGCAGGATCGAGGTTGATCTTCCTGTAGTGCGGCATGTCCTTCCACCAGACGTATGTCTGGATCGGCTTGCCGTTGAGGTAGATGTGGTAGCCCTGAACGGCCAGCACGCTGATCCGGACGCAGTCCCAGTCCAGGTCGTCGAGCTTGAACGTGGTCCGCATCAGCAGGAATTCGCCGTCACCCCACGCCGACCGGTTCGCGAAGGTCGTTCCGCCGCGGCCCTTGAACTCGCCGACGCCGATGGGCGCCTTGCCGGACTTCCATGCGCCGTCGTCAAAGTCAGGCGCATACCACTTGGCCAACCCGTCGGGCGGCGTAACGTCGCGGAAACGCTTCTTCTCCCTCGGATGCATCACGTCCTTCGCCTGCGGGTTGAACGACAGGTAACGCCACGTCCGCTCGGCCGGGGGGGTGTCGCCCAGCACGCGCCAGCCCGCATTGGGGTCCTTAAGTTTCAGCAGGTCGATGATCGTGTCCATCAGCGATTCGCGGTCTTCCGTGGTCGTCTTCAGCCGTTTCGCCAGTTCCGGCCGGTAATTGTTGTAGAGGATGTCGATCAGTTCCTGCCGCTCGTCCGGTTTCAGCACACTCAGCGTCGAGTACAGCCCGAAGGGGCGGCCTTCGGGGTTGGAGTTGGGGCTGCCGATCAGTTGGACGATGTCCGCCGCTCCCATATCGGGCAGTCGCTTGCGCATCATCTGGGCGGTCTGGAGCCCAGTTTGCGGGGCCCTTCGGAGATAAGTGGTGATCGTCACCTTGGCGTTGTAAGCGCCCTCGGCGGAGAGGTTGAATATGCCGCGGTTGGGCTTGATGGCGGTCTTCTCCACCGCTTCCAGCAGCCCAGCAAGTGTCCGCTGGCCCGTCGGGCTGGCGCCAACCTTGCCGTCCAGGAACCGCCCCAGCTTGTCCAGGCATCGTTCGCGCGGCTGGGTGTGGTATTCCTGGGTGACCATGTTCAGCATCGCCGGCAGGGCCTTCGCGAGGAGTTTCTCGTTCTTGCGCATGCCGTAAAGGGCCGTGAACGCCGACTCCCGCAGCCACCAGTCCTCGTGGTCGAGCCATGGCATGATGGCCGGCACGGAATCGTTGATGTCCTCGGGCGAGGCCTGGCCAAGCGCCATCAGCGCCCCGTCAACCACCCAGAGCGATTCGTCAGGGTCGGCGATCATCCGCTTGATCGAGGCGAGCATCTTAGGCGAGAGGTTCTCCGTCGCGATCGGTTCCCGGCCCATCGCGAACCAGTAGTTGTAGTCGATCAGGCCGTCCAGGGCGGCCCGGCGGACGCGCGGGTCGGGCTCGTCCAGCAGTTTCTCCAGCTCGGCGTACGCGCCGACCTTCCGCAGCGCCTTGGCCGCCTGGGCACGAATCATGTAGGAGTCGTGATAGAGGTTCTTGACCATCTCCCTGACCGGGACGGCCTTGAGGTCGCCGGCGGGCTGGGCGTAGGCCGAGCCGAACTTGTAGAAGGGCACGTGCACCGGCTCGGGCTGGCCGAACGTGGCGTGCTTGGGGTTCTTCTCGATGGACAGGAACGCCGCGTCCGCCTTTCGGCCCCAGGGGTTCTCGGGCAGGGTGAACGGCTTGGCGTACTTCGATCGCGGCGCGCCGGTGATCTGGAGCGTTTTCAGCGGCGCGGTGTAGGCCATCGCCACGCCCGCGCCCGAGC
>Ga0315282_10008877_pt1 | contig 16140 bp, 16 predicted proteins | sample YL17G07_20_MG_FD_203693 | JGI IMG/M metagenome (GOLD analysis project Ga0315282, IMG submission 203693) | Sediment microbial communities from Yellowstone Lake, YNP, Wyoming, USA - YL17G07_20 | ecosystem: Environmental > Aquatic > Freshwater > Lake > Sediment | place: USA: Wyoming | collected...
GCATCTTCTTCTTTTCCATGTGCTTTTGATACCCTTTACTCTTCATACATCCTCCCTTATCTTTTGTCTTTAAATTTTGCTTCAGGGAAGTTTATAATGGTTTCTACTACGTAGAATAGATATCGATAGCTCGCCTATAACTACAAATTCGTTATAAAAAGCGATCTACCGTTTATGAATGAATCAACTGTTATTGGTGACAAAAAGAGGGTATCCATAGGTGCCTATAAGCTTATATATAACAAAGAACGAGTATTTGTTGACAAATAACCAGTATAAGGAGTTGTAACATGAAACGTTTATTAATATCATTAATTATGGTTTTAAGTGTCCTATTTTCAGCGACTGGAAAAAGCATTTACGCTAACCAGTCGACAGAACCTATAAAAGACACACCTTCACTATCCGGCAAGGTGGTTGAAACTATGGATAGTGGTAGATACACTTATGTATGTCTTGAGAATAATGGTAAAAAAATATGGTTAGCGGTGCCGAAAATGATAATAGTTGAGGGACAGAACATGTCTTTCAAACCCGGGATTGAGATGGTAAATTTCGAGAGTAAGACCCTCAATCGCAAATTTGATAAGATCATTTTTTCTGAAGGGCCAATCGACCAACAAGGGATGAAAAATGAAATGAAATCCATGGGAAGTAAGGGCGATGCTATCATACCGACTGAAAAAATAGATGTAGAAAAGGCATCAGCTCCAAATGCTTACACTATTGGTGAGATTTACAAGAACAAGAACAGTCTTGAGAAGCAAAGTATTGTTGTTAGAGGTAAGGTGGTCAAGGTTTCTGCCGATATCATGGGAAGGAACTGGATCCATCTGCAGGATGGTAGCGGCAATCCGAAAGATGGCAGTCATGATCTTGTTGTAACATCTCAAACCCTGCCTTCAGTGGGTGATATCGTGACAGCCAATGGCACCCTATACAAGGATAAGGACTTCGGTCGCGGTTACAAATATAATGTGATTGTTGAAGACGCAAGTATGACACACTAATCACTTAAAAGATTTTATCAGATTGGAGATTTATTCAATCTATACCTTTGACAAAAGGTATTTCAGAGATATTGCAGACATAGGAATAAGGATTCCTTGAGCTTTAATAGAACTGCCCCTTTTCCCATTTTGTAGCTCTGCTTTTTATTAACCTTGCTATTTATTTTTCCTTATCATATCTGGACTTTATTTTATAATGACTATATTATATGGTCATAGGAGGTATTCATATGACAACAAAAATTGTGACTATATCTGATGGTAAAAAAGATTTCACAGTCCTTATAAAAGAATCTGTCGCTAAAAATGAAGATATTGTCATTACTAAACGAGGCCAGCCTGTAGCAGTTCTTTTACCTTACAAAGAATATACAGATCTAAGAAAATTGAGGACTTATCTCAAGATGCTTGAAATCTCTAATGAAATGTATAAAACTGGCATTAAAGCAAAGGATGTTCATATCGCTTCAAAAAAAGAGCTTGAAGAGAGGAAGCTGTGATTATAGTAATTGACTCAGGAGTTTTGTTGAAAGCATACTTTTCTGATGAAGAAGGCCATGCAGAGGCGCAAAGCCTTATTGGTGACTATGCAAGGGGGAATATCACATTTCATGCGCCAACTCTTATTACCTATGAAATAATCAATGCCTGTCTTGTTGCCTCAAGAATGGCACGTTTCCCAAAAAAAATGGCAAAAGAGCTAATGAACGAGATGCTTGGAATTGAGATTATTAAGGAAGGTATTGATCACTTAAAAGGCAGGATTTTTGACATCTCTGTGAAATATAATAAAAGCGCATATGATGGAGCCTATATAGCTATTGCCGAGTCAAGGAATCTACCTTTCCTTACAGGTGATAAAAAACTCTTCGATAGTCTTAAACACCACTTTACTTTTGTAAAGTGGATCGGAGCTTATCCCCATATATTGGAAAAATGAATTTTGAAGGTGCGACTCCCTCAATATTTTACTGCCATATATCTGGCCTGGTTGGTCACTGTACACCTATTTATCTAAAGTCGTAAAGATAAGATAATCCTTATGTAAATCTGGGATGTGTCCCCATCCCCTTGACTGGAAAGCTCACACTGGGCAACCTTGTCTAAATGTATATCAATTGTGATACAATAAGAATATTGAAGGAGGTGTCACGTGGCAAAAACAGCAATGATAACGACAAGAGTGGATCCCGGCTTAAAGGCCGATGCTGAAAAAGTGTTAAGCAAGCTGGGGATCAGCACAACAGAGGCGATAAATCTGTTTCTGTCGCAGATAAGGCTGCGCAAGGGCTTGCCTTTTGATGTGAAAATACCGAATAAGACCACCCAGAAGGCTATGAAGGACGCTGAAGAGGGGCGGAACCTGAGCAGCTATGACAGTCTTGATAAGTTCTTTGAAAAGATGGCGACATAGTGCTTGGATTCAAGACCACAAAGCAGTTTGAGGGGGATTACAGGCTAATGGTAAAGCGGGGCAAAGACATCGAGGAGCTGAAGACTGTCATGCGCCAACTTGTCAATCAGCGCCCCCTTGAAAGCAGATACCATGACCATGCCCTTACGGGTAATTTGAGAGGCCATAGAGAATGTCATATAGAACCGGACTGGATATTGATTTATCGAATAGACAGAGACCTGCAGGAGATTACCTTTGTCCGTACCGGCAGTCATGCGGACCTGTTTGGATAAAGGCTGGCAAGAGAGACAAGCAGGACAATTGCTGACTCGGTTAATCTGAGCAGTTAACGATTTTACCCTTCAGACAATGTTAGGTGCTGTGTTGACTATCTTCACCAAAGACGCATATAGAAGAGTTGTCTCAGACAGTGTGTTGCACCTACGAGGCAACACTTTAAGGGATTACTAAATTTTGTTCAGTGCTTCATCAAATGTGCACGGCGGACAAATCTCATTGGATACGACGTTCATTTCGTAACTAACGGGAATAGCAGTTGAAATACCCCATCATTTACAGAAGAACTACGCATACAATACGAAATCATCTGACGGTCTAATGGTCTAATATATAGTTGCCCAGCAGCAGAAATCGTTGATTTGCAGTTGATTAAAGCCTGTTCTTAAAGTAGAATTTGTTCATGGCACATCATGGGGAGATGTGAGTTGTCCAAAAAACTTTCGTTTGAACGGTATCATTGGTTTCATGGTCAGATAAAAGCAGACCGTTATCCGAACGCTAAGAGGCTTGCAGAGCATTTCGAAATATCCGCAAAACAGGCGCAAAGGGACATTGAATTTTTAAGGGAAAGGCTCAGTGCGCCGTTTGTTTATTGCCCTGAAAAAAGGGGATATTGCTACGAAGATACCGGATATGAACTGCCGCCGGTCTGGTTCAAAGAGGATGAGTTTCATGCTTTCTGTATTGCACTCCGGCTTGCAGCAACCCTGCCGAATGAGAGCTTCAAAAATTCTCTCAACAATTTCCTCGATAAATTTCTTTCTTTCCGCTACATGGGCGCGCTGCCCCGTCTCTCAGAGATCACAGAGAAGGTATCGGTAAAAAACATACAGTATTACAGAGTTGACGAAGCAGTATTTCACAACATAGTAGACTCCCTGTTCAGAAATGACCCGGTAAAGATTTCCTATCACAGCCCCCACAAGAACGAAACAACAGGCCGTATTATTCTCCCTCTTCATCTCCTCTGCTACATGGGAAGCTGGCATGTCATCGCCTTCTGCACCCTGAGAAATGAATTGAGGGACTTTGCCCTTTCACGTATCAGGTCTATTGAAACTATTTCATACAAGATAACCCTGCCGGATAATATGCCGTCAATTAAGGAATATATGAGGCAGAATTTCGGCCTGATGAGTGGTGAAAAATCGACAGAGGTCTGCCTGAAGTTTGCGCCTGATGTATCAGCGTGGATATCAGAACAGATATGGCACAAGAAACAGGCAGTTTCAATAGACAGTAATGGTAATTTATTCCTCAGAATACCGGTAGCAGACTTCAGGGAAATCCGTCGTGAAATCCTGAAATTCGGCGCAAACCTTGAAGTACTGTCCCCGGAGGAATTGAGGAACGAGATAAAAAAAGAAATAGAAAAAATGTCGGCAGTCTACCGGTAGGACATCATTTGGGGGAGTGGTAGTGGTAATATGGTAGCGAGGGATGAAAGATACTGAATACAAAACCTATTTCCGCTATTGGGGGAAAGCAGACCTTTGTATCCAGTTCCAATTTGTTGCTGTCAATTTTATTCATCTGAGACGTGCTATATGATTTATTTTTGGGCAAAGACCACTAAAGATAACAAACCGGGCATCTCAGTCTTCGAACACATGGTAAATGTAGGATACGTAGCTCGCTGTATGGCTGAACTTGCGCCGGCGTTATTGAAACGGTTTCAACTTAAGGCGGCAACAGTTGGAGCACTATCCGCACTTCATGATTTGGGAAAGATTTCTCCTGGGTTCCAGAGGAAGTGTGAGGCATGGCTTGACGAACGTGGCCTTCTGCAGATTGCCAGAAATTGGGTCTGGGATACCTCAATGGAATCAGACCATGGGAAAACAACTCATGCCACTGTTCAAAAATATTTCAACGATATTGGATTGGATCGAGGGACGGGTAAATTTCTTTCTGCCGTACTGGGTGGCCATCATGGAAAACTCAGCCCACCGAATGATCGCGGCTTCAAGCCGAAGGGGCAGATCACTGAAAACCAAAGCGGGATAGACTGGGAGAGAGAACGCAATAATGCTGCTGATGCTATACGATCGGTGTTCGGGGTTAATATGACGGGACTTGCGGTAGAGGATTCGTCTCCTGCTCTCTGGTGGCTGGCAGGTCTAACATCTGTAGCTGACTGGATAGGTTCCGATGAGCGATACTTCTCCGTCGAAGGGGGAATGAAAGTCCCTCAAATCGTCGGAACAGCCAAGAGATGTCTTGATGAGATTGGTTGCGCTCGCCCACAAATTGTGTCCGGACTTTCATTCCACGACTTATTTCATGATATACAAAAACCGGATGTTCAATTTGCGCCTAACAATATGCAATCAAGTGCTATCTCAACAATTACTGATCCCGGTGTTTATGTCATCGAGGCGCCTATGGGCATGGGCAAGACGGAGGCAGCATTGGGTGCGGCATATCAGCTTCTCGCAACCGGCAAGGTTCATGGCATCTACTTCGCCCTGCCGACACAAGCCACCAGCAACCGGATGCACCTGCGCATGGCGGAATTTGTGAAACGCATAGCGCCCGATGCTGTGGGAAGTCGGATCATACACGGTAATTCTTGGCTTATGGATAAGGCTGAGATGCTTTCTCCTGCCACAACCATAAAAGACGATATGGAAGATGCTGTAACCGGACGCGACTGGTTCTCTTCGGCCAAGCGAGCTCTTCTTGCGCCATTCGGTGTGGGCACGGTGGATCAGGCACTGTTGGGTGTTGTGGCGGCGAAGCACTTCTTTGTCCGGCATTTTGCTCTTGCCGGAAAGGTGGTGATTCTCGATGAAGTTCATTCCTATGATCTCTACACTGGCACACTTATAGACCGATTGATTGAGACATTGGAAGGACTTGGCTGCACAGTCATCGTGCTTTCAGCTACACTTTCAGGGAAACGGCGTGGACAAATAGTTTCAATTCCTGAAGATAATGACACCGCTGCCGCTGAGCATCCCTATCCGCTTGTAACAGGGCGCCGGGCAGGAAATCTTATTGACCCGATTGCCTCAACACCGCCGGAGGCACGCGATATCGAAAGCGCCTTCAAATCCGAGGGAGACGCGATATCTGAAGCGATTGAAACGGCACTAAAGGGCGGGTGTGTTCTATGGGTTTGCAATACTGTTAATAAAGCCCAGCGACAGTATAGCAACTTTCTACATCGGAGGGGGGCGAGTTTTCCTATCGGCCTGTTGCACTCCCGGTTTCCGTTCTGGCGGCGGGAAAAACTGGAAGACGAATGGATGGAGCGGCTGGGGAAAGAGAGCGCGACACGGTGCGGCTCCATTCTTGTTTCGACGCAGATTGTGGAGCAGAGCGTTGACCTTGATGCTGATCTCATGGTTACCGAACTTGCGCCGACTGACATGCTGTTGCAGCGCATGGGGCGGCTATGGCGGCACAAGCGGGAGAATAGACCCGTACCAAAGCCCCGGCTATATATCATTGATGAAGACAAGAACCTTGATGAGTTTAGGCAGATGGAGCCAAAAGGTATCGTTAAGGCACTTGGCGGCAAGGCACATGTGTACGATCCGTATGTGCTGCTTCGCTCCCTGGAAGTTTGGAAGGAACTGGAACATGAGGTTTCCATTCCTAAACAGATCAGGCGTCTGATTGAAGCGACCTATGAAGAGCATGACGATGAGCCGAGTGCGTGGCAGAAGCTTTTTGATGACCGGTTTGCTACAGACTCAGGTCGAAAATTTCTCGCGGATCGGAATAGTAATCTATGGCAGGTTGTCCTTGAGGATGAAGAAGGAAGGCAGACTCGCCTTAATGAGGTGACCACTATATCTCTGGTGCTGTGCCGATATTTTTCAAAAAAGAAGGCTGAATTTATTGACGGCACCGGTGGTATTCTTGAAGGTGAGGAATTTCAGTTGTCAACGGCACAGGGGATTCATCGCAATCTGGTGAAGATTCCCGCAAACCATTTCGCACATATTGAGGCTAATCCTGCGATAGGAAGATACCTGCGTGGAAAGCAGAGTGTTGGTCTTGTCGGGGACGAAGGGACTGTTTCGGTGAAAGGTTTGAAGGACGGGGTTCTGCTTCGGTGGGACAATGACTTGGGTTTAGTCATAGAAAAGTCAGTAGAGGAGGTGGATTGATGAATGTAGCTTTTGATCCCTGGATACCAGTAGTGACAATTACCGGTGAGCGGAAACTGGTGAGTCTTAGCGAGGTATTTTTCGATGGGGTGCATTATGCCGACTTAGCGGTACGTCCCCATGAACGAGTAGCGCTGATGCGGCTCTTTCTATGCGTCGCTCATGCAGCAATTGATGGCCCTAAAAATTATCCTGAATGGTGCAATGTGCCCAATAAGTTGCCGCAAGCAGCGAAAAGCTACTTGGAAAAGTGGGATGACGATGATCATGACGCTTTCGAGTTGTTTCATCCGAATAAGCCGTGGTTGCAGGTGGCGGGGTTAAATCTTCTTCCATCTGATAAAAGTAATAATTCCGACGATGAAAAAGGCTGGTCAACACTTAACAAATTATGTTTTACCCGTGCAAGTGGGAACAACTCAACGCTTTTTGATCATGAAGCAAATGGAGTAGAACTAACAGTATATTCACCAGAAGAGATAGCTTTGAATCTTTTGACCTTCCAGAATTATTTTGTTGCTGGAGGGAAAGCATCTTCAAGACTTTGGGGAGAAGTTGAGATGAAGAATCCACCAAATCCCAAAGGAGGTCCGTGCTCCGGCAAGTCTATTTTATTCACATTTCTTCGTGGCATAAATCTTAGTGAATCTATACACTTGAACCTGACCACATTCGAGGATTTAAAATTTATTTATGGGGATTCTGGTGATTGGATGGGTAAACCGATATGGGAAAACCCTATCAAATCGCCTGCTGACGATAAGGCTATTGCCAACGCTACGCAAACTCACCTCGGCAGATTGGTTCCACAAACCAGAATTCTTCGAGTTAACGAAGATTGCAAAAGAGTTCTGCTGGGCGCGGGCTTTGTATACCCGAAATTCCAAGACGAAAAGAATACGTTCCATCCTGATTCAAATGCTACCATTGTATTAAACAAGGATGGTGAGCGGGAGTTGCTGAGTGCCAGATCAAGCAAGTCAATATGGCGAGAATTGCATTCTCTTGTTGTCCGAAGAAAAAGCTCATCCCGTTCAAATCGAGGACCTTTGTGCCTTGGAAATATTCCAGATCATGCTCCGTGTGATATTACAGTCAGCGCTATGATTACCAATCCGAAGCAAGCCGCAGAAATAGTCGATCTATTGGATTCTGTATTTCATGTCCCGCCAAAGATGTTTGACAAAGAAGGAAATCAGTCTTACGAATCCGAAGTCAAAAGGGCCGAATCCATCGCAAACCGCCTCAGTTGGGCTGTTGAAGGCTATCGTTCAGAAATAGATGGCGACTGGGAAAATAGGCTGGAAAGAGCTAAGCAGGACAAGTGGACACTGAAAGCAAAACTGCACTCTATTGCCTACACCCACTATTGGACTGCCGTAGAAAAGAATTTGCCACTCCTGATGGCGCATATAGAGGCTATCGACACCGATGATGCAATGCCAACCCGCGATGCTTGGCGCAAGATGCTATTTGCGACAGCCTGTGAAGCCTATCGCACTGCTTGTGGACAGGAGACGCCACGTCAGATACGGGCATTCGCCAAAGGCTTGCAGCGGTTGACATCAAAGAAGGATGAGAAAGAAGCAGAAATATCAGATACAAAGGAGGATGAAGAATGAGCGCATTTCTGGAACGACTACGCCGATATGCTGATGACCGGGGGATGATGGCGAATCTGCGGTGCGTGCTGGTGGAGAACAAAAAACACCGGGCCTGGCCAGCACTGAATCGCCTTGGGGTTAAGGTTGACGACGTAATTCCGGCCTTTATTGCGGGACTCTACGCCACTCACCCCGAAGAAACATCTACAGGAAATTTCGGAACGACTTGCAAGGCAATTGAGCGAGAACGAAATGAAACTACAAGTAAGGATAACAAACTCACCCCGACTGAACGACGCTTTCAACATTTACTTGCAGCCACAGGGTGGGATGAATTAAGCGTCCGTGTTTACAGAATGGTTCGTATGGCTAAAGCGCGGGATGTTCGGGTCAACTATGTTCAACTGGAAACTGACCTGACAAACTGGGTGAAAGACCGGAGTGACATTACGAGAACAAAATGGGCCGCGAAGTTTTGGACTACGGGAACCACTCTTGCCGATGAGGAGGACGTATGAGCTGGCTGGCCAGACTGGAGGTTGATGCGCAGACCATTTATTCTGAACGCATATCGGCTGATATCTACACATGGCACAAGATGCTGTGGCAGTGTTATCCAAATGCCCCGACTAAGACTCGTGTTGACATCGGTTTTCTTACGAGGATTGACCAACTCGAAGGAGCCTACAGGTTTTGGATTGTGGCAAAACAAAAACCGATGCGGCCTCAATGGTGTCCGCCTGAAGGCTTTGCCGTCAAAGAGATTTCACCATCCTTTCTTTCCAATCGGTATTACGCCTTCGACCTGCGGGCAAACCCTGTGAAGACAGTTGTGAAGCGAGGCACTAATGGCGAGACCTTGTATCAGCGGGATGCAAACGGAGAAATCTTGCTTCGTTCTGATGGAAAGGCAAAGCGGAAGCATGGGAAACGAGTTCCCATGGTAAAACCGGAAGAACTTCGCGCATGGCTTGATCGTAAAGGTAAAGTGAGATGCCTGGACAAGGATACCGGGCAAGATATTCCCGGCGGCTTTCGAATCATAGAGACAAAGGAAAGCCCGCTTGAAATCAGGCCGATGGTGGAAAGCCATTTTCGCAAGAAGGATAAGAAGAATAACAAAGAGTATGCAGCATATCACGGCGGCGTACAGTTTCGCGGGATTCTTGAAGTGACCGATCAGGAAAGCTTTCTCGAAACATATCATGAAGGTGTCGGCAGTGCAAAGAGCTTTGGCTTCGGTCTGCTGTTGCTTGCACCTGTAAAACTATAACGATAATTACTTAAAGGAGAAAAACCATGAAACATCTGGAACTTCACATCATTCAGTCAGTCCCGGTAGCCTGCCTCAATCGCGACGACCTCAATTCACCCAAGACGGCAGTCTTTGGAGGCGTCCAGCGGGCGCGGGTCTCAAGCCAGTCGTGGAAGCGGGCGATCCGGGAGATGGCAAAGGAGAGTGATTCCTCCATGTTCAAGGGGAATCGCTCTCGGCGTATGGTTTATGAATTATCAACCAAACTTGAAAGTAAAGGAATTACAAAAGACGTTGCCGTTATCATTGCCGAGCAGGTAGCCGGTATCGTTGAAACATTGGATTCAAAGGTAGACACTGACGGCTTCACGAAGATCAAGACGCTGATGTTCTTCTCCGATGCGGAATATGATGCGATTGCCAATGCCGTCACTAGTGACATTAAGACATTTGCTGAAAAAGTCAAAAGTTCCTCAAAAGCTGTTGAGACTTTAAAAGAAGCTATGAAGAAGATTGATGATGATAAAAAGCAAGAAGAGACGAAAAAGAAGTTGCTAACGCTGGAGAAGGAAATGGACAAGGACAAAAAGGCACTGTTGAAGGCTTTTGGTGATAAGTCAATCAGAGATGCAATAAAGTCTGCTCAATTAAAGGATGCCGCCGACATTGCCCTCTTTGGCCGCATGGTTGCCAATGATCACTCTCTGACAGTAGAAGCGGCATCAATGTTTTCACATGCCCTCTCCACTCATAAGGTAGATAATGAAATTGATTTCTTTGCCGCCGTAGACGACCTGCAACCTAAAGAAGAAGCTGGCGCCGGCATGACCAGCACGTTGGAGTTTAACTCTGCCACTTATTACCGTTTTGCCGCCCTCAACCTTGACATGCTGGCTGATGTTGATCACCTTGGCGCTATGACTAAAAAAGAAAGACAGAGCGTGGTACGCACCTTCGTGGAGGCGACTATAAAGGCGATCCCCGGTGCTCGCAAGAATACCATGAATGGAAACACAATGCCGGTGTATGTGTTCGGCGTAGTACGTGAAAAAGGACACCCCATCCAATTGGTTAATGCCTTTGAGAGTCCGATACGCTCTACATCAGGGTATGCAACAAAGTCAGCAGAATTGCTTAAGTCGGAATACGCGAAGCTCAAGGACACATGGGGAATTGAAGCGGTTGTCGAGAAGGCGATTCCGGATATCAGTATAAAGGACTTCCTTGACAGGGTGGTGGAACATGTCATCTGATAAAAGCTTTCTTGCTCTTCGTCTGGAAGGTTCCCTTCAATCATGGGGATTCGACAGTCAGTACAACCGCCGCAATACCGGCTTAATGCCGACAAAGAGCGCCATTGCTGGGATGTGCTGTGCCGCGCTCGGCCTGCCGCGAGGAAGCGACAAGGAACAGGAGTTTCTTACCGAGTTCGGAAAGGTACAAATGACCGCAATCGATATCCCTCGAAATAGTTTAAAGAAGCTGCTTGCTGTTAACCGATTGCAGGATTACCACACTGTACAAAACACGAGGAAGGCTGACGGCAAGCTAAAGGACTGTCATATCACGCACCGTCAGTACCTGACCGATGCCTCATTCGGAATCCTTCTTGAAGGGAAGAGTGATCTGATGGCAAAAATTGCATCAAGACTTGCTAATCCTGTTTGGGGCTTATGGCTTGGGCGTAAAAGCTGTATTCCCTCTGCTCCGGTGTTAGCAGGGGTACGTGATACACAGGAAGAAGCATTAAAATTACTTGTCGGCGAAGAACCTCTCGAATCCTTCACCCGTCAAGAGGAAGTTGAAACCTTTACCGACGGTCGGGACTCTTTACCAGATCAGCCGGTCTCATTTGCCTCTGATAGAAGAATGTTCTCGCCCAGAAGAATAAGGACACTGCATGGACGTTAATGCGGACGGTATACAGGTCGGCCCCGCCAAGGCCTTCGGCTGTGGGCTTATGCTGGTGAGACGGCTGTGAAAGCGGATAAGGAGGTGGAATAGATTTGGAAACTAACATTGCTGTTTTCAGGGGCAAGGAAATCAGAAAGACGATTCATAAGAATCAATGGTGGTTTTCTGTTGTAGATGTTATTGAAGCACTGACAGGAAGTGAAAGACCGAGGAAGTATTGGAATGATTTAAAGAACAAGCTGTCTGAAGAAGGCTATAGTGAGTTGTCCGAAAAAATCGGACAACTGAAATTGCAATCGACTGATGGCAAATATTATGAGACAGACTGTGCAAGTACTGAAACGATGTTCCGCATCATTCAGTCCATTCCTTCCCCCAAAGCCGAGCCTTTCAAGCGTTGGCTTGCAAAGGTCGGATACGAACGGGTGCAGGAGATCGAAGATCCGGAACTAGGCACAAAGAGGACGAGGGCTCTGTATAAAGCGAAGGGCTATTCAGATGACTGGATAGAAAAACGCATGAGGGGTATTGCCATCAGGGAAGATCTGACAGACGAATGGAAGAAGCGGGAAGTTAAGCAAAAGAGGGAATACGAAATACTGACCGCAGAAATTGCAAAGGCTGCTTTTGGAATAACGCCAGGTCAGCACAAGAAATTTAAAAGACTGAAACGTGAAAATCTGAGAGACCATATGACCGATCTTGAGTTGATATTCTCGATGCTCGGTGAAGCGGCGACGACTGAGATTACACGTGCAGACGATGCCCGTGGATTCGACGAGAATAAAAAATCTGCACGCAAAGGCGGTGAAGTTGCTGGAAAGGCAAGGACTGACCTTGAGCAGAAGACCGGCAAGCGTGTTGTTACAAGAGAGAACTACCTTACGATTTCTCAGGGACATAAAAAATTGGGGAAGAAATGAGCGAGCCTATTTTACCACCACTCAAGCCTATTCCGATTAAAGACCGTGTCTCGATTATCTTTCTTGAAAAAGGCAATCTGGATGTTCTTGACGGAGCTTTTGTGGTCATCGACAAGAACGGTGTGCGGACGCATATTCCCGTGGGCGGTGTCGCGTGTCTTATGCTTGAGCCGGGCACAAGGGTTTCGCATGCGGCGGTGACATTGGCGTCGCGTGTCGGATGTCTCCTTGTCTGGATCGGCGAAGCCGGTGTTCGTCTCTATGCTTCAGGCCAGCCGGGAGGCGCGCGGGCAGACCGTCTTCTGTATCAGGCAAAACTGGCATTGGATGATGAGGCCCGTTTGAAGGTCGTGCGGAAGATGTACGAGCTGCGGTTCAAGGAGAAACCTCCTGAAAGGCGAAGCGTTGAACAGTTGCGCGGTATTGAGGGCGTTCGGGTAAGAAAGATGTACGAACTGCTTGCACGACAGTACGGCGTATCATGGAAAAGCAGGAACTACGACTATAGTGAGTGGGGTAGCGGCGATCTTTCCAATAAGTGTTTGAGTTCTGGTACCGCGTGCCTTTATGGAATTTGCGAGGCTGCTATTCTTGCAGCGGGATATGCGCCGGCAATAGGCTTCATCCACACCGGGAAACCGCAGTCCTTCGTTTACGACATCGCGGATATATTCAAATTCGAGAGTGTTGTGCCGGTGGCTTTTCGGATTGCATCAAGAAACCCTAAGGAACCGGAGAGGGAAGTACGGCTTGCATGCCGGGATTCTTTCCGGCAGACGCGGTTGTTGCACCGGATTATTCCAACCATAGAAGAAATCCTGGCGACTGGAGGTCTGGAGCGACCGAAAGCCCATGAAGAGGCTGTTCCCATAGCGATCCCAAACAAGGAGAATATAGGCGATGCTGGTCATCGTGGTTGAGAATGTCCCGCCGCGTCTGCGGGGACGGCTTGCAATCTGGCTGCTTGAAGTGAGAGCCGGAGTATATGTCGGTGATGTTTCAAGAAGGGTCCGGGAGATGATCTGGGAAACTGTAATTAAAGGTTGCGGCGATGGAAATGCCGTAATGGCATGGAGTACGAATACGGAATCTGGCTTTGATTTTTTGACATGGGGCACAAATCGACGGGAGCCGGTAGAGATGGACGGGATCAAACTCGTTTCTTTTTTGCCTGAAAGTGATGCAGAACAGGTTGTCGATAATTTTGACTGAATTTGTTGGTAGATTTTTGGTCTTTGAAAACTCTGTTTGATTTTGCGGTGTTATAAGAAGTGTGTTCCCCACAAGCGTGGGGATGAACCGATAGCAGGCCAATTATCGGCTTTGCGCCTTTAGTGTTCCCCACAAGCGTGGGGATGAACCGACAAAGTACATTCCGTTCGAGCGCCCGCTTGAGTGTTCCCCACAAGCGTGGGGATGAACCGAGAGTTCTCCTGGTGAGTCCGATAGCTGACAAGTGTTCCCCACAAGCGTGGGGATGAACCGATTAAGACATGCCCCCCCTCTGAATCTTCTGCGTGTTCCCCACAAGCGTGGGGATGAACCGGCAAAGGCGCAGCCTTTAGAGAGGTTTAAAGCGTGTTCCCCACAAGCGTGGGGATGAACCGCCTTATCAGCAACAGATTTTCGTTTATTTCGAGTGTTCCCCACAAGCGTGGGGATGAACCGATTAAGACATGCCCCCCCTCTGAATCTTCTGCGTGTTCCCCACAAGCGTGGGGATGAACCGGAGACTTGACCAGCAGTGCGATCAGTTACGATGTGTTCCCCACAAGCGTGGGGATGAACCGTATCATGCGCTATCGCTATGTCAACCCCGGATGTGTTCCCCACAAGCGTGGGGATGAACCGTTCCATCACCTGTAGGCAGCGTGCCTGGATCAGTGTTCCCCACAAGCGTGGGGATGAACCGTTGGCATTGAATTTGCGTCTACAACAGCGAGAGTGTTCCCCACAAGCGTGGGGATGAACCGATATGGAATCACTAAAGTTCTTACCCATAACCGTGTTCCCCACAAGCGTGGGGATGAACCGCCTTCTCTTTCTATCCTAAAGGCTGATCAACTGTGTTCCCCACAAGCGTGGGGATGAACCGATAAAAAAGGATGGGGAGGCACTTTCGATGTAGTGTTCCCCACAAGCGTGGGGATGAACCGGAACTGGCGAGTCCGCCTTCTGAACTTATAGGGTGTTCCCCACAAGCGTGGGGATGAACCGATGAGCGAGGTATACATATAACTAATTGGGGAGTGTTCCCCACAAGCGTGGGGATGAACCGGTCTAAAAATTCACGTCCCTGGCTGATTGTTGGTGTTCCCCACAAGCGTGGGGATGAACCGTTTCAGTTGTCGAATCAAAGCACGAGGAAGATGTGTTCCCCACAAGCGTGGGGATGAACCGCTTCAGGGGGTTCCGATTCTAACGATGGATTAGTATTCCCCACATGCGTGGGGATGAACCGGCTGAATTTGGTGGCGGATGGATATGTTACGGGTGTTCCCCACATGCGTGGGGATGAACCGTAGTACACTTCACTTTTTTGAAGAAGTTATGAGTGTTCCCCACATGCGTGGGGATGAACCGAAGAATGTCGAGCAGCTGGTCTTCGTCCCGGTGTGTTCCCCACATGCGTGGGGATGAACCGAAGAATGTCGAGCAGCTGGTCTTCGTCCCGGTGTGTTCCCCACATGCGTGGGGATGAACCGATATGGGTTAGCGTTGCGACTTGCTGACGCGATCCGTGCATGTTTCTTCCGCTGAAGCGTGGACTATATAGTCGTGGCGAAGATTGCGGATTTGCAGCTAAACTGCTCAACTCCATCCAAGCTCTGAGAACATTACTTTCTCTTCATAATTGATAGGAGTCAAAATCTCTCGCTGCGTTGAGTTCTATGTGGACTCTGCTTTTTTAGCGATGGTCAAAGGGATGCAGACTACTGGAAGAAATTGAGCAAAAGAAGTATCGAGTTGTCGTCAAAAGTCCATTTTGCGGATAACAACTACTAAAAAATAACTCAAGGGTGACCGCATATTTGAGAATTATCAGGAGAATTTCTAGTTACTAAGAAGACCATAAGTATGATTACATTATGGAAAATGTTCTGTCATGCTGGCTCTTGTCCTTGCTTGTCAAGGATCGGTCCAGCATCTTTCTTCACGATTCCGAACAAGTCGGAAGGATTCCAGATAAGCTGGAATGACAATCAATGTGGCCTTACTTATGACCGTATTAATATAAACGCATTAAATGAAGTTACATCACCCCCACCCTAACCCTCCCCCCTTGAGGGGGAGGGATGGGAGAGGGGTATCATAAATTATTACGTTTGTATTAGTAAGAAAAGGGGACGGGTAATTCTTTATTTCACCCCTTTTTAATTCTTTCTATATCCTTATAAAAGTCATCAATCAAAGTATCCACATCTTTGAATTGGCATTCTACCTTACTCCGAATTCAATCATACTCTTCTTGATTTCTTTGATTCTATCCCGTATCTTTGCAGCACGTTCGAATTCAAGTCTCTTTGCAGCCTCTTTCATCTCGGACTCAAACCTCTTCAATGTCTCCTCGTTATAGCCGTATTCAGCCTTCTCCTCTGCTACAGCTGGTACTGTCC
>Ga0315282_10008878_pt1 | contig 16140 bp, 12 predicted proteins | sample YL17G07_20_MG_FD_203693 | JGI IMG/M metagenome (GOLD analysis project Ga0315282, IMG submission 203693) | Sediment microbial communities from Yellowstone Lake, YNP, Wyoming, USA - YL17G07_20 | ecosystem: Environmental > Aquatic > Freshwater > Lake > Sediment | place: USA: Wyoming | collected...
GTCATCATGGTCGCCAAGGGCGCCTCGGTCGACGGCTCGACCATGACCACGCACACCTGCGACTGCGGGGTATGCGATTGGACCTGGGGCCATATTCCGGCTGCCGATCATAAGCCCGGCGCAACGCGCAAAATTTATCACGTCAACCAGTACAAAACCTGGCCGCCCAAGGAAGGCCTGAAATGGCAGATCTATAAAAAAGATTATGCCGGCCTTGAGATTCCCGAAGTTCCGCATACCTACGCCTACCACCACGGCATGTTCGGCTATATGAACGAAAACCAAGTGGCGATCAGTGAATCGACGCTCGGCACGGTCCGCAAGTTGATCAACAACACACCTGCGGCCAAGCTGGATCTGACCATGCTCTCGCTTCTCGGCATGGAGCGCTCCAAAACGGCCCGCGAAGCCATCAAAATCATGGGCTCGCTCGCCGAAAAGCACGGCTACGGCTTCAACGACGACGGCGAGATGTTCGCAGTCTCCGACCCAAATGAGGTTTGGATTTTTGAAATCATGCCCGTCGGCCCGCTCTGGACGCCCGAGAGCGGAAAACCTGGAGCGGTCTGGTGCGCCGAGCGCATCCCCGATGGCGAGGTCAGCGTCTGCCCGAACGAATCCCGAATCGGAAAGATCGATCTCGCGAATCCCGACTACTTCCTGGCCTCATCGAACGTCATTACGTGCGCGGTCGAAAACGGCCTGTACGATCCGAAGAGCGGCAAGCCCTTCAGCTGGAAACAAGCCTACTCCCCCAGAGAAGGAAGCGCCGTGTCGAGCGGCGGGCGCATGGCACGCCTGTGGAGATATTTCGACATCGTCGCCCCTTCGCTCCAGCTCAAGCCGGACACGCCCGACATGGACCTTCCCTTTTCGGTAAAGCCCGATAAAAAGCTCTCTGTCCAGGATGTGATGAACATTACCCGCGACAAATGTTATGGAACTCAGTTCGATCCTATCAAAAGCATCCGCGGCGGCCCGTTTGCCAACCCAAACTTATACAGCGGAACCCGGACCATCGGCACCAACCGCGCTGAATACACAAGCCTGGTCCAGTGTCGAAGGGATCTTCCAGATCCAATCGGGGGCATCGTCTGGCTGGCCTTCGGCGCCCAGGATACGGCCTGCTATATGCCGCTGTATGCCGGCATAATCGAAATGCCGAAATCGTTCATCATCGGCGACCACTTTGAGCTTAACCGCGGCTCGGCGCGCTGGGCTTTCGACTATGTGGATTTCCATGCCCAGGTCGTCTATTCCGAGGCTATCCTGGACGTTAAAAAAGTACAAATCGAATACGAAGGCGGCGCTGTGGCCAAAACTGCGGAGATCGATAAACAGGCCCAGGAGATTTATGCCAAGAATCCGGCCAAAGCCCGGGAATTCCTGACTAAATATTGCCTGGACAACGCCAACAAGGTCGTGAATGCCTGGTGGGAGCTGGGCGACAAACTTCTGGTCAAATACAACCACTTCGGCTTCTATGATGCGACAAAAAGAAGCCGCGAGCGCGGCAAGCCAACTTATCCGGAGATGTGGCGAAAAGCCGTGCGGATGATTGACGTCTTAATGGAGCAAGAGCTTAAATAGGGGTCAGGTCTTAATTAAAATTCCTGACGCCCGATCTTAATTAAAGCAAGAAAGGAGCAAACGCCAACATGAAAAAAAGCTTCATGGCCTTGATAGCGTTGAGCATGGTAATTTTTGTTTTTTCGACAACCTCGGCTCAAAACCAAGTCCCTAAAGCGAAGCTTCCGGTACTGACCACTTCGGCCGGGCAGAGCAACGATGTCAACGCCCTCAACATCGTCATGGAAGAAGCCGGCATCAATTATGACTACTGTGATGTGCCGACCGTGGAAATGCTCGGAGCGGGTGTCGGCCTGGCCGGAAAGCAGTCGGCCGAAGGTTTCCATGTCGAGGTCAACACGGATTTAACGAAGTTTCCCAAGGGAACGCCGTATAAGGTCGTCATCTTCGCCATCGGCGCGAGCCTAAAAGGCATGGGAGCATCCGGCCTGACCGTCGATGCGGAAGAAGCCCGTTTGAAGAAACTGGTCGATTATTGCAAAAAGAACAAGATCTTCATCATCGCCGTGCATATCGGCGGCGAAGCCACGCGGGGGCCCGCGGGAAGCGATAACGAGCGGATGATCGATGCCGTCGCGCCCTTCGCGGATTACATCGTCGTTACCAAAGACAGCAACAAAGACGGCCGCTTCACCAGGATCGTCCAGAAAAGCAACGCCCCGCTTACCCAGATCGACTACGCCCTCGGCCTAGTAGAGATCGTAAAGAAAGCTTTTAGTTGATTCCCTCGGCGACTGTATTCGTTTAATTTTCCTCTGGCAAAAGAGAGGTATGCATGCCGTCTTCGAAAAAAATTTTTATTTTTTTGACCGCGTTTACTCTCGCTGTTTCCCTGGCTTCGGCCCAGGGAAAAATCGCGACTCCGAAACAGGAGTTCGGGTTCAACGTCGGCGATGACTATCAGTTGATTAATTACACCCGGCTCCTCGCCTACTGGAAAAAATTGGCCAAGGAATCCGACCGGATGACGCTCATCGAAATCGGCACAACGGCCGAGGGCCGGCAGATGGTTATGGCCATCATTACCTCGTCCAAAAACCATAAAAAACTCGATTTTTACAAGCAGATTTCACGGCGCCTGGCCCTGGCCCAAGGTCTTACGGATACTCAAGCAAAAAAATTGGCAGCCGAGGGCAAAGCCGTCGTCTGGATCGACGGCGGCCTCCACGCCACGGAAATCGTCGGCTCCCAGCAGCTCATCGAGCTTGTCTATCAAATGGTCAGTGGAAAGGATGCCGAAACGCTGCGCATCCTCGACGATGTCATTTTGCTCGCCGTCCCGGCCAACCCCGACGGCCTGGAGCTCGTCGCCGATTGGTATATGAAGGAAAAAGATCCGCTGAAGCGCACTATGGGCGGCCTGCCGCGCCTCTATCAAAAATACATCGGCCACGACAACAACCGCGATTTCTACATGGTCACTCAGCCTGAGACCGAGGCCATCAGCTACGAGCTCTATCGTGAATGGCACCCGCAAATCCTCTACAACCACCACCAGTCCGGCCCGGCCGGCACGGTCCTTTTCTGCCCGCCCTTCCGCGATCCCTTTAATTACTATTTCGACCCGCTCATCCCGTTGGGCACGGACTTCGTCGGCATGGCCATCCACGACCGGTTCGCGGCCGAAGGAAAGCCCGGAGCCGTGATGCGCTCGGGCGCCGGTTATTCGACTTGGTGGAACGGCGGCCTGCGAAGCACGGGGTATTTCCACAACATCATCGGCATCTTGACCGAAATCATCGGCAACCCCACGCCTCAGGACATCCCCTTCATTCCGGACCGGCTGTTGCCCAAAGGCGACCTGCCCTACCCCATCGCGCCGCAAAAGTGGCGCTTCTGCCAGTCGATCGACTACTGCATCACCGCCGATAAAGCCATCCTCGATTTGGCCTCCCGCCTCCGCGAAGACTTCCTTTACAAACGCTACTTGATGGGCAAGAACGAGATCGCGAAAGGCAGCCGCGACAATTGGACCGTCGAGCCTCAGTGGATCTCCGAAGTCCAATCCCAGATCGACAAAGAGAAGGCCCAGACTCCCGCCTCCGCCGCCGGCGGCCGGAGCGCTGAATTCCCGGCAGGCATGAGGGGCGGGGCTGTCGCCCCGCTTAAATATTATGATCTGCTGCGCGATCCGGTTAAACGCGATCCCCGAGGCTTCATAATTCCCTCCGATCAGCCTGATACTCTGACGGCGACCAAATTCGTAAATGCGCTCATCAAGAGCGGCGTCACTGTCCACCGGGCAATGAAGTCGTTCATCGTCGGCGGCAAGGCCTATCCGCAAGGATCTTTCGTCGTCAAAGCCGCCCAAGCATTCCGAGCGCACATCATGACCATGTTTGAGCCTCAAGACCATCCGAACGACTTCACTTACCCCGGCGGCCCGCCGAGGCCTCCCTATGACAGCGCAGGCTGGACGCTCGCCTACCAAATGGGCGTCCAGTTCGACCGCATCCTGGACGGATTCGACGGACCCTTCCAGGAGATCAATGGGCCGGCTAGGCCCGCAGCCGGCAGCTTCCCAGAGTCCGGCGCAAAGGCGGCCGCCGGTTTCCTGCTCAGTCATCAAGTCAATGACGCCTTCGTCGTCATCAACAGGCTACTCAAGAACAACGAAGAAATCTATTGGATAAAAAAATCGTTCACGGCGAATAGAAAAACATACCCGGCCGGGACAATTTTCATTCCGGCCAAGCCGACAGTCCTGCCCGTACTGCAAAAAGCCGCGAAAGAACTTGGATTAAACTCTGACGCCGTCGACCTCAGGCCCGCGGGTGAAGCTCTCAAGCTGAAACCGGTGCGCATCGGACTATGGGATATGTACGGAGGCTCGATGGATTCGGGGTGGGTCCGCTGGATTCTGGAGCAGTTCGAATTCCCCTTCGAGGTCGTTTACACCCCGGCCCTCGACGCGGGCAATCTGGAGTCCAAGTTTGATATCCTTATTTTTGTTGAGGGCGGCATCCCCTCATTCGGTCAGGACGGCGGCCGCGCCGACATGTTCCGCCAGTTCGGCGCGCCCAATCCGGATAGTATCCCCCAGGAATTCCGTCATATGCTCGGCCGTGTCAGCCGGGAGAAGACAATCCCGGAGCTTCGGAAATTCGTGGAAGTCGGCGGAGCGATCGCGACGATCGGCAGTGCAACCAGCCTCGGCTATCACTTTGGCCTTCCGATCGTCAATCACTTACTGGAGAAGACTTCGGACGGCAAAGAAGTCCCGCTGACGTCGCAAAAGTTTTATGTTCCCGGCTCTGTGCTCCAGGTGCGCGTTGATAACACTCAGCCCCTAGCCTTTGGCCTGCCCGAATTCCCGGACGTGTTCTTCGACAACAATCCGGTCTTTGACCTATTGCCGGAAGCGGGATTGAAAGGCGTGCAGCCCGTCGCCTGGTTTGAAAATAAGAATCCGCTCCGGAGCGGATGGGTATGGGGAGATCAATATTTGCGCCGCGGCGTGGAAGTCATCGCGGCTCCAATCGGCAAAGGAAAATTGTTTCTTTTCGCTCCGGAAATCACGTTCCGCGGCCAGCCCCACGGCACGTTCAAGTTTCTGTTCAATGGAATCTCCTTAAGTGGAGCCGAAGAGGTAACGCTGTAAAAGAGATTGGATTCCAACCTGCACTTTTGACAAATATCCTTATCCATTTGATCTTGCAGCTTTTTTTGTCAAAAGCCCAGGCTTGAGCCTGCTAAATAATTTTGCCGTCGATGCCGACGATAATCTTTTTGGGCTTAATAGGAACGTCCGAGAGTGTCGCGGCTTCTTCGACGAGATGATATAGCCCCGAGCAGCAGGGAACGGTCATGATCGCCACGGACAGAGATTTGATATTGTGTCTTTTAAAGATTTCCGCCAGTTTTTCGATGTAGCCCGTCGTATCGTCCAGTTTCGGACAGGCGATGACGAGCTTTTTGCCCTTTAAAAGATCCCGATGAAAACCGCCCATGGAAAACGCCGTGCAGTCGGCCGCGATCAGAAGATCGGCCTCCTGGAAGTACGGCGCGAGGGGCGAAATAAGATGAAGCTGGATGGGCCATTGGGTTAATTCCGATCGACCGGACACCGCCCCATCATCCTTCGCGCTTTCGTCCTTGGCGACCTCTCGGGCCATGCTTCCGGGACAAGCGGCATGAAAATGCGGCGCCGGTTTTCTCGATACATTTTCAATGCCTTGGACATGGCGGGCGCCTTCTTTTCCGCGGGTTTTCAAGATATGTTGGTAAGCGGCCTGGGGGTCATAGATCGGGCTTTCCCGCTCAACGATTTTCAAAGCGTCCGTCGGACAGACGTCCAGACAAGCTCCCATGCCGTCGCAATAGATGTCCTTGACCAAAACGGCTTTATTTTCCTCATCGAGCTCCAGTGCCCCTTCCATGCAGGCCGTCGTGCACAGCCCGCAGCCGTTGCACAGCTCGCGGTCGATTTCAATAATTTTTCTTTTAGCCATCGCGTCTTTCCTTAAGTATTATGGAAAAAGAATGATATCCTGGAGGCAAATAAGAGTCTTTGACTTAAGTCAAAAATCAGTCGGCCAACTCGGCACGCAACTTCTGACAATCCTTGATATGAATCGACGGACCGTGAACTTCAATCAAGCCCTCATTCCGCATTTGTCTGAGGTTGCGCGACAGGGTTTCGCTGATGGTTCCCAAAAAAATGGCCAGCTCGCCTTTTTTAATCTTCAATTCGACGAAGCATCGGGATGATCCTTGGCAGTTCGAGAGTAGATACTGGATAAGCTTTTGCCGGACGGTCTTTAGGCCCAAGCTCTCGACGCGGCTGCTGAGCAGGACGCACTTGCGAGCCAACAATTCAATAAAATATTTGGCGATGGCCGCATCGGTCTCGACGGCGCGGAGGACGGAATTCCTATCAAAATAATAGGCCTTCGTATCCTTCACGGCCTGTCCGTAAAAAGGGAAATGACCGGCGCCGAAAGCAATGGCTTCGCCTAAAAAATCGCCGGGCCCAATCCGGGCGACCTCAAGCTCCCGGCCATTCTCATCCACTTTGAAGACGCGGACTTCTCCCGATTGAATATAATAAAAACCCCCGGCTTTCTCTTCGGCTTGGAATAGAAAGGTCCCCCGGGAACCGTGCCTGAGTTTTCCCAGAGCCAATATTTTCTCACTTGGGCTTTTCATGATATGACGACAAATCGGACGTCGTTCCCCCGCCAGGCCAGGAATTTTTCGAGGTCGCCAAGAGCAATCGTGAGCGTGGCCGTGTTGACATTGGGATGAAAATTGACGAAAGTTTCTTTTTTGAGGTCGGCATCAATGACGACGATGACCTCTTTTTGGGAGTCATGGACAAGCCCAAACGGCGAGACTTCACCCGCCTGCAGCCCGAGATACCGCATCAGACGCTCGTCGGAAGCGAAACTCAGCCGGTCGTCGCCGAGGCTCTTAGCTAGATGATGCAAGTCGATCTTTTTGAGGTGCTCGGCGATGATTAAATAGTGGCGGTTGCCTTTCTTATTGCGGACGAAAAGATTTTTGCAGTGCCCGCCTTTTATGTCTTTCCAATGTTCAATGGCCTGCTTGACCGTGAACACTGCCGGATGCGTATGGCGGATATAGGCGATGCCCAGCTTCTCCAGGGTTTCATAAACTCTTTGCTCGCGCTCTACTGGCATATGTTCCTTCCTTATGTTTCATATTTTTTAACACTCCCGTTGCGCTGTCAAGACATCGCATTATGAAAAAAGGCAACTTTATGTCCGTTTGTTCGTATAATAAAGAGAGGATTGACGTCGATGAAATTTTTGCTTTGGCTGATTTTGCTCGTCCTGTGCTGGCCTATCGCCCTTTTGGCGCTCGTCCTTTATCCCTTTGTTTGACTGTTGATGTTGCCTTTCCGCCTGATCGGAATCACGACGAACGGCGTCTTCGAGCTTTTCAAGGCGATCATCACCTTGCCCGTCAGAGTACTCCAGGGCTTTAAATAAAAATCCTTAGAAAGAATTCTAAAAAGACTCCGTCTTAAAAAGCGTCCATTGGCCGGCTTGATAGGCCGTCTTCAGCCATCCGCGGAAGCCGATGTATAATTGGGCGATGATAAACCCCAGGAATATGGGCAGCTCAGAGCTTTTGGCGAAAGTCGACTGGATTTTCAAATAGACCAGAAAAGCCGCCCATCCCGTCAATCCTAGGAGATAATAAAGCGCCAGCGCTTTCGCGAGCTTGCGGAAGATAAAGCCAACGGCGGCGATGAGGGTGCGAAAAACTGAACGGGAGTCGTCCACGGCAATCTTGATCCGGGCATAGTCCATAATCATTTTCATCAAAAAGAAAATGAACAGGGCGAAAACAATACGCCCGATAGTGAAATAAAAAGAGAGCTGTTCCTGCGCCGGATCTTTATCGATCGCCCCCAGCAGGATATCCAGGCCGATAAACACAAGGATCGCCGGAATCCAGAGGATTACCGAACAGACGGACAAACGGAAAAACCGGCCGAAATATTTCCCTCCTCCGGCGAAAAAAGCCTGAGTGAAGCTTTCCTGCTCCCGGGGGCGGACCAGGCAGTGAAGAATGCCTCCGTAAAGAAACAGAGAGACCATGAAATAGAGAACGATGAGGACAAAGGCGACGGTCAGCAGCGCGCCCAGCGATACTCCGGAGGAGGTCAAAAACTCTAAGATAGCGTTCATATCGGCTTTTTTCAAAAGTTCGGACGCGCTGAGGCTATTGGCCAGCGCAGACGCGGAGAGGACCGCTGAAAACAAAAAATAAAGGACCGAGCCGAACGAAAAATTGACCAGCCACAAGACGAAGGCAATCTTCGGTCGCAGAGTCGCTTCTTGAATTCCCTTAATATAGCTTCTGGCGATGTTCATGGCTGGCTCTCCTCAGAACGAAACAAACGATAAAAGGTGCTGGAACCAGGCCATGAGGCCGAGGGCGTATTTTCGAATTGGCGCCTTCTTCGGTGCTAAAACCCTGGAATTATTGCCGTAGTTGACATCGAGAAGCCATATCCGGTCGGGGTCGACCTGGGCATAAGCCAGTTTATAAGGCTTGGCATAGATAAAACGTTTCCAGCGATCCCTGCCGTCCCAGGTTTCGCGGATTTTTTCGCCGTTCTCGAAAGCGATCAAGATGTCCTGGGGAAAAATCCACTCGCCGTAGCGGACAATAAGGACTTCGTTCTTGTAGATTTTGTTCGTCGCGGCCTGATGCTTATCGCCTTTTTTATTTATGGGCTCGACCAATTTTCCATTGAAGTAGCCTTCGGGCTCCTGGATCTCGACGGATTTCAGGTCGCCGACTGCATAATCGAGCTTATCGGGGCTGGAGAGAACCTGATTGAAAAACCAGCCCAGGTCCCGGCCGCTTATTTCTTCGGCCACCTTGATAAAATCCTTGGACGTCGGATGGCGGAACTTCCATTTCTCGAAATAGGCCCTCATGACATTGGCCATGACGTCTTCGCCCAAATATTTCTCGAGCGTGAGCAGCATCAGGGAGGCTTTGTCATAGACATTCAGACCATAGCTTCCGGCGCTCGCATAATCCCAGGAATTCTTCAAGATCGGGTCCATCCGTCCGGAGCCGATCACGGAAAGCCGCTGAAAGTGAAAATCGCCGATTTTCAGTCCCCAAAAATCAATCATGGAGCTGTCTTGGCCGTAATATTTGGACATGGCTTTGACTTCGGAATAGCTGTTAATGCCTTCGTCCAGCCAGGCCTCCTCAAATTCATTCGAGCCGACAATTCCATACCAATAGCCGTGACCGAATTCGTGGATCGTCACCATCTCCGGCTTGCGCCATCCCTCCGGCAGGTAGCTTGTCTTCCCGGCCGTAAACAAGGTCGGATATTCCATGCCGCCTGCCGCCAGTGCCCCGGGCGCCGGATCGACGAGCGTGATGGTCGGGTAAGGATAGGCGCCATAGCTGCGGCTGTAAAATTCCAGGCCATGGCGGAGCGCCCGGGCGTAGCGGTCTTTTTGCTTGAGGTGACTGCGGTGGACGAGCAGGATCATCTCTGTCTCGACCCGCGGATCATTGAGGACATATTTTTCCTTGAATTCCACGAAATCCGGGCAGGCCGTCCAGGCGAAATCGTGGACATCCTCCTGGTAATGCGTATAAGTTTTCGTGCCGTCGTTGTTCTTTTTTTCGCCGATCCTCCGGCCGGTCGCGCCCACGACGAATTTTTCCGGGACCGTGATTTCCACTTTATAAACGCCGAAATCGGCGAAAAACTCCGATTGACTGTGATACTGATGGCAGTTCCAAGCGTCATTCCAAAAAACGCCGATTTTCGGGAACCACTGGGCGATCATGTAGAAGTCGCCGGAAAATCCGGAGCGGGCGAAGACCCTGGGCATCTTGGATACGAATTCGATGGCCAGCGTAATTTTACTCTGCGGCTTCACGGGCTCCGGCAGGCTGACGCGCATCACGGTCTGGTCGTCGGCATTCCGGTCATCCGGCTGGATGAAGCTCATAGACCGCGTCAAATCCGGGCCATTTATAATCTGGATTTTCTTGACCTCGCAATAGCCCCAATTTTCTTTATCCGCTTTGAAGCTACGGTTTGATCCCCCGCTTTCCTTCATGAACGTCGAGCGGTTGTTCTTGAACGCATTCAGATACAGATGGAACTGAAGCTCGGATACGGGCGTATCCGAATCGTTGAGCCAGGTCAAGACCTCGCTCCCCTGGATCATTTTTTCTGCGGGTACGAGCCGCGCTTTGAGATCATAATTGACGATGGGCTTGCTCAAGGCCGCCGATAAAAACGCATTCGCCGCTAGAAAGAAAAAACCAATTCCCGCGATGGTTTTTTTCATGGCCTGTTCCTTATTAAAACATTCATAACCTGGCCTTAGATTGTCCAGAACTCCCTGTCTTTTACAAGGCTAAACAATTGCTTCCGGTAGCAGAAAATAACCGGCGCTATGAAAATCGCCGCCTCCAAGATAAGGACGTAGAGGTTTTTCGAGGAGAGCATGACCTGGAAACTGCCGCGCTTCAAATACGGGAAAAGCCCCCAATTGAAGAGCCTTTTGGAAAACGGATAAAATAGCCGGATGCCGATGGGGCGGATGGGATCGACGACGATGATATCGACGGCCAGATGTGACAGGCCGGTGAGAACGAGTCCCCAGCGGTCCCGTCCGGCGGGAAGCGACAAGGATAAAAGCGCGGCGGCAACCGTCACAAACGCCAGATTGTGCGTGTAATATTGATGGATGAAAAGCCTCCGCACGCCAAAAATCGTGTGAAACAAAAAATCGATATCGGCGAGGTTGGCCACCAGTATGAACAGCAAAAGAGTCTTGATGTTTTTACGAGACGCCGCCAGTTCCCAACCGAGAAGTCCGATTCCACTGTGAGCGATCGGACTCATATCAACAAGACCTCCGCCGGAACGATATGAAGATATTTTATCGGAAAATTCGCGCGGATGAAAGCGGATCATCCTTGATTTTGATTTCTTCCGGTGATTTGGATATAATTAACCGCATCTTCAGATCTTGCTAAAGGAGATTTATATGAAGTCTTTTAAAAAAATCCCGATGCTCATTTTTCTTCTCGTTCTTTACGACATTTTCATCATCATCGGCAAAATTCATGTCATGGGGAACGTTCTGCTAAAGCTCAAGATGATCTCTGGAGTCACCTGGTACCTGACCGTGGCCGATTTCTTCATCATTTTAGGGCTGATTATGCTGTTTTTCGAAATGATCAAGTCCACGCGGGGCGGCCGGGCTGAAGTCGCGGAGCACACCGTGTCGACGCTGGTCTTCATCATCTTCCTCATCGAATTTATTGTGATCAAAGGAGCCTGCACCTCGGTGTTCTTCATTCTCAGCCTGATGTCGCTCTTTGATGTTGTCGCAGGATTCACGATTACCATCGCTACGTCTCACAAAGAAATCATGATTGAAGGGAGGCAATAAATAAAAAGTCGTCAAGTAACATCATCCCGACGCTCCGCCTTTGGAGGGAATGCGCTTCAACAAGATTTTTCTTTATAATCTTCTGTTTATTCCTCATGATCTGACAGCCTGAGGTCTTCACTCAGCTTCAACATCTCGAACTGCTCCATTTTTTTTATCTCTATTTGACTCACGAAATATTTGCATTTATAATTATGTCACTCTCAAAAAACAAGGGATGGGAGAATGAAATGTCCTTCATGTCAGTTTGATAATCTTTTGTCAAACCGGTATTGCGCGGCTTGCGGGACTTCCCTTGTTTGCGAATCGGATCAGGCTCCAAACCATCGAACGCTAACCCTCGTCCCTCCCCCGGAGCCCTTTGCCACTGGGACGCTGTTCGCCGGCCGCTATCGGATTATCGAAGAACTCGGACAGGGCGCCATGGGCATGGTTTACAAGGTCTTTGACACTAAGATTCAGGAAAAAATCGCAGTCAAGATCATCCAGCCAGAAATCGCCGGCGATCTGAGAACGATCGGCCGCTTTCGAAACGAACTCAAGCTGGCACGCCAAATCACACACCGGAACGTCTGCCGGATGTATGACCTAGGAGAGAACGAGGGAGCTCATTTCATCACGATGGAGTACGTCTCCGGAAAAAACCTGAAAAGCATCATCCGGATGATGGGACCGTTGACCATCGGCCCTGCCATGGATTACGCCCGGCAGATCTGCGAAGGGTTGGGCGAAGCTCACAGGCTGGGTGTTGTCCACAGAGACCTTAAATCGCAAAACATCATGATCGATGAATCGGGCATGGTCAAGATCATGGATTTCGGCATCGCCCGGTCCATAAAAGCCGGCGGCCAAACCGGCGACGGCGCTCTTATTGGAACGCCGAATTATATGTCTCCGGAGCAGGTTGAAGGTAAAACCGCCGACCAGCGCTCGGATCTATACTCGTTCGGCGTCATCCTCTATGAAATGGTCGCCGGAGACGTACCTTTTCACGGCGATACGCCCATCAGCGTTGCCTTGAAACACAAGACCGAGATGCCGCGACCGCCGGAGGAATTGAATGCTCAAATCCCCGGTGATCTGAATAAGCTCATTCTGAAGTGTTTGGAGAAAGACAAGAATAATAGATTCCAAAACGCCGCTGAACTTTTGCCGGAATTAAAGAGAATAGAGGAGCACCTGCCGCAGGCGATACCGCCAGCGGCGGGAAAAAGGGCAAAAACAACAACCATGCTCGGGCGCATCAAGGGCTGGCCCACAGCGGGAATCGGAATCCTTATCCTGGCGATCGCCACCGCGGGATATTTCCTCCTTCAGAAAAAGCCGTCCTCAAGAACGTCTCTTGGCGAATCGCCGAAGCTCTCCGCGCCAATGAATGCGATTGTGATTCTTACGATCAAAGACCTCAGTCAGGAACAAAACCGGAATATTTTCTGCGAGGGCCTGACGGACAACATTCGAACCAAGCTTTCCGAAATCGGCGATATGAAAGTGATCCCTAAAAATTCCTCCGACCGGTTTAAGAATAAAGACATCGACATCAAAGAGATTGGCCGGTTCCTGAATATCCAGAAGGTTCTGACCGGAACCCTCCAAACTCGAAAAGACAAAATTTGGGTGAATCTCAACCTCAGCGACGCGCAAAGCGGCTTTAATGAATGGTCCAAGAGCTATGATGTCAATGAAGATATTCAATTCCAGATTGAGGACCAAATCATCAATGACATCGCTGACCATGCCAAGGTCCGCGTCAATATGGCAGCGTTCCAGCACATCAAGAAAAAAGAGCCGGTCGATTACAGAGCCTTCAAAAATATTCAGGAAGGAAAACTTTTTGAAACAAAATACAGGGACTCACGCTTGGACGCCGATTTCAGCCAAGCTTTAAAGATATACCAGTCGGCCGCAAATATTGATCCTAATTATGCTCTGGCCTATTATTCGCTCGGCAACCTTTATGAAGCCCGATACGCCTTAAAAGACCGAGCCGACGATCTCCTGGCCATGCTCGGCTGTTACAGAAGGGCCTATGAAGCGGATCCGACCATGGCCGAAGCCTATGTAGGATTGGGATGGGCTTATTTTTTCGGCGAGGATTTCGACCACGCCTATGATAGCTTCAAAACAGCCCTGGATATCAATCCCCACAACACCAATGCCATCGAGGGCGCCGGGGCGTTCCTGCGGAGCATCGGGCTTTATAAGCCGGCCATAAAGTATTTCGTTCAACTGACCGCTCTCGACCCTCTCTATGCCTCAGCTCATCTTCAGATGGCCGGCTGTCATTGGTCACTCGGCGAGTATGAACAGGCTCTTCAAATCCTCCAACGCGTGAAGGCCTTTGACCCGGAGAACACACGGCTCCACATCATCTATCTAGCCCGTCAATACCTGTCAGTCAATAGATATAACGAGGCCGAGAAGGAATTGGCCTGGGCTGAAAAAATCAAGCCTTTGTCCGAGAGCCTAAGACAAAACTTCATGCGCAATCAAATCTGGCTGTATGCCGCCGAGGGCGAACGAAACAAAGCCCTGGCGCTCATTCAACAAGTGGACAGGCCTTTCGCCTACGAAATTACAAATGCCTACTGTCTCCTGGGGATGAAGGACAAAGCCATCCAGAATATCTATGAGGGCATCAACCGGGGGTTCCAAGTCGTCAAGGACGTTATGTATGCTTATCCCCTTTTAATCAGCAACAGGCTCTACGAATCCTTAAGAAGCGACCCTCGGTTCACGGAGCTTCTCTCCCAAGAGAAGGAAAAATACGATCGTAAACTGAAGGCCTATCAAGGCCTTTTTTGATTTTATTCAAGGAAAGGAGAGACGAACATGATTTTTAAACCGTGGGGGTCAAAAGGGGCCCTAAGAATACTCGAAAAATTCTATGCAGATCTATTCGCTTGCCTTAAGAAAAGAAATTTTGGCGGAATTTCCAAGCTCTATCCTGATAACACCGTTATTATTACGAGAACGAGTGATGAGGCTTTTTATGGGAAACAAGGCGCCGTCAAATTTTGGAGAGGTGTTCTAAAAAGTGGCGAAAAGATCCATTCCTTCAAAATCAAAAGAGTTCATTCGAGACCGGTCGAAGCTCTCGTCAGAGTCGACAATATCTTCCTAAAGAATCTTGAGATCATTTATTACCTGGCTACAGTCACTCACGAAAAGCAGAGGGGTTCCGATCCGGAGGACTGGCTCAGCGGGAACGTCGATCATAAGGAAGAATGCATCCTCAGCGGCATCCACGAAAGCTACAATTTCTAAGAACAGGAGTTTTGAGGCTCCTCGGTCGTCTTTTTTCTTCTAAACTTCAGTACGATACCGTCTAAAATCGAAGAAACGCGGGTCTAATATCACGAATTTAGATTTTTTATTCCGACATCTTAAGTTGTCAGATGTCGATGTTTGATCCCATAAAACGGTTTTCTCACCCGATCCGTCCGCTGCGGGCAGCGCTGCCGCCGCATTGCGGCCAGCCGGTGATTTGGGGATTGCCGGTTTCAATACAATAGAGCCCTTTCGTTCCGACGACAAAAATCTTGCCGTCCAGGGCAAGAGCCTGTCCTTGAAGGCGTTCTTCTCCTGGGACTTGAAATTCCCAAACTGCACTGCCGTTTCCCAGGCTCAAAAGCGTGACTTTGGCCCCTTGAATGACAATGGCTTCCTGCCCGGTCAAGCTGAATCCCGAAAATTTTTCTTCGAGCGAATATGTCCAAATCAATTTTCGGCTCTCCTGCTCGAACCAGGCGATTTCATAGCCGACGAGAGTTCCCTGCGGATACATTACCCGCTTCTGAATGACGTAGATCCGGTCCTCGGCCAAGGCCAAAGGCTGGGCATTTTCAAGATTCCATATCGGTTCAATAAGCTGTTTTTGGCTTTCAGGTTTCTCTTTAGTAGATTTCATCGGAGGGGCGCTGTAGGTCCATTCTTCGCTGCCGTCCGCAAGCGACAAGCACTTGAGAACGTCCGCATTGGCAAAGAACGCAAATTTGTCGGAAGCGACGACGGTCTCTTTCAGCCAGCCGACATTTTTCTTCCAAAGAACTTTGCCGTCCTTGGCGTTAAAACACATGGCCTTATCGGATGCTGTTGAAAGGAGGATTTTATCGGCCCTGAGTGCGGGAAAAACACGCCGATTGCTCACCGCTTCGATGGGCGTCCTCCAGACTGGCTTTCCGTCCTGAAGACCTCGGCAGACGAGCTCGTTTTCTTCCCTTAAATAAATAAATCCGTCTTTCCCGGAGGGCATGGTCTCTTCATCCCATGACCCTGGATGAAGCTCGCGCTCAGCCTTCCAAATCTCTTTTCCCTTGGACGCGTCCAGGCAAAAGATATTTCCGTAGCCGTCATGGATAATGAGTTTGCCATCGAGAAAAAGGAGCGGCGAAAGAACGGGAAACTGCGTGTTATAGGACCAGCGCTTTTGGCCGGTTTTCATATCGAGCGCGAGGACTTCCGAACCGGTTTCGGTGAATGTTCCGTTTTCCGTCGTAAAGTTCCAGCTTTTGCCTTTCATGAAGGTGTAAACCATTTCCCCGCCCGCTGCCGACATCGTCACCCATTCGTATTCGGGATTGACGGGGCCCGCGAATTTCCAAGCTAGATGCGGTTTGATCGCCGGACC
>Ga0315282_10008879_pt1 | contig 16140 bp, 19 predicted proteins | sample YL17G07_20_MG_FD_203693 | JGI IMG/M metagenome (GOLD analysis project Ga0315282, IMG submission 203693) | Sediment microbial communities from Yellowstone Lake, YNP, Wyoming, USA - YL17G07_20 | ecosystem: Environmental > Aquatic > Freshwater > Lake > Sediment | place: USA: Wyoming | collected...
GGTTCAAGGAACTTTCATAATGTAGTAAAGGCTACTGTGAAAGGGCTGTCAATGTTGAAATCGCCCGAGATGGCATTAAAGCAGAGGGGAAAGATAAAGGGCGAGGTGGGATAACGTGGCTTATCTCAAGATAAAGTGGATAAAAAGCGCTATAGGGCGTACAAAAGACCAGAGAGATACTATAAAAAGCCTTGGATTTAAAAAGCTTTACGAAGAAAAGGTTGTGAAGAATACCCCTGAGATAAGGGGCATGGTTAAAAAGGTGATGCATCTGTTAGAAATTGTGGAGGATGTTCGATAAATGAAACTTTCTGATTTAAAACCGTCTGAAGGGTCAAAGAAGAAGAGAAAAAGGATAGGAAGGGGCACAGGATCAGGCCATGGGACAACGGCCGGATATGGCAACAAAGGGCAGCGGTCAACGAGCGGAGGCACAAAAGGAAAAAGCTTTGAAGGCGGCCAGATGCCTCTCACGCGAAGGATCCCCAAAAGGGGATTTAGAAATCCATTCAGATATGAATATGCACTTGTAAAGATAAAAGATCTTGTAGTGTTTAGAGGTAAAGAAAAGGTGAGTATTCAGGATTTTTTAGAAGCTAAATTGGTGGGTAATATAAAAAATGGTATAAAACTCCTGTCTGATGGGGATATAGATTTTCCAATTAAGGTAATGGTTCATAAGGCATCTAAAAAGGCTATAGAAAAGATCAAGGCACAAGGTGGAGATGTGGAGGTATTGATTTAATGGGAGGTTTCCAGAATATTGGGAAAATCCCTGAGCTTAAACGCAGAATAATCGCAACCCTTTTATTGCTTGCCGTATATAGAATAGGTGTTCATATACCTACACCTGGTATAGATGGTAATGTACTGGCAAGCATATTTGAAAGGGCAAAGGGGACACTCCTCGGTTTTTTCGATATGTTTGCAGGCGGGGGACTTGAAAGGCTTTCGGTTTTTGCCCTTGGGATAATGCCATATATAAGCGCTTCGATTATACTACAACTTTTAACAGTAGTAGTCCCAACCCTTGAGCGTCTCTCAAAAGAGGGGGAAGCAGGCAGAAGAAAGATAACACAGTATACAAGATATGGAACAGTAATTATAAGCCTTATTCAAGGTTTTGGTATTAGCATCGGCCTGGAGCAGATGAGAGGGGCAGGCGGAGAGCTTGTTGTATATAATCCTGGATGGAGTTTCAGGCTTATGACGATGATTACACTTACAGGAGGAACATCTTTCATAATGTGGCTTGGCGAACAGATTACAGAAAAAGGTATAGGCAATGGAATATCCCTTATTATATTTGCTGGTATTGTAGCAAGAATGCCCAACGCCATAGCCGGCACAGTAAGCCTTGTGGATAGTGGGGAGATGAACTGGTTTGTTGTGTTTTTACTTACAGCAATGATGCTCGTCGTCGTTGGGTTTATTATATTCATGGAGACATCCCAGAGGAAAATACCAGTCCAATATGCAAAGAGGGTGGTTGGCAGAAGGATTTATGGGGGGCAAGCCACACATTTGCCACTAAAAGTCAATACTGCGGGTGTAATTCCTCCAATATTTGCCTCATCAATCCTTATGTTCCCTGCAACGATTGCGAGTTTCATCAATCACCCCTATATGAAGAAATTCTCTGAGCTTCTTACCCCGGGGGGTTTTCTCCACGAATTTCTGTATGTCGGTTTTATCATATTTTTTTGTTTCTTTTATACAGCAATAGTTTTTAACCCGGATAATGTGGCGGATAATATGAAAAAATATGGAGGGTATATACCTGGTTTAAGACCAGGCAAGAGAACATCAGAGTACATAGAGAGGGTACTTTCAAGGGTGACACTTGTAGGTGCTATTTACGTATCGTTTGTATGCGTCCTCCCCACCTTATTAGTGAAGAAATTTAATGTTCCTTTCTATTTTGGGGGGACTGCACTCTTAATAGTAGTGGGGGTTGCCCTCGATACTATACAGCAGATAGAGTCCCATCTTATCTTGAGGCATTATGATGGACTTGTGAAGAGGTCAGCAAGAATGAAGGGAAGAAGATGAGGAATACTATAGAGAAGGGGTCGAAGGGTCGAGGATTCAAGGGGTCGAGAGAACGTCACTTGAATCCTGGAACCCCTGGCCAAGACCCCCTGGCACAGACATGCGTCGTACCATGGCAGGCCTGGTCAAGACCTACGCTTCAACAGGGCGGGCTGCGGTTTAGCGGGGCAGGCCTCGAATCCTCGAACCCTGAAATATATGAAAATTATTGGCATACAGGAGATGAATATAAGTTTGCGGAATGATTATACTGAAGAACACAGAAGAGATAGAAAAGATAAGGGTGGCAAGTAGATATGCAATGGAAATATTACTATACCTTGGAAGATTTATAAAGGAAGGGGTGAAGACCATCGAACTTGAGAAACTATGTGAGGACAGGATAAAGAAAATCGGTGATATAAAACCTGCTTTTAAGGGTTATAATGGGTTTCCCTACTGCATGTGTGTTTCTGTAAATGATGAAGTGGTACACGGTATGCCAGGAGAGCGTGTATTAAAAGAGAACGACATTGTGAGCCTGGATTTTGGTATACTATATGATGATTTTTATGGTGATGCTGCAAAGACATACGGTGTGGGGAAAATTTCTAAAAAAGCGGAAGAACTACTTTCTGTTACGGAAAGTGCGCTCTATAAAGGCATTGGTGAGGCAAGAGAAGGAAACAGGTTGCACGATATTTCCCATGCAATTCAATCTCACGTGGAGGAAGCAGGCTTTTCAGTAGTAAGAGAGTTTGTGGGACATGGTATAGGAAAAGGCTTGCATGAGGAACCGCAAATTCCTAATTTTGGGGAGAAGGGGACAGGTATTAGATTAAAAAAGGGGATGGTCCTCGCAATAGAACCCATGGTGAATATGGGAAAGGGCGATGTTATAATAAAGGAAAACGGCTGGACTGCAGTGACAAAAGATGGCAGTTTATCAGCTCATTTTGAACATACCGTTGCAATAACTGACAATGGGGCAGAGATATTAAGCGCAATATGAAGGAGCCATGCCTAAAGGTGAAGGGATAGAAATAGAAGGGACTGTGGTAGAACCACTACCCAATGCTATGTTCAGGGTAGAGCTCCCTAATGGACACAAGGTTCTTGCCCATGTATCTGGAAAGATGCGGATGCACTACATCAAGATACTCCGTGGGGATAAGGTTGTAGTAGAACTCTCACCGTACGACTTAAGCCGGGGCAGGATCATATATAGGGTTAAGTAGGAGGTAGCTATGAAGGTTAAGCCTTCTGTGAAAAAGAGGTGTGATAAATGCAAAATCATAAAGAGAAAAGGCATATTAAGGGTTATATGCGAGAACCCCAAACATAAGCAGAAGCAAGGTTAAGGAGGTACTTAAGTGGCAAGAATAGCTGGTGTTGATATACCGAGGGACAAAAGAATAGAGGTAGCGCTGACCTATATATATGGTATAGGCAGAATACTATCAAACAGGATAATCGCCGAGGCAGGTATTGATCCGAATAAAAGGACAAATACACTTGCCGATGAAGAGATAGCAAAGATCAGAGACATTATAGAGAGAAATTACCAGGTGGAGGGTGATCTCAGGAAAGATGTAAGTATAAATATAAAGAGACTTATGGATATAGGGTGTCATAGAGGTTTAAGGCATAGAAAAGGATTGCCAGTGAGGGGTCAGAGGACGAGAACAAATGCGAGAACAAGAAAGGGTCCAAGAAAGACCTCGATGAAAAGAAAAAAATGAGGTGGTTAGATGGCAAGGGTCAAGAAGGGTGGTAAAAAGAAGTTAAAAAAGAATATCCCTATCGGTGAGGCGTATATACAATCGAGCTTCAACAACACAATTATAACAATCACTGACCCTCAGGGGAATGTTGTCGCCTGGTCAAGCGGGGGTGTTGTGGGTTTTAAGGGTTCAAGAAAAAGTACACCTTTTGCAGCTCAGCTTGCTGCTGAAAATGCTGCCAAAAAGGCAATGGAAAATGGAATGAAAACTGTCGATGTTTTTATAAAAGGACCTGGAGCAGGAAGGGAAGCAGCACTTCGAGCCCTCCAGAGCGCAGGGCTCAAGATCCATCTTATAAGAGATATAACACCAGTACCACACAACGGGTGCAGGCCACCTAAAAGAAGAAGAGTTTAAGGAGGAGAGCATTGTCAAGATATGTAGGACCGTCATGCAGGTTATGTAGAAGAGAGGCGATTAAACTTTTTCTTAAGGGGGAGAGATGCTATACAGAGAAGTGCGCGATAGAGAAAAGAAATTATCCACCAGGTGTGCACGTTGAGACAAGAGGAAAGTTCCTTGAATATGGTTTACGTTTAAGGGAAAAACAGAAGGTAAGGAAGATTTATGGCCTCAGTGAAAAACAGTTCAAGAGATTTTTTGTGATGGCAGAAAGAAAGAAGGGGATAACGGGTACAAACCTTCTTGTGTTGTTAGAGAGAAGGTTAGACAATATGGTATATAGATTAGGGTTTGCTACTTCCCGGAAGGAAGCAAGGCAGGTTGTGTCGCATAATCACATCACTGTGAATGGCAGGAGAGTAAGCACGCCGTCATATCTTGTAAAGGAAGGGGACGAAATAGCTGTGAGGAATAAAGACCTTTTATCCGTGAAAAACGCCCTCGAATCAGTGGTACGGAGAGGGGTACCTTCCTGGATAGATCTGGACAAGGAGAATATGAAAGGCGTGTTGAAGCTATTGCCTGTGAGAGAAGACATAACAATGCCCATTAAAGAACAACTCATAGTAGAATATTATTCAAGATAGTTTCTTACCCCCAAAGGAGGGTGCATGCATATGTTTGAAAAAAATTGGCAGGAACTTATTAGGCCAACGAAGATTGAGATAGAAAAAAAGGAAGATAAATATGTGAAGTTCTCTACAGAACCCTTTGAACGAGGGTACGGGATGACTATAGGGAATTCATTAAGGAGGGTAATCCTTTCTTCTATTATGGGGGGCGCCATTACCTCGGTTTGGATAGATAATGTGGACCATGGATTTTCGACTATCAGGGGGGTTAAGGAGGATGTTACAGAGATCATCCTCAATTTGAAAAAGGTAGTATTAAAGATGAGTGACGAAAAACCAAAGATGTTGAAGATAGATGTGAAGGGGGGGAAAGAAATAAGCGCGGGCGACATTACACACGAGGGCGGCGTTGAAATCATTAACCCGGAGCATCATATTGCGACCTTAAGTAATAAAGCTAAGTTATACATGGAGATGAAGGCAAAACTGGGTAGGGGTTATGTACCGGCAGAGCTGAACGTTGATGAAAATGACCCGATAGGGACCATACCGATTGATGCAATTTTTTCACCTATTGTAAGGGTAAGTTACAATGTTACCCCTGCAAGGGTCGGGTTCAGGACTGATTATGATAAACTTACTATGGAGATCTGGACGAATGGTAGTGTTGAACCATTAGATGCGCTTTCATTTGCAGCAAAAATTATTAAAGAAGAGATGCGTATTTTTATAAACTTTGAAGAGGTTGAGGAAGAAGAGGAAGTTGCAGAAAAAAAGGTGGCTGAGAAACAGGAGTTTAATGAAAATCTTTATAGAAGTGTAGATGAATTAGAGCTTTCTGTAAGAAGTGCGAATTGTTTAAAGAATGCAGATATAAAATATATTGGCGAACTTGTTCAGAAAACAGAGCAGGAGATCCTTATGACGAAAAATTTTGGCAGGAAGTCGCTGAACGAGATAAAGGAGATCCTCTCATGTATGGGCTTGAGGCTTGGAATAAAGCTTGAGAGTTTCCCACCGAGAGAGGATCTGGACAAAATGACATTGAAAAAAAAAGACCATGTATAGAGGTTTATCATGAGGCACCTGAAAACAGTAAGGAGATTGAATAGGAATAGAAGCCATAGAAGGGCGCTTTTAAGAAATCTGGCAAACTCCCTTTTTTATCATGAAAGTATAAAAACTACAAACCCGAAGGCTATGGAATTAAGGAAGGTAGCAGATAGGCTCATTACATTAGCAAAAAGGAAAGATACACATGCAATGAGGCTTGCCTTTGCATTTTTACGGGATAAGGATGTGGTAAAGAAGCTCTTTACCGATATCGGGGATAGATATGCAGCAATAAATGGAGGCTATACGAGGGTTCTCAAAATAGGAAGAAGAAAAGGCGATGCTGCCCCAATGGCAATAATTGAGCTTACCCAGAAAAAAGAGAAAGAGAAAGAAAAAAAGGTTAAAACACCAAAGGCCCCAAAAAAACCCAAAGTAGCGAAAGAAACAAAAGAAACTAAAGAAACCAAAGAAACGAAAAAGGCCAAAAAAGAGAAAGAAGCGAAGGCGCCAAAAGAGCCGAAAGAAAAGAAAGAGAAAAAGGTAAAGAAGGAAAAATAGCAATAGATAATTTCAGGAACCCCAACCTTTCAAAAAAATTGGGAGATCGTTCAACGGCAGGACAACGGACTCTGACTCCGTGAATCAAGGTTCAAATCCTTGTCTCCCAGCCATTGTAAAGATGACCCCATGGCCTGCAAGATACAGCCAGCCTTCGCCTGTGGGTATATAGGTTATGTCACTTAAACCAGACCTGTTCCTCGCGAAGTTCCTTCGTGTATACCGCTTTGGGAATCCTTCCCATCCTGACACCTCCGTCTTTGTATTTTATCATGGCTTCGGTGTCCACTAAATACATCATAGCTTAAATTTAGACAGGATAGACGGAATTTCAAAATTTCCTATTGATGGTAATTTGGTATTAGATTTTGTAGAATAAAATCTGAAGACTATGAAAATAACCACCTCCCGCGTTTCACAATTAGTATTCTTAACAGTATTTTTCATTCTTTTCATAAACACTGAATACAGGGGAAAGGATGAGATTTCTATTGCTATAAACAGTTTTTTCAGGGCTGATCCCCTTGTAGTCTTAAGCTTCATCCTTTCCAAAAAGACTTTGATAGCCCTTCTTGTTCCCGGTATATTGATGTTCTTCTTCTCAATACTCCTTGGCAGATTTTTTTGTGGATGGATATGCCCCTTGGGCACTATCATTGACCTCGTTACAGACAAAATAAAAAAGACAGCACCCATCAGGCTACTAAAAACAAACTTTAAATACTATCTGCTGCTCACCCTCCTTTTTGCTGCACTCTTCAATGTAAACCTTGTAGGAATTCTCGATCCCATTGCGATACTGATTCGGGCCTTAACCTTTTTCTTTTACCCTCTCTTCGGATATTCAATAAGGGCAAGCTGGGAAGCCCTATATGGTGTTCTTGGTGAAAAAAGAGACTATGTTGCATTCATATATTCATTTTTAAGGGATTATATCCTGCCCTTTAGGGAAACCTTCTATCCCCTTGCCCTTACCTCCCTCATGCTTTTTCTGTTTATTATCTTCCTTGAAGGGTATGAGAGAAGAAACTGGTGTAAAAACCTGTGCCCCCTCGGGACGCTCCTCGGTTTACTTGGAAAATTTTCCCTCTTCAAAAGGTTTCCACAGAAACTTTGTGCGGATTGTAAGGAATGCAAAAACATATGCCCTACAGCCTTTGACGAAGAGATTCTCCAGAAAGAGGGCTGTATTCTGTGTATGGAGTGCAAGCTTAAATGTAAATTTAAAAGGATAAAATTTTCTTTTAGAGGTATTGAGAGTGGCAATAAAGTCCCTGTATTGGAGAGAAGGGTCTTTTTAGGCGGGTTATTCTCTGGCCTTTTTATTTCAAGGGTTTTCTCCTTTCAATCTCCTTACCAACATGAAAGGCTGCTCAGACCTCCAGGGGTAGTAAACGAAGGTGAATTTCTCAAAAAATGTGTAAGATGCGGGGAGTGTATCAAGGTCTGTCTGAAAAGTGCCTTATACCCTGATTATTTCCGGGCAGGTCTGTACGGTATTTTTATGCCCACCATTATTCCGCGTCTTGGGTATTGCGAGTATAATTGCAACCTTTGCGGCCAGGTATGCCCTACCGGTGCCATACCAAATCTTCCGCTGGAACAAAAGAAAAAGAGTATTATTGGACTTGCCGTAGTTGATAAAAACCTCTGTCTCCCTTATGCCAAAAAAATCAACTGCATTGTCTGTGAAGAGCATTGTCCTATCCCTGAAAAGGCGATAAGGTTCGAGCTCATTGAAGAGAGAGATTACAGAGGCAAAAAAATCCTATTAAAGAGACCTTATGTGGTAGATGAACTGTGTAACGGCTGCGGTATCTGTGAGAATAAATGCCCCCTGGAAGGAAATGCCGCCATAGAGGTCTTTTCAAAACGGAAAGGGATTATTAGCCTTGCATCGACACGGGCAATAGCATAAAATTAGATATAATTCAGGAACATCATGAAAGAGTCTTCCCCCACTGTTGAAAGAATTAAGTAAGGATGATCTTCCCCTTCGGTTCTTCTACAAACCTTCCTACAATCCAGAAGTCTAACCTTGAACCTGATGCGGTCTTCTCAAATATGGAAAGGTCATCTGGATGAATGGCCATAAGAAGGCCGCCTGATGTTTGCGGGTCGAAAAGGATATCATACTGAAAGCCTTTGTCTCTGCCCGTTACATGACTTTTATAAAAATCTCTGTTCCTGTAAAGCCCTCCCGGAACAACGCCTGATTTTGCGAGTTCCACCGCCTCTTCAAAATAAGGGATTTTATCGAGAAATATCTCAACACCGATGTATTCCTTTATCATCTCCTTCAAATGACCCACAAATCCGAAGCCTGTAACGTCTGTTGCCGCATGGGTTCTAACAGAAAGCATCGCCTCCGATGCCTTTTTGTTCAGTGTAGCCATTACCTCGACAAGCTTTCTTACCGAATCTCCACTTAGCATATCCCCCTTTATACCTGTATTTAAGATACCTGTACCGAGAGGTTTTGTAAGAACGAGAAAATCCCCGGGGATCGCCCCCTCATTTTTTACTATTTTATCTGGGTGGACAATGCCTGTTACAGCAAGCCCATATTTAATCTCTTCATCATCAACACTGTGACCACCAAGGAGGCTTGTACCAGCCTCCCTTATCTTGTCTATTCCGCCCCTTAGAATCTCTTTTAAAATACCAATATCAAACCTTTTCGTGGGGAAACAGACCATGTTTAATGCTGTTACTGGTACTGCCCCCATGGCATAGATATCACTCATTGCATTTGCCGCTGCAATCTGCCCGAACCAGTATGGGTCATTGACAATGGGGGTAAAAAAATCTATTGTCTGGACAAGGGCAATCTCATCGGTGATTTTATAAACCCCTGCGTCTTCAAACCCCTCAATGCCCACAATGACGTTCCTGTCAACAGGGATTTCTATACCACAAAGGATATTTGTCAGGTCCCCCGGACCTATCTTTGAAGCTCAGCCTGCCCCTCGTACATATTTGGTTAACTCAATATCCATATTTTGAATCTACGCTCCTTTTTTTCTCAAAATCAGGAACTGGATATGCGTTCCTTATTTTTCCTGCCTACCCTGGCCAAGCCCTGCTTCGCATGGTTAGCAGGGCAGGCTGTCTACTTCTTACTGCTTACTGGTTTCCTGTATCTCTTTCCCCGTCTTCCCTTTCAACATGCGCGGTGAATGTGCTAATAATTTAATGAGTTTCTTTTTAATCCTTTCCGCCTCCCTCGCTGCCCTTTTCACTGCCCGTTCATCATCGACCTTTTCAATCCCCGCATAGTAACAGCAGTCAACACTCTTAAAATTATTATCAAAAACCCTTAAATTACCGTCCTGAAAGTTTATCCTTACATAGCAGAAGCCACCGGGGAGCTCTGACCTCCTCTCCTCAACCACAACCCCGACACCCCATCTCTTGTAGTGCTTGTGATATACCCTGTCTCCAACCTGTAAATAGAGTGAATACTCCCGTCCCATACCTAATCTTATAGCACATCTTAAAAGTAGTGAATAGTGAAAAGTGAATAAGCCAGGGGTCAAGGATTCGAGGGGTCAAGTGGGTTATAAAACATTCAACTTTAATTGGTTAATCCCTTGATTCTCCCTATTTCGGTGCTTTTTAAGAACCTGTAATCGTTAATGGGTAAACAAGTTTTAAAAAAGATATATAATATAAATTAAGCAACAAAGGGGTTATAATTAATAGTGAATCAATTATGAAGGAGGTGAGCTAATGGAAAAATTCAATGCTATCTTCGAGCAGGTGGGAGAATGGCGGATTGGTTATGTAGAAAAATTACCGGGAGCAAATACACAAGGCAAAACGCTTGATGAAGCACGCGAAAATATAAAGGAAGCAATACAGTTAGTTATTGAAGCAAACAGAGAGCTTGCGCGCCGTGAAGCTGAGGGCAAACATATTGTAAGAGAAGAGCTTGTTGTTGCAATATCGTGAAAAGGTCTGTACTTACTAAGCATTTAAAAAAATGGTTGTAAACTTTTCCGTGAAGGCTCAAGACATTCAATCTATTGGAATCCCGTTAACCGCCGAACTTCATCTATCCCAAGACATAGCAAGATTATAGACAAATTGGCAAACAAGATTTGTAGAGACCTCGGTATCCCCACAATAAACTGAGGTTTCTCATAATCCTCTACTTCTGATCCGTTTATTTTGAAGCAATAAAAACCATATCAATGATGGTATTTAATTGCCATAATGCCTTTTTAGTTTGCTCTGCTCTATGCTCCATGATGTTTTTACTCACGACTTTCGGATTTTATCGTCAGAAACAGTGTTCCGGCTTACTCCACAAACCAATAAAAAAGCGGGGAAAGAAATCCCCGCTTTTTGCATCCGCTCTAAACGATATGTTACACGTGGTCGCTCCACTTTCCGTATTTCTCTCTCAGGATTCTGTGGAGTATCTTGCCCGCGCCGCTTCTCGGCATCTCTTCATCCTTTATGAAGATAATATTCTTTGGAACCTTGAAGCCCGCAATCTTTCCTTTGCAGTAATCAGAAATCTCTTTCTCTGTTGCTGTCTGTCCCTCATGGAGCACGACGACTGCTGTTACCTGCTCGCCCCACTTTTCGTGTGGCACACCTATAACAGCCACGTCTTTTACTTTTGGATTACTGCCAACAACATTCTCCACTTCTGACGGGAATACATTCTCACCGCCGGAGATAATCATATTTGCCTTTCTGTCAACGAGGGTGTAGTACCCATCTTCATCTATGCATGCCATGTCACCTGCGCTGAAGTATTCTCCCTTCATGGCCGCTTTCGTCTTTTCAGGGTCTTTCCAGTATCCTTCAAAAACCTGGGCACTTCTTGAGTAGAGTTCACCCACTACACCAGGCTTTGTAATAAGATTCCCCTCCTCGTCATAGAGCTTTATGATATCTGTGGCCATAACCTCACGTCCAATGGAGCCAAGTTTTGTCATCTGCTCATGGGGTTTTAAAACGGTTACAATACCGGCTTCAGTTGACCCATAGGCTTCATAAAGATTTGAGTTCGGGAACATCTTCAAAATACCGAGCTTTGTATCCCTTCTTGCAGGAGCTGAGGAGCAGAGAAGTTTTTTCACACAACTCACATCATATTTTGCCTTCACCTGATCTGGAAGGGCAAGGAGCATAATGTAGTGGGTCGGAACAAGTGAAGTGAATGTAATCTTGTGTTCCGCAAATGTTTTGAGCAGGTTTTCAGGGTTGAAACTTACCATGTTGTATGTCATGACTGTACCGCCCACCCAGGTAACAACAAAGGAGTAGAAGAGTGAATTCACGTGACAGCAAGGCATAACAAGGAGGTTCGTATCATCAAAATTGAACTGATGGTCATAGATCATAATGAAATACTGAGCAAACAGGTTGGCATGGCTCTTCAAAACACCTTTTGGCTTGCCTGTTGTTCCACCGGTATACATGATAACCCATATATCATCTGCATCTACCGTTACATTAGGTTCTTCCGGGCTTGCCTTTGCAATTGCATCTTCATATGAAATGAAGCCGTCATAGTGCGGGTTGTCTATGGCAAAGGAGACATATTTTTCAACTGCAGGAATGTTTTTCTTCATCCCATTTACCTGTTTTATCCATGGGAATTCATTTCCATCCCTGTCCTTTCCACCCTGAACAATGAAAATCTTTGCCTCGCAGTGATTGATGATGTATTCCATCTCCGGCTGTGCAAGTCTGAACATAAGGGGTACGCATAGAAACCCGCCTTTTGCCGCAGCCGCATAAATCTCAAGCCACTCAACGCAGTTATAAGCAAGAACAGCAAATCTTTCACCCTTCTTCAAACCCATATCAGCAAGCGCATTCGCAAGTCTGCATGCCCTATCATTCCACTGTTTGAAGGTATACGCCTTGTTCATATCCTTGATGCCTATCTTGTCCGGCCATTTAAAGGCATTTACCCTCAATACGTCTTTCGCCGTCATCCAGTGCCCGTTCTTCATGATTTATCCTCCTATAAAAATATTTATATATAACTAAGCTACAAACAACGTGTTAGCTATTGCACCTCTCTTTTATTCAACAAGTTCCAGAAGATGGTAAACCTTTTGTGGCATCTTGTTCTGTAAAACATTGTCGATAAGGTTTATCATACAACCAGGGCATGCTGTAACAACAATATCCGCACCAGTGGCCTTGATACCATCCATTTTCTTTCCTGCTATCTTCTTTGTGATGTCGTAATGGTACACGCTGAAGGAGCCACCCATGCCGCAACACAAATCGGCATTTGGCATCTCCACATACTTCAGACCCTTAAGGCCCTTAAGGATTGCCCTCGGCTGGTCTTTGATATTCTGATACCTCACAAGATGACACGGGTCATGCCATGTAGCTACTTTTCCTTCAAATTCTTTTTTCAATTTAAATTCTTCTGGCGGGATTTTCATAACATCAATCACAAATTCTGTACTATCCTTGACCTTCTTCTCAAACGCTTCGTATCGCTTTTGTTGCTCTTCATTATCCGGGAGATATTTTTGATAATCCTTAAGTGTAGAACTACACGTGCCACATGCTGTCACTATATAATCAACATCTTTAAAGGCCTTCACGTTTTCATCCGCAAGCATTCGCCCTGTCTCAAAATCACCGCTGAAATAGATAGCCGCACCGCAACAACTCTGCCCCTTGGGGACAATAACCTCAATACCCCTCTTTGTAAGAAAATCTATGACCTTGAGCCCCAATTCAGGATACACAAAATCTGTAGCACACCCCATAAAAAAACCGACCCTCATCTTTGGCTCTTTTCCATCCTGAGGTTTATTCACCTCTTTCACCATATCCCGCAAAAATACCTTTGCAATCTCAGGTATGTTTCTTCCCTGTCCCAGGGCCTTCAAAAAATCAGGAAGGTGCCTTATCGTTCCCTCTGTCTTTGGCAGTAACCACTGAAATGCCCTGGCCAACCTCACATAATTTCCAAAAGCCTTTCTGTTTGCCATAACCTTTCGGAATACAAGGTTCTTTATAAAACCCAGGCCTTTATTTTTTACCATCTGGGCCCTTACCCCCACGACAACCCTGTCAATCTGAGCCTTTGCAGGACAGTTTGCAGAACACCGCTTACAGAGAAGGCATTTTCCTATGATTTTGCCCAGTTCGTCTGTAAACTGTTGTTCTCCACGAAGGGCGAGTTTTGCCAGATAGTTCTTCCCTCTCGCAACTGATGTTTCAACCCGTTCCTCCTGATACACGGGGCAAAAAAAGGTACAAAAGCCACATTTCATACACTGATCTACATATTTTTCTACTTTCTTAAGCTCTTTCAGATCTTCCATATTCTAAACTCCCTTTTGCTAATCCCAAATCTTGCCTGGGTTCATTATATTATTAGGATCTAAGAGTGCCTTGATTTTCTTCATTATATCAATAACGACAGGATCCATGATTCTCTTGAAGAACTTTGCTTTTTCAAGACCTATCCCATGCTCTCCAGAAAGCACACCACCAAATTCGACAGCACTTTCAAAGACCTCATCCATTGCCTTTACTGCCCTATCATATTGGTCTTTATTCTTTATATCTGTTAATATCGATGGGTGTAGGTTACCATCACCTGCGTGACCCAGTATACACATCTCTACGTCATATTTCTTTGAAAGTTCCTTACATCTCTTAATGAAAGCAGGTATCTTGCCTCTTGGAACAGCAATGTCTTCTGCCATAACAGTAGGTGCTTTTCCGAATACTGCTGCAAACCCTGCTCGCCTTGCAAGCCAGTATTTATTTGCCTCATCCGTGTCCTTTGCTACCCTTACATCCCTTGCACCGTATTTTTTAGTGATTTCTACAATCTTTTCCGTCTCTTTTTCCACTGCCTCCGGGATACCATCTGTCTCGAAAAGTAAAACTGCATCCGCTTCCTTTGGAAGCCCCATTGGCATCATCTCCTCTATTCTATTGATTACCCAGTTGTCCAGAAGCTCAATCTTCCCCGGTATCACCCCATTTTCCAGGACCCTGAATACGCCTTCCCCAGCCATTTCAATATCATCATATACCACCATGATTGTTTTTCTCGCAGGAGGTATTGGATTAAGCTTGAGTTCAGCCTTTGTTATCACACCGAGGGTTCCTTCCGAACCGATAAAGACATGGATAAGGTCATAACCAACGACATTTTTTATTGTCCTGCCACCAAGATTGATAATCTCACCGGTAGGGAGCACAATCTCAAGCCCCAGGATATACTGCTTCGTGACCCCGTACTTCACACATGCAGGGCCACCAGCATTTTCCGCTATGATCCCTCCCATAGTTGCACCGAGGAAGCTCTGAGGGTCAGGCGGGAAGAAAAGCCCATCCTTTGCAAGTCTCATGTTCAAATCCTGAAGCACAACCCCAGGTTCTATCGTAGCGGTAAGATTTTCCTTATCAATCTTCAATATCTTGTTCATCTTTGTTGTGCAGATAACGATTCCCCCCATTATCGGGATAGAACCACCGCTTACATTTGTGCCTCCACCCCTTGGGGTAACAGGTACTTTCTCAGCATTAGCAATCTTCACAATTTCTGAGATTTCTTTTGTAGTTGTAGGGAAAACAACAACATCAGGCTCGTGTATCCAGCTTGTAGTTCCATCGTAAGAATATGCCTTCAACGCCTCCGGCGTAGTAAGGACATTTTCCTTACCAACAATTTTTTTAAATTCCCCCACTAACGATTCTTTTATCATCAATACCCCCTATTAAACGTAATGTGATTATTATCACTTTTATATCCTTTTCTCATTAAATTTGTCAAGATATTATAAATTTAAAATTTTATAGAATGTCTATAATTTCGTGCCCCTTAAATCTCTTGCAACCTTTCGTAGTGACGTGTTAAAAATTCATATGCTTATAGTGATTAGTGATCTGCACTTATCTGATGGAACTTCTTGCCATAATTTATCTCACAGGGCCTTCTCGCATTTTTTTGATTATATAAAGGGAAGCATGAGAAAGGAGTATGAAGAACTGATAGTTGTCTTTGCAGGTGATACCTTCGACCTGCTTAGAAGTGATTACTGGATGAAAGTGGAAGAGGGGGAGAAACCGTGGAATAACAGCAGCCCATACCATCCCCACTTAAAGCATATATTGAGTAACGCCATCGAAGCAAATAATACAAGCTTAGACATAATCAGGCAGGCGGATAAGCAGTTTCACCCCATACCAATACAAAAATATCTCATACCCGGTAATCATGACAGGATGATAGGGGAAATTGATGGTTATAATGATATTCTGAAGGATGCCTTTGGAAATGTTTCAATAGTAAATGAATGTTATGAAAATGAAGCGTATGGTGTTGTAATAAGGCATGGCCATGAGTTTGATGTTTATAATTTTGAAGCAGATGGAATCCCAATAGGGGATGTCAATACGGTCGAGCTATTTGTCAGATTACCCTTTGAAATAAAGAAAAAATTCCCTGAACTTGAAGATGAACTGAAAAGCATCGAAGATATAAGACCTCAGTGGAGGATATTTGATTATCTACAATCGACATATACAGAACATGAAGTAAAATCCTTCATAGAAGAATCTATAAAAAAGACGGTTAATTATTTTTTTACGATACCATACGTGAGAGAATGGATTAAAAAGCATGATAAATCATTAAATCCGCTGGATGAAGCTGATAAACTTGAATACATGCTCTATCTTTCAAAGATTCTTCCAATGGACTGGGCAGAAAAGCTCCTTAAAAT
>Ga0315282_10008880_pt1 | contig 16139 bp, 13 predicted proteins | sample YL17G07_20_MG_FD_203693 | JGI IMG/M metagenome (GOLD analysis project Ga0315282, IMG submission 203693) | Sediment microbial communities from Yellowstone Lake, YNP, Wyoming, USA - YL17G07_20 | ecosystem: Environmental > Aquatic > Freshwater > Lake > Sediment | place: USA: Wyoming | collected...
CGGATGGGAGTACATGTGGTTGCCGAGCGTGTGTCCCTCGGCGTGGATCCGGCGCACCAGCTCGGGGTGGCGCTCCGCGTTCTGGCCGCAAACAAAGAACGTGGCGGGAACGGCGTAGTCACGAAGGATGTCGAGGATCTGTCCAGTAAACAGGGGGGCCGGGCCGTCGTCAAAGGTGAGGGCCACTCGTCGGCCTTCCCGCGAGCCTCGAACCAACGCCGGGCCGAAGACCTGCGAGCTGGGCACGCTGCAGGCATACCACAGCAATGCACCCCCGGCGGCCGCCGCCCCGGTTCCGATTCCGGCCAATACCGGCCACATCATCTGTGGCGCGCCTCCGCTCTTGAGGAGTTGCCTTCTCCCAGAAATACCCGCTGGACTCGCGTGTCTCCTCAGATAATCCTCAGGAAGTTCAGGGCCGACTCGAGGGCCAGCATCGGACTGTTGGCGAACGCGCTCACTTCATAGGGGCAGCCGATCTTGCACCCTTTGCAGAAATCCCACAGTGTTACTTCCTGCGCCATGATCGCCCGCGCCTTTTCTGAAGAGAAGATCTCTTTCAAGGGCGCTTGCGATTCGAAAAGCGAGACAAAAGCGCAGGGCAAATGAACCGAGCCGTCAGGCTTCAGGGAGATCAGTTTGGAAGGATGCCGGCAGGGGAACCGCGCTCCAAATCCGCCCTGACGATAGAAATCGTAGTAGTGGCTGTAGAAGCGTACGTTTCGGGGATAGCTCGCGCGGAGTCCGCGCAGCGCCTGCTCCACCCTGTCAATATCCGTGCCGTGGAGTTCCACGTCGGGCAGAAGCTCTCCTTGCCGCATCACGTTGTGGACAGCTTCAGGGTGCAACACCAAGTCGCGCTGGCGGCAGAATTCCGCGAGTCCCGCGAGGTCGTCGAGATTCTCCAGGTTGACCGCAGCATTGATCTGCGTGGTGAACGGCCGGCGTCTTTTCAAGACGAATTCGAGGTTGTCGAGGATGTGGGGCAGCCCATCCAGGCCACGCCGCTTCCGAAACCGTTGCGGATTCAGCGAATCGATCGAAACCTCCAGCATATCCAACCTTGCCACCCCGTCCGCGTACTTCTTGATCAGCAGCCCGTTGGTAGGCATGGAGGTCCACATGCCTTTGTCGGCAGCGTAGGCAATGTAATCGCAGGTGCAGGGATTGAGCAGGGGTTCTCCGCCCGAGAAACTCAGAGCGAATATTCCCATCTCGCAGAATTCATCAATGCGCCGGAAAATCCGCGCGCGCGTGGCGCGGGTCTGCAGGTCGTTGAATCTCCCCGTCGCGCCGAAGATGCAGTACTCGCAAAACATGTTGCACATCAGCGTGGTTTCGAACATCACCATGTAAGGCAACTTGAAGCCCGAGGCGAGGTGCTTGCAGGCAGCTTTGGCAAGGTAAGAGTACTTCATCGCTCACGCCGGCCCACGGTTCCCGCTGGCGCTGGATCCGCGCAGCCTTGCCTTCAAAAAGGGCCAGATGTGCCTTCCCGATTCTCGAACTTGCTTCGGCTCCGCTCGCGAGGAACCTTCCTGGATTACTTCCAGAAAAGCAGACTGCCCCACGTTCTCAGGGTTGTCAGACGCGCAATCTGAACCTCTGCACCATGCGGTAGAGGGTTTTGCGGTTGATGCCCAGGATTCCGGCGGTCTTGAGCTTGTTCGCGCGCGTCACCTTCAGAACGTGCGCCACATACCGCTTTTCCAGTTCGTCGAGCGAGGGCAGATCGGTGTAAAAGTCCTCCAAGCGAGTGGCGTCGTGGAAATCCGCGCGTACCTTCAGTGGAAAGTCCTCGGGCGTGAGGACCCCGGAACGGCTGAGCGCCACGGCAGCCTCGAGCGCGTTCTCGAGTTCGCGCACGTTGCCCGGCCAGGCATAGCTGACAAGTACCGACAGCGCCTGGGGAGAAACCGAAAATGTCCTGCCCCGCTCCCGCTCCAACCGCTTCAGGAAGTGCTCGACCAGCAGAGGGATGTCTTCCGTCCTCTCCCGTAAGGGCGGGAGTGCGATTTCAATGACCCGCAGGCGATAGTACAAATCCTGGCGGAATTTCCCTTGCTCCACCCTTTCGGCCAGGTTGCAGTTGCTGGCCGCGATGATACGCACGTCGATGGGGATCGGGCGGTTGCTGCCCACGCGCCTGATCTCCTGCTCTTCCAGCGTCCGCAGGAGTTTCACCTGGAGCGCCGGGCTCATCTCCGCCACCTCGTCCAGGAACACGCTGCCGCCACTCGCTTCCTCAAAGATGCCCCGTTTGTTGCCAAAAGCGCCTGTAAAAGAACCGCGGACGTGACCAAACAATTCGGTTTCCAGCAAGGACTCCGTGAGTGCCCCGCAGTTCACGGCAAGAAAACGCTGGCTCGCCCGCGGACCGTTATGGTGGAGCGCTTTGGCCACCAGTTCTTTGCCCGTCCCGCTTTCCCCGTAAATCAGCACGGTGGAGCGGGAGTCTGCGACCATGGCGATTCTCTTGTAAACCTCCAGCATGGCGGGGCTGCGGCCCACCAGGCTGGAGAGTTGGACTTGGCTGCCGAGTTGCCGTTTCAGGTCGCGGTTCTCACGGATGAGGTTCCGGTTCTCCAGCGCTCGGCCCACTTGTACGATGAGTTCATCAACCTTGAAGGGCTTCGCGAGGTAGTCAAAAGCTCCGCCCTTCAGCGCTTCGATGGCGGTTTCCATGGTGCCGAAGGCCGTGATGAGAATCACCTCCGCCTCCGGCTGAATCGTTTTGTACGCCCGCAGCACATCCAAACCGCTCAAGTCAGGCCCTAGCTTCATGTCACTGATGATCACATCGAAGCATTCCTGCTTCCCTACCTCCAGCGCCTCCTCGCCGCTGGAAGAGGTAACGACGTTGTACCCTTCCTCGCTCAGGACCTCCTGGAGCAGCTCGCGCGTCTCGCGGTCGTCATCGACCACCAAGATGTTGACCGTGGCTGAAGTCGCCGCCGTGTTCATGGGCTCGTCCTTTTCTGGTTGGTGCCGGAAAACATAGTTACGCAGCCGAATTTGCGCCCGAAACGACCTTCGCCGTCGCTTCCAACTTCTCGCGGCAGTCCAGAGGCAGGACTACAGTGAAGCGCGTCCCCCGGCCAGGTTCACTCTCCACCTGGATCGTCCCCGTGTGCTGGCGGATGATTTGATCGCAGATCGCCAGCCCGAGCCCGGCCCCAGTTCCCATGCGCTTGGTGGTAAACATGGGCTCGAAGATGCGGGCCAGTGTTTCTGCCGTCATGCCCTGACCTGTATCTGCCAGTTCGACACTGACCGCCCCTCCGTCGCCCGTGGCCGGCTGACGCAAACGTAGCGTCAATTCCCCTCCGCCCAACATGGCATCCATGCTGTTGTTGATGAGGTTGAGAAAAACCTGCTGGAGATATCCGGCGTCACCGTAAATCAGCGGACATTCTCCCAATTCCATCCGAACCCGGATCTGGCGAAGTTCAAGCGCCGGCGACGACAGCAATACCGTCTCCTCCAAGATGTGACGGAGATCGACGGGTTCGAGGCGCAGATCCAGGCCGTGGGTCCAGGAGAGCAGTTGCTTGACCGTTCTCACAATGTTCTCGATCTGCTTCTCGATGACCTGGAGGCGGCGGTTGACGGCCTCGTCCCCGGCCGTCCGCCGCGCCAGCAGTTGCACGTGGCCCGAGATGGAGTTCAGCGGGGTGCCAATCTCATGCGCCAGGCTCGCGGCCAACTGCCCCGCTACGGCCAGGCGCTCCGAGCGCGCCAAGTTCCGCTGCGTCTCAAACAGCTCCTGGTTGATCCGTCTCAGTTCCTCGTTCCGGCGCGCCAACTCCGCCGTGGCCTCTTCCACCCTGCGGGCCAGTTCGGTATTGAAGTTCTCCAGCCGATTCAGCATGCGGTCCAAGTGCGCGGCCAGTTCGCCGATCTCGTCCCCGCTCGTCACTCCCGCCCGCACGTCGAGTTGGCCGCCTTCGGCGGCCTCCATCGCCCGGATCATGTCCTTTACAGGCCCCCGCACTCGCTTGAGGAAGAAGACGTGAATCGCCAGGATGAGGACCGCGAGGCTCGCGAGCATCAGAAGCAGATTGCGGAGGACCAGACCTCGCGTCACTCGACTGCTGTGCGATGTAGAGACCTTCAGGTTGAGGCAGGCAATGGGTTGGTCTCCGTCGCGCACGGTGGTGCCCATGATCCAGGACTTGCCTCCCGGAGTCTCGATGGTGATGGTGTCTTCGTCGGGGCGCTCGTACTCGTAGTAACTTTCGATGCCGGGCAGATTGTCCAGTTCCAGGTGATCGCCTTGCGGGGCGGTAGTGGCAACAAGACGATGCTCGGGAACGTGCAGATAGACGTCGGACTGCTGGACGCCGGGGAAGTCCCGTTCCATCTGGCGCAATGCCCGGAGCAGGGCTCCCGAGTCCTGGAGCGCGTGCTTATTGACTAATTGGTGCGCGGTCGCCTTCGCCTGGGCCAAGGCTTTGAAGTAGATCTCCTCTTCCACCATTCCCCGCGTCAGCAGCATGGCGATGGAGGTCGAAACAGCCACCACAGAAATGACCACCAGAGCAGTAAAAATGATAATCTTGCTTTGCAGGCCGAAGCGGGTGGGTAGCATGTGTTTGCCCAGCGGAGTGCTATTCTATCATCGAGTGGGGCAAAAAGAAACACTCCGGTAACCGTTCTATGTGGCTCATTCTAAAAGAGATGGACCAAACAGACACCTTTGGGCTCGCCAAAGGCGCGCCTGAGAGTGCTTCGCGTTGCCCATGCCCGCGCCGGGATGCACGTGCGCAGCACCTCATTGATTGCTGGAGGCAGCCATGGAGAATCGCGATATTGCCGCCGTCTTCGAAGAAATCTCGAACCTGATGAAGATTGTCCAGGACGATGCCAAGTGGCAATTCAAGGCGGCGGCCTACGACCGGGCAAAGCGCGTCATCGAAAGCTACCCTGAGCAACTGGAGGGAATCGCGCGCGACCCCCGGCGTAAACTCACCCAAATCCCCGGCATCGGTGAAGACCTGGCCAAGAAGATTACGGAACTGATTGAAACAGGCGAATGCAACTACCACCAGGAGCAACTCAAGAAAGTGCCCAGGAGCCTGCTGGAACTGCTGCAACTGCAAACCGTCGGTCCGCAGAAGGTTCGCCTCTTCCACCAGGAGTTGAAGATCAAGACCGTGGACGAACTCGAAGCCGCGGCCCAGGCAGGGCGCCTGCGGGACCTGCCGGGCATGAGCGTGAAGTCGGAAGAGAACATCCTGAAAGCCATTGAAACCTACCGGCGCGCGGCAGGACGCTTTCGCCTGGACACGGCTTCCGAAACAGCGGAGGAGTTGGCCGCATATCTCGGGGAATTCAAAGCAGTCGAGCAAGTCACGCCGGCGGGCTCTCTGCGGCGCGGCCGAGAAACGGTCGGCGATCTTGACCTGTTAGTGACCGGACGCGACCACGCGGGCATTGCCGAGCACTTCTCCCGCTTCCCCGGCATCGCCCGGGTTTTGGCCAAGGGAGAAGACAAGGTCAGCGTGAAACTGAAGAATGACTTGCAGGTGGACGTGCGGCTCCTGGACCGTCAGTCCTACGGGGCCGCCCTGCAGTACTTCACGGGCTCAAAAGAGCACAACGTGGCCCTGCGCGACCGGGCCAAGCGCCGAGGATGGAAACTCAGCGAATACGGGCTGTTTGCAGGCGACAAAGTAATCGCCAGCCGCACGGAAGAGGAGATTTACCAGAAATTGGAGCTCGAGTGGATTCCGCCCGAACTCCGCGAGAACCTGGGGGAAATCGAGGCGGCAGAGAAGGACGAGTTACCGACGCTGGTGGAGCTTTCCGATATTCGGGGCGACCTGCAAATGCACACCACCGCCTCCGACGGCAGGAGCAGCATCGAAGAGATGGCGGAGGGAGCCAAGAAGCTCGGCTACCGATACATCCTTATCACCGACCACTCGAAGGCGGTCACCATCGCCAACGGCCTCGACGAGCGCCGCGCCCTCGAGCACATCCGGCACATCCACGCCGCCCGCAAGAAAGTAAGGGGCATCGAAATCTGGGCGGGCACCGAGGTCGATATTCTCGGCGACGGTCGGCTCGACTACCCCGATGAGCTGCTCAAGCAGTTTGATATCGTGCTGGCCAGCATCCACTCGCGGATGACCCAGCCCGCCGAGGAGATGACCAAGCGGCTGCTCCAAGGGCTGAGAAATCCCTATGTGAGGATCCTGGGCCATCCCACGGGCCGGCAGCTTCTGAAACGTGACCCCTTCAACTTCGATATCGAGCGAGTCTTTACAGCGGCGCAGAAGCTGGGAGTCATCCTGGAACTGAACGGCAATCCCGAGCGGCTCGACCTCTGCGATCGCCACGTGAAATGGGCGCGCGATCGGGGCATGAAGGTCATCATCTCCACCGACGCGCACCATCCGGACCAGTTTGCTTTCATGCGCTACGGGGTGATGACTGCCCGCCGCGGCTGGATGGAGAAGAAAGACGTCCTGAACACCTATCCCCCGGAGAGGTTGCTGGTGTCTCTGCGGCCTCTCCCCAACTAACAACTCGCGCCATCAGGTCGTTATCGCTCTGCTTTGGGGAAGAATTGATTACGCACCTGGGGCCGGAGTATTACAACTGGAGAAGCCAACTCCGAGCGACCTGTTGTTCTGCGGCGCGGCGGGCTGCTGCGGCCAAGACTACGCAAGCGCGCGATACGGGCGTCCACGATAGTGCCGGCAGGAATGCCTGGCTCAGGACTGAGCAGGCGTAGCCGGTGGAGGCGGCGAGGGGGGCTTAGGTGCATCCGGCGCCCCGGCGGGCAAACCGGCAAGATACTTCCCCAGGATGCTGCCGACGGTCGTCAGCTCGGTAAGGTCGCGCGGGGTGAAATCGGGGCCAATGACGTCACCGGCCCTGCCCTTGCGGCTGATTTGAATCACCCCTACAACCTTGCCCTCCGTGAGCATCGGAGCGCTGACAATTTTCTGAATAGGCGCGGCCTTCTCCTGCTCCGACAAATCCACGGCTTCAAAAACGGTGGGGTGCTTGTACACCGCGAAGTTGTTGACAATCTCACCCCGGCGGTCGCGAATGGTCTTGGTGGCCAGCGAATGGGCGGTCGTCAGCGGAATGGCGCCAATCTTCGACAGCTTGATGGGGAACAGGAAACTCAGCATTTTGCCTTCCGGCGCCAGACGCAGAATCGCTACCTCGTCCTTCTTCGCTCCAAAGGCCGAAGCGATTTGCGCCGCCAGCCTGTTCAAAGCCTCGTTAGACGGTGGCCCGCCGGCTTTCCGCATCTCTTCCACGAGCTTTGCCACAACCAGACTGAGATCAATGTCCGCCATCCGTGTTCCTCCTGCAAGCGCGCCTGCCTAGGCGGATTATACTGGAACGGGGCCAGGCAAGCAATTGTGGCCTCAGACTTGGTTTTCCTCCGCACGCTCCCTCGTAGCCTGACTCCCGATTGAACGCTGGCCTCCCACTTCCGCAAGAATGAGTTTGACAAAAATATCGCGGCCCAAAGATAATCACTGGCCTGCTGTTCAGGGATCGGTCTTTATGCGCTTGCTAAGGCGGCTTCTCCTCGTCTCTTTGATATATGCCCTCGGGGCGTCCTGGCTCCTTTCCGCCGAGCGCACGCCCGCGGAGGCCGACCAGGTTGCCGAGAGGGTCTTCGCGCGGGCCATCCTGATTGACACCCACGCCGACACCCCGCAGATGATGCTCGATGAAGACTACGACCTCGCCGAGGCAAATAGCCCTTTCATGATCAGCATCCCCAAGATGCGCGCGGGCCATCTGGGAGCGGAATTCTTTTCCATTTGGGTCAGCACCCAGGCCCCGCCGCCGGAACTGATTCAGCGAGCCCTGGATCTCATTGACGTCGTGGACGACCAGGTGACGCAGCATTCCGCTGACCTGGAAATGGCGCGCCGGGCCGACGACATCGTGCGCATCCACGGCGAGAGGAAGATCGCCATCTTGCTGGGGCTGGAAGGTGGGCACACGATCCGAAACGATCTCCGGATGCTCGACGTCTTCTACCGGCTGGGGGTTCGTTACATGACCCTCACCCACACGGCCCATACGGACTGGGCCGACTCCTCCAACGGCAAGCCTCTGCGAAACGGCCTGACCGCCTTCGGCCGGCAAGTCGTGGAACGGATGAACCGCCTCGGTATGATGGTGGATATCTCGCACGTCGCGGATAAGACCTTTTACGATACCCTGGCGGTCGCGCAGGCCCCCCTCATCGCCTCGCATTCCTCCTGCCGCGCCTTGGTTGATGTCCCCCGCAACCTGAGCGACGAGATGATCCGCGCCCTGGCCAAGAATGGCGGGGTGGTGCAAGTCAACTTCTATTCGGCGTTCCTCGATTCGGATTACGCCGCCGCGCGCCAAAAGGTCAGCAAGAAAATCCAGGCGGAGGTTGCCGCCGCGCGCCAGGAGTACGCCCGGGCGGGCAAGCGGTTTGGATGGCCGGAAGAAATGAAGATCGGCAAGGCATATGAGGCTAGGCTGCCGGTCCCCAGTTTTGAGCGCATCGCTGACCACATTGACCACGCCGTCAAGGTGGGCGGCGTGGACCACGTCGGCCTGGGCTCCGATTTTGACGGGATTGATTCGGCCCCGCGCGGCATGGAAGACGTGGCGAAACTTCCCAACCTCGTCCGCGAATTGGCGCGCCGCGGCTACAGCGAGGAGGACCTGGAGAAGATACTGGGCGGGAACTTGCTCCGCGTCATGCGCCAGGTAGAGGAAGTTGCGCGCCGGATGCAGGTCGAAAAAGGAGGACAACCATGAGAAAAGCGCTGACAGCCATCATAGGAATGAGCCTTGCAGCCGCATCGCTGTGGGCCCAGGGAGGGCAAATGAAAGCGGCCACGCCAGAAGTCAAATTGGACCAGCCACCGGGACTGTACGCGGTGCTCGACACCACTCTGGGGCGCATCGTCTGCCGGCTTTTCCCTAACCAAGCCCCCGAAACCGTCAAAAACTTCGTGGGCCTCGCCAACGGCACCAAGCGCTGGTACGACGATAAGAAAAATGCCTGGACCGAGCGCCGCTACTACGACGGCCTGACGTTTCACCGCGTCATTCCCCAGTTCATGATTCAAGGCGGAGACCAAATGGGGACCGGCATGGGCAATATCGGCTACACGTTCAAAGATGAATTTAGCCCCGACCTGAAATTCGATAAGCCGGGCCGCCTGGCCATGGCCAACGCCGGGCCGAGCACGAATGGCGCGCAGTTTTTCATCACCGTCGCCCCCACGCCGCACCTGAACAACCACCACACCATCTTCGGCCAGGTGGTCGAGGGCCAGGCGGTCGCCGACGCCATCTCCCGAGTGCCGCGCAACTCCGAGGATAGGCCCAATACGGCCGTGGTGATGAAAAAGGTCTCGATTGTGACCGTAGAGTAGTCCTTCGTCAGTTGTCGTTGTTGGTAGTTCGTTGTTAGCCGTTCGTCTTCATGCTTCGGTCGTGGTCAAGCCCCAGCGTTAGTGATTGCCGACACCAGGAATCACACACTTGAGTAACAGTCCTGCCCTAGTTGCTGTATCATAAAGGGAGGACGATGACTGACACGAAGCTGTTGCAACAAATCACGCGCACCATTGTCGATCGCTTTCACCCCCGGCGAGTCATTCTCTTCGGTAGCCATGCGCGCGGTGAGGCCCAAGCCGACAGCGACCTTGACCTGTTCGTGGAAATGGAAACGCCGGCGCGCCCACCCGAACGCGCCATGGAGATCAGTTCGGCTTTCGGACTGCGCCATTGGTCTTTAGATATTGTGGTCTATACGCCGGAGGAAGTGGCAAGGCTGCGAGGGATTAATGGGACGTTGCTCTCCCTAATCGAGGGCGAAGGCAAAGTGCTGTATGAGCGCTCCTGAATCCAACTACCCAGCGTGGCTGGCCAAGGCCGAGAGCGATCTATTGAACATCGAGAACAATCTATCCGCAAGCCATGTGCCTTGGGATACCGTATGCTTCCACGCCCAACAGGCAGCGGAGAAGCTGTTCAAGGCATTCCTTGTTCGCCACGGCCGACCGTTGGTCCGGACGCATGACCTGATTGCTCTGCTGGCAGCGTGCGCGGAGATCGACCCGAGTTTGGCTGGATTGCAGCAAGATTGCCAGAAGCTAAGCTACTACGCAGTCGCTTCCCGTTACCCCGCCGATCTGTATGAGCCGGAGGAGAAAGAAGCGCGGCAGATGATTGAGGCTGCCCGGCGAGTGCGCGTGGAAGTCCTCCGATCCCTCGGACGCAACTATTGAGAATTGCACAACATGGTGACACACGGATGGGACTGCACGTTTCCCGCCCCGGAGAGCAGACGCTGTACCAGTACTCTATGAGTGCCGTTCGCTTGTCGGCGGTCGTAGACCGCCGCTACAGAGAATGGCGGTCTAAAGCCGCCGCTACATCTTGATGATGTCCACCAGTTCTTTAACCGCCGCGGCGGACTTCTGCAGGGCGGCTTGCTCTTCGGGCGTCAGCTTGATTTCGATAATCTGCTCGATGCCGCGCGCGCCGAGTTTCACCGGCACGCCCACGAACAGCCCCTGGATGCCGTACTCGCCCTCGAGATACGCCGCGCAGGGCAGAATTCTCTTGCGGTCGTTGAAGATGGCATCAACCATCTCGACCACCGCCGCCGAGGGCGCATAGTAGGCGCTGCCCGTCTTGAGCAGATTAACGATCTCGCCCCCGCCCTTGGCCGTGCGGGCGATGATCTTGTCGAGCTGTTCCTTGGACATCAAGTCCAGGATGGGAATCCCGGCCACGGTGGTGTAACTCGGAACGGGCACCATCGTATCCCCATGCCCGCCCAGCACCAGCCCCTGCACGTCCCGCACGGACACGTTGAGGGCGGCGGCGAGAAACGTCCGGTAGCGAGCCGCATCGAGAATCCCCGCCATGCCCATCACGCGGTTCTTGGAGAACCCGCTGACCCGGTAAGCCGTCTGCGCCATGGCGTCCAGCGGGTTCGTCACCACGATGAGGATGCACTCGGGCGAGTATTTCGCAATCTGTTCGGTCGTGCCCTTGACCACGTCGAAGTTGGCCTTCAGCAGGTCGTCGCGGCTCATGCCAGGCTTGCGCGGAAAGCCCGCCGTCAAGACGACCAGGTCGGAATTCGCCGTATCGGCATAATCGTTCGTGCCTTTCACCTTGACGTCGTAGCCCTCGATGGGACCGGACTGAAGCAAGTCCAGCCCCTTCCCTTGCGGGATACCCTCCAGGATGTCGATGAGCACGATGTCTGCGAGTTGCTTGTCAGCCAGGCGGTGGGCCAGCGTCGCGCCCACATTCCCTGCGCCTACTACCGTGATTTTTTTTCGCATGCGCCCCCCTTATGGAGTTTTTCGGAAGTCCAGGTGTGCATCATAAGGCCCCCGTGCCAACTTGTGGACTCTAGCGCGGTAGGAGCTTACACCTTGTCCATATTCTCGATAATGGCGCTGGCGAAGGCGCTGGTACCGAGTTTCTGGACGTCGGTGATGCCCTCCATCTTCATCAGCCGTTCCAGATCGTAAGTGACGCGGTGCTGAGCAATGGCAGCGGCCAACGCTTTCTCGATCATCTCACCCACTTCCGGCCAGCCAATAAACTCGAACATCAAAACTCCCGAACGGATGAGGGCGCCGGGGTTGATGACGTCCTTGTCGGCGTACTTTGGCGCGGTGCCGTGCGTGGCCTCGAAAACACCATAGCCATCGCCGATGTTGGCCCCGGGGGCCACGCCCAGGCCGCCGATCTGCGCCGCGCAGGCGTCCGAGAGGTAGTCGCCATTCAGGTTGGGCGTGCAGACAATCTGGTACTCGTCGGCGCGGGTCAGAATCTGTTGCAGCATCGAATCGGCGATGCGATCGTTCACCATGATCTTTTTCTTCCACTGTCCCTTTCCGTGCGTAGCGTAGATGGAGTCCAAGCAATCTTTCACCTCTTTGTACACTTGCTGCTTGAACGCCTCGGTGGCCATTTCCAAGCCGGGCTCAACCATGGCCGCGTTGGCCTCGAGCGAGAGGTTCGGGTTCTTGTCCTTGTTGTCGATGGCCCAGCTCTCGCGCTCGGTGACGACCTCCTGGCGGAACTCTTCCTTGGCCAGCTCGTAGCCCCAGTCGCGGAAGGCGCCTTCGGTGAACTTCATGATGTTGCCCTTGTGGTCGAGGGTTACGGTTTTGAGACCGTGTGCCAGGGCATAGCGAAGGGCCCGCCGCACCAGTTGCTTGGTAGCCGTCCGGGAAATCGGCTTGATGCCCACGCCCGCGTCAGGCCGGATCTGCTTCTTCTCTCCTCCCTCCCGCAACAGCGCGTTGACAAACTTGATGGCGCGTTTCGCCTGGGGCGTCCCTTCACGCCACTCCATGCCGGCGTAAACGTCCTCGGTGTTCTCGCGGAAGATGATGATGTTCATCCGCTCCGGGTGCTTCACCGGGGAGGGCACGCCGGGGATGTACTTCACCGGGCGCCAGCAGGCATACAGGTTCAACAACTGACGCATGGCGACGTTCAGGCTGCGGATGCCGCCGCCTACCGGAGTGGTGAGCGGCCCCTTGATGGCGATGCGGAACTCCTTGACGGCGTCGAGCGTGCCCTGGGGCAGCCACTCGCCAAACTGTTGGAAAGCTTTTTCTCCCGCAAACACCTCGTACCAGACAATTCGCCGCTTTCCGCCAAAAACCTTCGCCACCGCCGCGTCGAAGACCCGCCGCGAGGCCTTCCAGATATCGCGGCCCGTGCCATCACCTTCGATGAAGGGGATGATGGGAGTATCGGGAACGACAAATTTGCCCTCGACATAAGTGATGCGCTTGCCGTCCGCAGGGACAGGAACACCATTAAAGGTTGCCATGCGCAAAAAGACCCTCCCTCCTAAGATTTATTGTCACTACGCGCAATTCAGGGGCCAGACAACCTGCCCGCCTGCGCCGATTCCCTCTGACCGGGTGCTGAGAAACACCCGCCTGTCATCCTGAGGAGTCCCGCCGGGCGGGACGACGAAGGATCTCGTCAGTAACCGATTCCCTAAGCCACGAGATTCTTCGCTTCGCTCAGAATGACAACCGCGATGTTCCTTCCGGCACCCGCCCAAAGCGAATCGAAAAACCGACTTTCACCCTACTGGTTCCGGACGAAGTTGAGCAGCCCTCCGGCCAGCATGATCTTCCGCTGCCGCTCGCTCAAGTTGTACTTTACCGGAAATTCGAATCCCTGGGTCACGTTCTTGACCTTCAGAAATCTCCCCGCCGCCAGGGCTGCGCGCACGCCGCCGATCTCGAGTTCATCGTGCTGGTTCAGGCGGTCGTAGTCTGCCTCGCGCTCGAAGACCAACGGCAGAATCCCGAAGTTCACGAGGTTAGCCCAATGGATGCGCGCAAAGGACTTCGCCAGCACCGCCTTGACGCCCAGGTACATCGGCGCCAGCGCCGCGTGCTCGCGGCTCGAGCCTTGACCGTAATTGCTGCCGCCCGCGATGAAGCCTCCACCCGCTTCCTTGGCGCGTTTCACAAAAGAAGGGTCAACTTGGCTGAACACGTACTCGGAAATGGCCGGGATGTTCGAGCGTAGGGGCAGAATCTTGGCGCCCGCGGGCATGATGTGGTCGGTGGAAATGTTGTCGCCAACCTTGATCAGCAGCTTCCCCGCCAGCTTCTCGGCCAAAGGCTGGGCAAGGGGCAGCGGCTTGATGTTGGGCCCGCGGATAATCTCCACCTTCTCCGGCTCCCGAGCCGGGGCAAGGACCATCCGGTCATCCACGGTGAACTTTTCCGGCCAGGCGATTTCCGGATACTCGCCCAAATCGCGCGGGTCAGTGATTACGCCATGGACGGCGCAGGCGGTCGCGGTCTCGGGGCTGGCAAGGTAAACTTTGTCATTGGGCGTGCCGCTGCGGCCCGGGAAGTTGCGATTGAAGCTCCGCACCGAAACCGCACCCGTCGGCGGCGACTGCCCCATGCCGATGCAGGGCCCGCAGGAGGACTCCAGAATCCGCGCGCCCGCCGCAATCATGTCCGTCAAGCCGCCGGCGCGGCTGATCATCTCGAAGACCTGGCGCGAGCCCGGCGTCACCACCATGCTGACCTCGGGATGCACCATCCGCCCGCGCAGCACCGCCGCCACGGTCATCAGGTCGTGGAACGAGGAGTTGGTGCAGCTCCCTACCGCTACCTGCGCTACCTTCTCCCCCGCCACCTGGCGCACCGGAACGACGTTGTCAGGGCTCTGCGGCTGGGCGAGGAGCGGTTCCAGCTTGTCGAGATCAATCACCATACTCTCGTCGTAGGCGGCGCCCGGGTCTGACTCGAGCCGCTTCCAGACGCCTTCCCTTCCCTGGGCGCGCAGGTACTCGCGCGTCCGCTCGTCGCTCGGGAAAATCGAAGCCGTCGCGCCCAGCTCCGCGCCCATGTTGGTGATGGTGGCGCGCTCCGGCACGGTCAGGTGTTTGACGCCTTCTCCGTAGTAGTGAAAGATGCGGCCCACGCCGCCCTTCACCGTGAGGCGGCGCAGCATCTCGAGGATGATGTCCTTGCCCGTCACCCACGGCTGGAGCTTCCCGCCGAGCTCGACGCCCACAATCTTGGGCACGGTCAGATAGAACGCGCCGCCACCCATGGCCACGGCCACGTCCAGGCCGCCCGCACCCACGGCCAGCGAGCCCATCCCGCCACCCGTCGGCGTGTGGGAATCCGACCCCAGCAACGTGGCGCCCGGCTGCGCAAACCGCTCCAGATGAACCTGGTGGCAGATGCCGTTGCCGGGTCGGGAGAAGTAGATGCCGTATTTCGCCGCCATGCTTTGCAGGAAGCGGTGGTCGTCGGCGTTTTCGAACCCGGTCTGAAGCATGTTGTGGTCAACGTAACTCACCGAGAGCTTGGTCCTCACGCGCGGGATGCCCAGGGCCTCGAATTGCAGATAGGCCATGGTGCCGGTGGCGTCCTGAGTCAGGGTCTGGTCAATCCGGATGCCGATTTCCTCACCCGCCACGAGCCTCCCTTCTACCAAATGCTCTTCCAGAATTTTCTGCACCAGATTCTGCGGCATGATGCTCCCTCTGTGGGCTGTAGCGCCGCTCTATGAGCGGCGATTTGTACCGCCTGTAGCGCCGCTTTGTGAGCGGCGATTTCTAGCTCGGCGCCTGCCCCGCCTCGGCGGGGAGCGGCGAAATCACTGGCTCCAAAAAACGCCGGTCATAGACGGATGAGCCGCCCAGCCCACCCGCAAACACTCCAACATATCATCGGGCTGGGACGGATTCAAGAGGCGTTGGGGCCTTGTTTTTGCGTTGGCTGTGGTTTCCGTAGCGGCCGCCTTTAGAGTGTATGTGAAAACGGCCGATGGGCTGACGTAGCGGCGACCTTCAGGTCGCCATGTCATTGATACCACGAGTGGCGGGCTGAAGCCCGCCGCTACTAAATCTGGTTTTCACACAGACTCTTTAGGCGGGCGTTTCTAGCGCCGCCCGGAACCTGTCCCGACAAAAAAGGGCGGCATCGGTAGCGACGGTCTATGACCGCCGGAACTATTGATAATCAGAGACGGCGGTCATAGATCGCCGACGTTGTCACCCTGAGCGGGTAGCCACGGCCAGCGCCTTCCTGAGCGTGGGTTTTTGTCGATGGGAAAAGCAACGTAGCGCAGACCTGCTTTGTAGGTCTGCGGCTTCTTCCCTCAGAGGCGGGTGTTCTCCTCGGCCGGGAGTCGCACGCGATCAATCTCCGGCCCGCATCGGCTCTCTGGTTCGTCTGCCTCCACTCCTCTTCAGTGACAAGTGCCGAGGAAAACGAGGGCGGCTTGTGCCGACTCACGGACGCTCGACCCTTTCCCTTCCTCCGCATGCTTAACCAGGCCACGCCGCACGGGATTCCTGGGGAGGTATTCTACCGTCTGCAGGTATTGCTTCACCGTTCGCCGCGCCCGGTCGAAAAACCGCCCTTCCGACAGCCGGCCGGAGTCCTGAGATCGCAAGTCTCCTGAAATCATTGATCCATTTCCTCATTGGCCCATTGAATCAATGGCTCAATCAACCAATGGATCAATTGAACCATCGCACCCCCAGGATGGCGTGCCAGCGCTGGTAGCCACGGTTGATTCCCGTTTTGAATCAACCGTGGGTTCGCCAATGAGGAAAGCCCACGGTTGGAAAAGCAGCA
>Ga0315282_10008881_pt1 | contig 16139 bp, 16 predicted proteins | sample YL17G07_20_MG_FD_203693 | JGI IMG/M metagenome (GOLD analysis project Ga0315282, IMG submission 203693) | Sediment microbial communities from Yellowstone Lake, YNP, Wyoming, USA - YL17G07_20 | ecosystem: Environmental > Aquatic > Freshwater > Lake > Sediment | place: USA: Wyoming | collected...
CTCCCGACGGGGACGCCCCCGCCTTTCTGCCGGCAGCGACAAAGCGCTAAACTCCGGGGCCTGGGGCGGAGCCCCAGGGCGACAGCGTACCTACGCAAGAACCGGATGAGCCTTAATTATTCCGGTCTTTCGGAAATCCCGGTCCCGGAAACCAGTTGTTCTATCGGGTATTGCAGCCGAAGGCGTGCGGATGAGAGAATAATCGGCGAGCGATGGAAGAATTGACCGCTTTCGCGGGACCATACTTGGACAGAAAGACGAACGAGCTTGGCACAGGACGCCCTCCACGGTCACGAGCCTGACAGCGACATGGAACTTGTCCGGCGGGTTCGGCAAGGCGACGAGGCGGCTTTTTGCCGGTTTGTGGACATCCACGGACGGCGTTTGTATCTGCTGGCTGTGTCGATGCTTGAAAGCCGTGAGGACGCACAGGACGCCGTTCAGGAGACCTTCGTCGGGGCCTTCCGCGGGCTGCGAGGTTTTCAGGGACGCTCGACGGTAAAGACCTGGCTGACGAGGATCCTGATGAACAACATCGCGAACCTTCGGCGGCGCAGGCATTTGCGAACGACGCTGCCTCTGGACGAAGCCGCGGAGCAGTTGGGCGCCCCCCCGGATCGGCGAATGACGGAAACACGGCGGGCGGACATGCGGATGGACATCGCGGCCGTGCTCGGCAAGCTGCCGGAAGAGCACAGGGCGGTCATCGTGCTCCGGGAGATGCAGGAAATGACGTACGAAGAAATCGCGGCGGCGTTGGGCGTTCCGCGGGGAACGGTCGAGTCGCGGCTGTTTCGGGCGAGGCAGAAGCTCAAGGACATTCTGGGCGACTACCTCGTCTGATCGAGGGTTTCGACGAGCCCGGGTCGGGGGGCCCGGGCGGATCGGAGAAGACTATGGCAAGTTGCGAAAACGAACGAAAACTCAGTGCATATCACGACGGCGAGTTGCCGGCGCCTGAGGCGGCCGAACTGGAGCAGCATCTGGCCCGGTGCGAAACCTGTGCGGCGGAACTGCGGAATCTGCGCGCCATGTCACGGCTGCTGTCGTCGGCGGTTGACGTGCAGCAAGTTCCGCCCGGGGCCATGGACCGCTGGCGGCGCAGCGTGCGGCCTGGGCGCGACAGGGTAATCCTGCGAATGACGGAGATGCTCAGTGCCGCCGCCGCGGCGATACTGCTGGTCTGCTCGGCGATGCTGTGGCAGCAGTGGAACACCGCGGCTCGCCCGGCCCGCCAATCGTCGCCATCGTGGGAAATCGTGGCGGTCAAGACCGTTTCGGGGCCGGTCAAGACGCTGGCCGGACAGTTGACCGGCGACCCGGAAACGCCGCCGGACGTCCAGTTGGCACACGCCATTCTCGCCAACTCACCCGGCGCCAGGGGGGCACAGCCATGACCAAAATACGAATCGCGGTGATCCTTGGTTTCGCGCTGGCGTTCGCGGCCGGGGCATCGGTTGGAATGCTGGCTTCATGGCCTGTCGAGGCGTCGGCGTCCAAGCCTGGCCGCGGGCCGGACCTGGCCGCCCAGTTGGGGCTGACAAGCCAGCAGCGGACCGAGATGCACGCGATATGGTCGGATTTCGTCGCCGGCCGGGACAAGGAATTCCGCGACCGCAAGAGGGCCCTGTGGCAGGAGAAGGATGAGGCCATCGAGGGCCTGCTGACCGACGACCAGCGGGCGGAGTACGACGCGATCTGCGCCGACTGCGACCGCCGGATGCGCGACATGGACGAGAAGTGGCAGGAGGTCATCCAGCAGGCCGTCGAGCGGACCAGGGCCATCCTCACGCCCGAGCAGGTCAAGAAGTACGACGAGTTCCGCGCCGGCAAGCAGATTTGGCGAACGCGCAAGGGCGGCGGCGACTCTTACGGGCCGTCGCGATTCTCGACGGGCCCCAGCCGCCCGGGGCGTTCGGACTTTCCGGCGACGGCCACCGCGCCGGCGGACGGCAACGCGCCTCGGCGGTAGCCTCGGCGCAACACAAACGGCAAGTAAAGACGTGCCGCGGCAGTCGCGGCATATTCGGGACAACACTTACGCAAGGAGCATTGGCATGACGCGAACAAAGTTGTTATGGACGACGTTGGCGCTGGCGGGCCTTGTTGGCCTTTGCTGGGCTGGTCTGGCGATGGCTGCGGATGCGACCCCCCCGACGCCTCCGCCCGGCGGCAACGCCCAGCGCGGCGGTCAGCGCCCCACCGCCGCGGACATGCAACAGCGGATGGAGGAATGGCGCAAGCGTGCGGCTGACCAACTCCGACAGAGCCTCGGCGCCAGCGAGGATGAGTGGAAGGTTCTCCACCCCCTCATTGAGAAGGTGCAGGGACTTCAGCGTGCCTCCCGCGCCGTGACGACTCGCGGCGGCCCCGGCGGCTTCGGCGGGATGGGCGGCCCCGGCACCTTCGGCGGGCGCACCCGCGGCGGACGCGGCCCTCGCGACGCCAACAGCACCAACCCGACGGGCGCGGCCCCGGCGGCCGCGACACCCCCGGCCCCGACGAATCCCGACGGCACGCCCCGCGAGTTGACTGAAGTCGAGAAGGCGACAACCGCCCTCAACAACGTCCTGAAGAACAAGGACGCCAGCCCGACCCAGATCACCGAGGCCCTTACGGCCCTCCGCGCGGCCCGCGCCAAGAGCTTGCAGGAACTGGCCCAGGCGCGCACCTCGCTTCAGCAAGTGGTCACCCCGCTACAGGAAGCCATGCTGGTGCTGATGGGGCTTTTGGAGTAGCCTTCGCCCGCAACCACAAGAAGAAGAGAATTCAACGCAGAGCACGCGGAGCACGCAGAGAAGATAGGGAGTCCTATCTATCCGTCTCTGCGGTCTCTGCGTTGAAGGATCTTCGCCAAACGCGAAGAAGTCCACGGTTGGCAGTACAGATGCACAGAGACGAGCCGTAATGAACGAAATACTTATAAAGATGGTTGGGCAGGGCCTGCTGAACGACCAGGCGGCGCAGGCCGTGGACTCCCTGACGGCCGAGGGCGAGCCGCTGGACGAGGCCCTCATCGCCTCCAGCGGCATGCCGGAAGAGAAGGTCCTGCGGTTCCTGGCCGAGGAGTTCCACGTGCCCTGGGCCGACCTGGACTCCAACCTGCCGGACAAGGCCTTCCTGGCGAAGTTTCCGGCCAGGATCCTGCTGACCCACCGCCTGCTGCCGCTGAGCCAGAATAACGGCACGGTCACCGTCGCGTCCAACAGGCTCTTCGACACCATCGGCCTGGACGAGCTTCGCATGGCCTGCGGGCTGGAGGTCCACCTGGCGCTGGCGGCCTCGTCGGAGATAACCCGCTGCATCAACTCGCTGCTGGGCGTCGGGGCCGACACGCTTCAATCGCTGGTCTCCGAGGCCGCCGAGGACGGCGTCGAGGTCGTCGACGCCGAGAGCGACGAGGATATCGACCTCGAAGAGGCCGCCCATGACGCCTCGATCATCAAGTTCGTCAATCAGATCCTCTCCGAGGCCATCGAGCGCCGCGCGACGGACGTGCATTTCGAGCCGTTTGAGTCCGCCCTGCGCGTGAGATACCGCGTCGACGGCATCCTTATGGAAGCCAACGTCCCGCCGGAGGTCCGCCAGTTCCACCCCGCGATCGTGTCGCGAATCAAGATCCTCAGCCACCTGGACATCGCCGAGAAGCGCCTGCCCCAGGACGGGCGGATCAAGCTCAAGGTCGCCTCCCGCGAGGTCGACGTCCGCGTCTCGGTGATTCCCATGCTTCACGGCGAGGCCGTCGTGCTGCGCCTGCTGGACCGCGGCGCGACGCTGCTGGGCCTGGAGCACCTGGGCATGAGCGACCGCGACCGCGGCATATTCGAGAACGTTCTGAACGTCCCGCACGGCGTGGTCCTGGTGACCGGCCCGACCGGCAGCGGCAAGACCACCACGCTCTACGCGGGCCTCTCGCAGATAAACGACACCGAGCGGAAGATCATCACCATCGAGGACCCCGTCGAGTACCACCTTCACGGCATCAACCAGATCCAGGTGTCCACCAAGGCGGGTCTGACTTTTGGCAAGGGCCTGCGTGCGATCCTGCGGCACGACCCGGACGTGGTGCTCGTCGGCGAGATCCGCGACCGCGAGACGGCCGAGATAGCCGTCCAGGCATCCCTCACCGGCCACCTGGTTTTCTCGACGCTTCACACCAACGACGCCCCGGGCGCCATGACGCGCCTGGTGGACATGGGAATCGAGCCTTACCTCGTGACCTCGTCGCTGGAGATGATCGCCGCCCAGCGGCTCGTGCGCCTCATCTGCCCGGACTGCCGCGAGCCGTTCAAGCCCGAGGACATGAACGCCTTTCGGTCGCAGTTCGGCGCCGAGGCGCCCGAGACGCTGTATCGCGGCCGGGGCTGCCGGCAGTGCCAGGGCAGCGGCTATCACGGGCGGACGGGGATCTTCGAGATGATGCTCATCAGCGAGGAAATACGCTCGCTCGTGCTGGAACGCGCCCCCAGCACCGCGATACGCCGGCAGGCCGCCAGGGAAGGCATGAAGTGCCTGCGCGAGGACGGCTGGCGACTGGTGCAGAGCGGAATGACGACCATCGAGGAAGTGCTGAGAGTCACCAAGGACGAACGGACAAACGGGACGGGCGGAGCCCACTACCCGTCCGCGGCGAACGGCCAGGGCGCGACCAACGGCCTGGCCCACTGATGCGGCGTGTCGGGATACGAGTCTCGAGTTTTCTGGCGAATTAGAGGCCGGAAGGCGGCCCCAAATGCCAATCAACCGGTGATTGTGAATGCCCGTTTTCACGTACGAAGCCATTGAACCCGGCGGTTCGCGGACGACCGGCAAGGTCTCAGCCCACAGCCGCGCCGCCGCGCTGGACGAGGTCGCCCAGAAGGGCCTGGTGCCGGTGTCCGTCGACGAGGAGCGGGCAGTCGAGCCGGCCCATCGCGCGGCCAGGGCGACAGTCGGGCGAGTTCCTCAAGGCGCGGTCGAGACCTTCAGCCGGGAGTTGGCGAACCTTCTTGCGGCCGGGGTCCCGATAACCCGGGCCCTGAGCATCCTGCGGCGCGAGTCGTCGCACCCGGCGGCCCGCGCGCAGTGGTCGGCGATATACGACGACGTCGCCGGCGGCACGCCGCTGGCGGAGGCAATGTCGCGCTGGCCGAAGTCCTTCCCGCCCGTCTACGTCGCGATGGTCCACGCGGGCGAGACCGGCGGGTTCCTGGACGTCGTGCTGACGCAGATAGCCGAGTTCCGCGCCCGCGAGAGGGACCTCAAGGGCAAGCTGCGCAACGCCATGGCCTACCCGACCATCCTGGCGGTCCTGGCCGTCGCCGTCGTCATCTTCCTGATGACCTTCTTCATCCCGCGTTTCTCAGTCATATTCCAGGACCTCAAAGGCAACATGCCGGCCCTGACGCAGGCCATCGTGGCTATCAGCGATTTCATCACCAACTACGGCCTGGGAATCCTGGTGGTCCTGGTCGCCCTGTTTTTAGTCCTGCGCCGGATGCTGACCTCGCCGGCCGGACAATTGGCCGCACAGCAGGCCACGCTGCGGCTTCCGTTCATCGGCAAACTCGTGGCCCGCTTCGCGCTGGTTCGCTTCAGCCGGATGCTCGGCACGCTGCTGGGGGCGGGCGTGCCGCTGGTTGCCTCGCTGAGAGTGGCTCGCGAGGCGGTCGGAAACCGCGTGCTGGCCGACGCGGTCGGACAGTCCATCGAGCACGTCCAGAAAGGCAAGGGCCTTGCCCGAAGCCTGTCGGGCAACTCCAGGCTGTTTCCCGGCTCGGTAATCGAGATGATAGCCGTGGCCGAGGAATCAGGCCGGCTCGACACGGAACTCAAGCGCCTGGCGACCGTCAACGAGGAAGAGTTGGACCGCCAGTTGCGAACGGCGGTTTCCATGGCCGAGCCGATCCTCCTGTTCATCATGGCGGGTGTGGTCGGGACAATCGTGGTCGGCATGTTGTTGCCGGTCTTCACGCTTCAGGAGTACATACATTGATGAGGAACGAGCACATGAGATACACAAAGGCCCGGCCGAGATGCCTGGCAAAGGCCCGGGGCGCCAGGCGGTCCGCGGGCTTTACGCTCATCGAACTTATGCTGGTGCTGATGATCCTGGCGGTTCTGGCGGCCCTGGTGGTGCCCAGGATTACCGGACGCGGCAAGGAAGCCAAGATAACCGCCGCCAAGCAGGGCATATCCAACATCAAGACGGCCCTGAAGATGTTCGAGATGAACTGCGACCGCTTCCCGACCACGGAGGAGGGCCTGCAAGCCCTGATCCAGCAGCCGGGAGGCCTGCCCGGCTGGAAGGGGCCGTACATCGAACAGCAGACCGTGCCGCTGGACCCGTGGCAGAACCCCTACCAGTACCGCTGCCCCGGCCAGCACAATAATGACTTCGACTTATACTCCTACGGACAGGACGGACAGGATGGCGGCGACGACGACATCACCAACTGGTCACAGCCATGACCGCCTTGCGCCAGGCTTCACGCTCATCGAGCTGATCCTGGTGCTCATGCTGCTTTCCGTGCTGCTGGCGCTGGCCGCGCCGTCGCTTCGCGGCTTTGCCGGAGGCCAGGCCGACGCCGACGCGGCCGACGGCGTGCTGGGCATGACGCGAATGGCGCGCGACCTGGCGGCGACCAAGGGCGTCGTGACCAGGCTCAACTTCGACTTCCAGGACGGCACCTACTGGGTGACGATGCAGGAACGCGGAATCTTCGTCGAGCCCGGCGCCGGCGAGAGCGGGCACTACCGCCTGGCCGCCGGGATGCGCGCCGGCCTGGATTTGGCGCCCGGCCAGGAGCAGCGCCCGTACGTGCAGTTCACGCCCGACGGACGAGCTGAACAGGCGATGATTTCCCTGATGTGCGGCAATGGAGACGTCTACCGAGTGTACTGTGCATCGGCCACCGAAATGTTTCGGGTGATAAAGCCGACGGAGCCGCAGCCATGACCGCCGTCGGCCAGGTGACAGCCCGGCCCGGCGCGGGCCAATCAGCCAAGCCGGCGGGGGCGCACCTGCCGCGGCGCCGGCGCGGGTTCACGCTCGTCGAACTCATGGTCGCGATTGTGCTTGTCGCCATCGTCCTGCCGACGGCAATCCAGGGAACGATTCTGTGCCTGGACCTGTCGGTCAACGCCCGCATGGAGGCCCAGGCGGCCTCGCTGGCGCAGGCGAAGCTCTCGGAGCTTGCCGCGACGAGAATGATCGACGAGGCCACGCAGTTTGGCGATTTCGGCGAGCAATGGCCTCAGTACAAGTGGATGGCGACGGTCGAGCCGTGGGACGATCCGAGACTCCTGGAACTGGACGTCTCGGTGACATGGGTCGCCCGAGGCAGGGACTACGACGTCACGATCAGCACCCTGATCTACGACGGGACCACAGGCGGAACCATAGGTGGATAACCACAAGGCGACAACTCGCAAGGGCTTCACGCTGCTGGAGGTCCTGGTGGCGGCGACGATGACGGCCCTGCTGGCCGGAACGCTGTACGCCACGCTCTCAATCGCCTTCAAGGCCCGCCGCGCCGCGACCGAGGAGGTCGCCAACTTCCGCGGGGCCGAGCTTGCGGCCGACTTCATCTGCGCCGAACTGCGATCCGCCGTCGTGCCCAACGGGATCCTGGCCGGGACGTTCACGGGCACCGACGGCACCGGCATGGCGGGGCGCGAAAGCGACACGGTGTCGTTCTACCGCACCGCCGACGCGACCGACCAGGATGTCGGACAGGGCGACATCATGAAGGTCGAGTTGGCCTGCGAGGATTCGTCTCAGGTCGTCGGCATGGACATGGTTCGCCACGTCAGGCGGAACCTGCTTGCGCCGGTCGTCTACGACATGCCTGGCGAGGTGCTCTGCCGCAACGTGCTGGCGCTGAACTTCCGGTACTTCGACGGCATGAGCTGGCTGGACTCGTGGGACTCCACCACCGTGGACAACTCCCTGCCGCTGGCCGTGGAGGTGGATCTCACGCAGGCCGGCGACGCGCCGCAAGCCGCCGGCGCACGCGGCGCGCCGGCAGAAGCCCCGGCTGAATACCGCACGATCCACGTGCTGTGGATGCCCGCCAGCTCGCTGACGGTCGGAATGCAGATCGAGGTCGCACAGTAAGGAACGGACGATGAAGACCCGCTATCACAGAAGCGTTGCCTCGACGCGGCCGATGCCGCCGGACAAGCCGCGCGCGCGGGCCTTTTTGCCAGGCTTCTCGCCGGCTTCCATCGCTTGTCCGCCGCCCCGGCCCAACGAGCAGAAGGCTGGGGCGGTATTGATCTTCACGCTCTGGATAATCATCGTGCTGGCGGGCATGGTGCTTGCGCTGGCCCAGTCGATGCGGATCGAGGGCGCGTGCTCGGCCAACTACGCCTCCATACAGCGGGCCGCCGGCGTCGAGCAGGGCGCGATCCAGTACGTCCTGGCCTGCGTCGACGGGCTAAACGGCGAGGTGCCCACCGACGCCAACTCGCCCTGCAACGGCTTGATTGTCGGCAACGGCATGTTCTGGATAATCCGGCCTAACTTCGACAACGACCTCCGCGTCGCCTACGGGATTGTCGACGAGGCGTCGAAGGTGAACATCAACACCGCCAGCCAGGACGTGCTGACGATGCTGCCCCGGATGATGCGCGAGGACGCCGCGGCGATCATCGACTGGCGCGACTCGGACGACAACATAACCCTCGGCGGGGCCGAGAGCGAGTACTACCTGACCCTGCCGGACCCCTACCAGTGCAAGAACGGGCCTTTCGAGACGGTCGAGGAACTGCTGCTGGTCCGCGGCATGATGCCCGAACTGCTCTACGGCGAGGACACGAACCGAAACGGCGTATTGGACGACAACGAGAACGACGCCGACGGGTCCGACCCGCCCGACAACGCCGACGGCAAGCTGGACCGCGGGCTCTACGACCTTGTCACGGTCTACAGCGTCGAAGGCACCGCCGCTGCCGCCAACAGTTCATCCACGGGCTCAAGCAGTTCCTCAGGCACGCAGAGCGTCGACGTCAACAGCGCGTCCTCGGACACTTTGCGGAAGTCCTTTGGCACAAGCATCAGCGGCAGCCGCCTGGAGGAGATCGTCGGTCTAACCAGGAGGCTGCGGCCTTACAAGAACGTGCTGGACTACTATTTCCGCGTCAAGTTGACGTACGACGAGTTCAAGGGCATAGCGGGCAAGATAACCGCCAACGCCAGCAGTTCCTCGGGTGGCGGCCGAGGCGGCGGCAGCGCCAGTTCCGTCAAACGTGGGCTGATAAACATCAACACCGCCCCAAGGGACGTGCTGATTTGCCTGCCTGGGATAGGCGATTCGGAGGCCGACGCGATGATTCAGGGCCGCGCCAGCCGGACGGCGGACGAGGGCATTGCCTGGGTCGTCCAGGCGCTGCAACAGGACAAGGCCGTGGGGATCGGCTCGCTGATCACGAGCAAGGCGTACCAGTTTTCGGCCGACATCGTGAGCGTTTCCGGCGACGGGCGGGCGTTTCGCCGCTGCCGGATCGTGGTCGACGCGAGACAAAGCCCGCCTCGCGTGGTATACCGTCGGGACCTGACAAGCCTCGGCTGGCCCCTGGACCCGATGATCCTCGACGCCCTTCGAGCCGGCATGGCAATGGAAAACCTGATCGACTACACCATCACCACGGGCCTGGAGGTCCGGTAGAATGTTGTCAAAACGTAGAATCCTCGGCCTGGCGGTTGAAGGCCGCTCCCTGACCGCCGTCGAACTGACGCCGCTTAACGGCGGCGCCGAGGCATCCCGCGCCGCGGAGTTCATCTTCCCCGAAGGCCAAGGTTTTCACGAGCCGCTGCGGCTCGGCAAGGCGCTGCGGCAGTTCCTCAAGGACAACGGTTTCGGCGCGTCGCGGTGCGTGATCGGGCTGGAGGCCCACTCCCTGACCGCCCGCGACAAGACGCTGCCGCCGGGCGTCGGCGGGCAGATGCGCCAGGTCCTCTCGCTGGCGGTCGAACGGGAATTCGCCTCGGACCTCAAGGACCTTGTCTTCGACTACGCCCCCGCCGGCGACGACGCCCTGGAGGCGACGTCGGCCCTTCTGGTGGCGGCGCCGCGTTCGGCCGTTGAGCAGATCACGGCAATGGCCCAGGCCGCGGGCCTCCGCGTCGAGGGCGTCACCGCCTCCACGCTGGCCCTGGCCGGCCGGACCGACGCCGCCCGCGACGGCGCCGAAAGGCTGGTCCTGAGGGTCTTTAGAGGCGCCGCCGAACTGCTGACCGAGTCCGCCTCGGGCGCCCGCACGCTGCGTCCGCTGCCCGTCGCCGTCACCGACGCCGCCGGCCAGGCCGACGGCTGGCTCGAACGGCTCATCGCCGAACTGCGCCGCGTGGTCATGCTTCTGCCGCCCCCGGTGCCCCCCGGCCGGCAGCGGGAACTGCTGATCTGGAACGAGGCCGGGCTTGATGCCGGGACCGGCGAAATCCTGGCCAAGAGGCTCGCCCTGGGGGTAACAATGGAGTCCGTGCCGAGCGGCATCCGCGCCAACGGCCTGGGCAGGGGCCCGATGCCCGGGCAGTTCTGCGCCGCTGCCGCCGTCGCGTTGGCGGCCGTCCGAGGGCAGGAGCTCCCGGTGGACTTCCTCCACTCCCGGCTCAGCGCCGCCCGCAAGCCGCTCGTCAGCCGCCGGATCGCGTGGTCCGCGGCGCTGGCGGGCGTGCTTTTGGTGGCGGCCGCCTTGCTGCTGTGGGACTGGCAACAGGACCGCCAGGAGATAGCACGGCTCGAAAAGGTCTCCAAAGACCTCAAGCCGGCCGTCGCCATTGCCAACGGCGTCATCAGCCGCACGAAACTCGCCCGGACCTGGTACGACCAGCGCCCCGGCTTCCTCGAGTGCATGAAGGACCTGACGCTGGCTTTCCCGCCGGAGGGGCGCGTCTGGGCAACGCGAATGAACATCGGGCAGGAAACCGAGAAGGTCCGCGGAGCAGTCCAGGACTTGGACAAGCTCAATATCGTCGTGACCGGCAACGCCGAGGACAAGAAGGCGGTGCTCGACGTGCTCGACCGCCTGAACACAAATCGGCGGCTGTTCAAAGTCCAGTCGATGTACCTGCGCGCCAGCGGCAAGACTGGGCGCGAGGTGTCGTTCGCGCTTAGTTTCTCTTTCGGCGGATCGGACCGATAAATGGCTTTTTCCAAGAGAGAACGAGTAATCTTTGTGGCGGCTGGCGCCTCCCTGGCCGCCATGCTGCTCTACATGTACGCCTTTGAGCCGCTGTGGGACGCCCGCAATGCGACCAAGCAGCGCAGGGCCGCGCTGGCCAAGGAGGTATTCAATGCCAGCTTCCTGCTCGACAAGAGCCGCGAGATGGGCGGCAAGTGGGCGAAGATGGTCGCCAGCGGCATGAAGGGCCAGCCCGAGGAAACCGAGAGCCAGGTCCTCCACGCCGTCGACGTCTGGTCCAAGGAGGCGGCGATGGGGCAGTATTCGGTCGTCCGCCAGGAACGCTCGACGGGCAACACCCTGCTGCCGGAGATGTCCTTCCACGCCTCGGGTGATGGAAGCCTCAAGGCCGTGGCGGGCTTTATCTGGCGGCTGGAAACCGCCAAGTTCCCCCTGAGGATCCAGTCGCTCCAGATCAACAGCCAGAAGCCGGGCGCCGACGACCTGATGGTGCAGGTCGACTTCTCGACCCTCTACGCCCCCGGCGGACACCAGACGCCGCCGTCCGGCAGCGTCCGGACCGCGTCGATAGGAGGCGAAAAGAAATGACCGCCGGACTTCCGCCAATCCTGCGATACCTGGCCTTGCTGGCGCTGGCGTCCGCCGCCTTGGCGGCAACGGCTCCAGCGCCAAAGGCCGCGCCAAAGGCGGCGATCAAGCCGCCGCCAGCGACGGCGACGCACTTGACCAAGTGGGAAGACTTCCGGATCCTGACGGACCGCAACATATTCGACCGCTACCGCCGGCCGCCCGTCACCCGCGCCGCGCCCCCTGAGCGCCCAAGGACGCCAAACGGTCCTCCGACGCCGCCCAAGCCGGTCGACACCGACCAGTACGTCGTGCTGCTGGGCATCGGCCTGGAAGGCCCGCAGTACACGGCCTTCTTCGAGGATTCCAGGGCCGGCAAGATCCTTCAAGTCCGCCCGGGCGGCGCCGTGGGCAAGGGGCGCCTGCGGGCAGTCAATTTGGACTCCGTTCAGTACGACCGCGGCGGAAAGTTCAGCGTAGTCGAGGTCGGCTACACCTTGACAGGCACGCAGGCGCCGGCGGCGGGATTCGCGGCGCCCGCCCCAAGCGCCGTCCCGGCCGAGGCGGGCACTTCGCGGACCGGCTCGTCAACGCCCGCGCCGCCCGCGCCGCCCGCGCCGACGGCGCCCACAACGGGCCCGGCAACCACGCAACCTACCATACCCCCGTCAGCCGGCGCCCCGTCAGCCCCGGCCCCCGACGGGCTCCAGGATGTCCTTGAGCGAATGCGCCAACGGCGCCAACAGGAGTTGGGAAGATGAGCACACGAGCGTCACAGACAGCCGCGATGCATGACAGCACAACGCGTCTCCGGCAGACCGGCTTGCTCGCGCGGTGGACCATCGCCGCGGCCTGCCTGCCTGCCTGCTGGATACTCCTGGCCGCCGGGACACTGCGCGGGCAGGAGACCCCGGCCGGGCCCGTCATCGTCGAGCCCGCCTTGACGGCGCCGACGACCATGTCGGCTCCGACTACCGCACCGACAACCATGCCGGCCTCCGCGCCCGCCGCGCCAACCACCGCCCCAACCACCGGGCCGGCCTCCGCGCCCGCCGTCGCGCCCGTGCCGGCGCCGGAGGGGCCCGTATTCCATGACGGCCAGGTGCTGCCTGGCGGGCAGCTTCTGCTGAATTTCCAGAACGTCCCGCTGCGAGAGGTGCTGATGTATCTCTCCAAGGCCACCGGCATGACCATCGTCGGCGAACCGGTCCTCGAGGGCCGGGTGACCGTCATCAGCCTGACGCCCATCAACGTGTCCGAGGCAGTCCTGCTGCTGGACACCGTCCTGCGCCAGAAGGGCTACGCGGCAGTGTACACGGGTCGGAACCTGAAGATAGTCCGGCTGGACCAGGCGGCCAAGGAGAACATCCCCGTCCAGTTCGGCAACGACCCGAACAGCCCGCACAGGATTCCCGAGTCCGACCGGATAATTACGCAGGTGATCCCCGTCCGCTTCGTCGACGCCGCGAGGCTCAAAACGGACCTGACGGCCCTGGTGCCCACCACGGCGACGATGTCGGCCAACCAGGCCAGCAACTCGCTGATCTACACCGACACGCAGGCCAACATCCGGCGGGTCCTGAAGATCATCAACGCCCTCGACGGACAGATGGGCAGCAACGCCTCAGTAAAGGTATACAGGCTCCAGTTTGCCGACGCCACCACGACGGCCAAGCTGATAACCGACCTGTTCAAGGAGGACACGTCCTCGCAGCAGGGCGGGCGAGGGGGGGGATTTTCGTTCTTCGGCGGCTTCGGCGGTCCGGGCGGCGGCGGTCCGGGCGGCGGCGGGCCTGGCGGCGGCGGGCCTGGCGGCCGCGAAGGAGGCGGCGACAGGGGCGACAGGGGCGATAGGGGCGACAGGGGCGGCGGCGGCACCGCAGTAAGCCGGCAGGCCAAGGTGACCGCCACAGCCGACACGCGAACGAACAACCTGGTCGTAAGCGCCTCTCCGGAAACGCTGAAGGTCATAGACACTATCGTCGAGGAACTGGAAAAAGACAGCAACGCCGACGTGGCCGTCTTCATATACAAGCTCAAGAACGCCCAGGCGGCGAACGTCGAGTCGGTGGTCAACAACATCTTCGGCACCAGCGGCACGGGCAGCAGGACCGGCTCGTCGTACGGCACGTCGACCTCCGGGCGAAGCTCGTCTTCCGGCTCGCCGTTCGGCGGCGGTTCCTCGTTCGGCGGAAGCTCCTCGTTCGGCCGGGGTTCATCTTCCAGTTCGTTTGGCCGAGGCTCGTCCTCCGGCTCGCCTTTCGGCTCGTCGTCCGGTTCCCCGTTCGGTTCGTCCTCCGGCTCGACGTTCGGCTCGTCGTCCGGCGGCAGATTCGGCAGCAGCGGCGGGTACTCCTCAAGCGGGCGGTCGTCGTACGGCAGCACGCCGTCGATCGGGCCGCTCGGGGCGAACGCCGGGGACCTGGCCGGGCAGGTCTTCGTCGTGGCGGACGTGGACACAAACTCTCTGCTTGTCCGCACGGCCAGCAAGAACTTCGAACGCGTCAAGGCGATACTCGAGGAGTTGGACCGCCCGACGAGGCAGGTGCTGATAAAGGCCCTGCTTGCGGAGGTCACGCACGACGACAATACGGACCTTGGCGTGGAGTTCTCGGCGCTGAACATCCGGATAGGCAGTTCCGCATCGTCCATCGGCACCGACTTCGGCGTGGCCAGTGCATCGGGCGGCCTTATCGCCAAGACAATTGACGCCGATTACACCGCCACCCTGCGGGCCTTGCAGAAAGTGGGGAACCTCAACGTCCTGTCCCGGCCTTACATACTGGCCAGCGACAACCAACTGGCCTCCATCACCGTCGGCAGCGTCGTGCCGTACATCACTGATTCCCGCACCACCGACCTTGGGCAGACCATCAACACCATCCAGTACCAGGACATCGGCGTCATCCTGTATGTCCTGCCGCACGTGAATCCCGAGGGGCTCGTGATCATGGATGTCGCGCCACAGATCTCCACGCGCACGGGCGAGACGGTGCCGATCAGCACCACGGTCAACGCCCCGGTCTTCGCCATGCGGAACGCCCAGACCCGCATTGCCATACGCAATGGGCAGACCATCGTCATCGGCGGGCTCATGCAGGATTCCCTCACCGACAGCATCGACAAGGTGCCCTACCTGGGCGACCTGCCGGGAATCGGCGCGCTGTTCCGGCGAACCACCAAGATCAAGTCCAAGACGGAACTGCTGATCTTCCTTACGCCCCACGTTGCCGCCCTGCCCGAACAGCTTGAGAACATGGCAAAGGAAGAGAAGGCGGGCAGCAGGGAGTTCCGCAAGGGCGAGAACAAGGAAGCCCTCGACGAGCAACTCAAGGGCATGATGTTCGGCGCGACCACTTTGCCGGCCGACCAGACCATCATCATAAGGAACCCGAAAGGGAACCCGGCGAACGCCCCGACACCGGCGCCCGGCCTGGCCCCGGCACCGAGGCAATCCCCCGACGAAGGCCCGGCGCCGACCCCCGAGGAAGGCCCGGCCCCAGGCGAGGCCCCCGCCCCTGCGCCGGCGGGAGGTGGCGATGCCCCGGAATGAGATCATTGCGAAGATAGCCTCGGCCGCGCGCCTGACGGCCCTTGCGGCACTGCTGGCTGGATGCACCTTCGTGCCCGTCAAGCCCGAGCCAAAGGGCACGCCGGATGCCGCGCTGGACCCGTGCGCGTCGCGCCTCCACGACATCGCCGGCACGCTGCTGCTCTACTATGCGGCCCACGGCGACCTGCCGCCCGATCTGTCAGCCGTCAAGAAGGCCGGCGGCGAGGCCTGCCCGCCGCTTGAATGCCCCGTCTCGGGCAAACCCTACCTCTACAGCCCCATGGGCCTGGATATCCCCGGCCTGCCCGGGCTGGTGGTGCTCTACGACGCCACGGGCTGCCACGAGGGCGGTAAATGGGGCCTTGTCGCCAGCCAGATGGGGCCCGGCAAACCCCTTCAGACCCAGGTGCTCCTGATTCCAGCCAACGTCTTGCCCACACCGCCGGCCACAGCAACGCCAAATTAGCCGGCAGTCGGGAGAAGCCCAACGGCCAAACCACGTATTGGGAACCCGGAACCGGGAAAAGCAAACGGCGGAACCCGGCATTGAGAACCAACCCCTTCCGGGTCCCTGGTTCCTGATTACAGGTCTCACTATCTCTTCCAGGACCTCTTCCAAGTTCCTGGTTCCGCCGTTTCCTATTCCGGTTCCGGTTCCGTTTTTCGTTTTTCCCGCGGCTGTCCGATTATCATCACAAGTGCCTATAATATATGGTCTTATCATGTTAATAAGCTCTTGACAACCTGTTGGTTGCATCCAGGCTGCCCGTGTTTCAGGCTCATCCGGTTCTTGCGTAGGTACGCTGTCGCCCTGGGGCTCCGCCCCAGGCCCCGGAGTTTAGCGCTTTGTCGCTGCCGGCAGAAAGGCGGGGGCGTCCCCGTCGGGAGACGC
>Ga0315282_10008882_pt1 | contig 16139 bp, 15 predicted proteins | sample YL17G07_20_MG_FD_203693 | JGI IMG/M metagenome (GOLD analysis project Ga0315282, IMG submission 203693) | Sediment microbial communities from Yellowstone Lake, YNP, Wyoming, USA - YL17G07_20 | ecosystem: Environmental > Aquatic > Freshwater > Lake > Sediment | place: USA: Wyoming | collected...
TGCCGAGGCCGCGCACTCGGGCTTTGACCTGATTGCGAGCTTCATCGCCTATTTTTCGGTGCGGGTTTCGGACCGGCCCCCGGACCAGGAACATCCTTACGGCCACAGCAAGATTGAAAACATCTCGGGGATGCTGGAGGCCGCTCTCATTTTTCTGGTGTCGCTCTGGATTGTTTATGAGGCGGTGCAAAAGATGCTGAAGCAGGCGCCCATCGAGCATCTCCCGCTGGGCATCGCCGTAATGGTCGTGTCGCTCACGGCCAACATCGTGGTCTCGCGCATCCTTTACCGGGTTGCGGCCCAAACCAATTCCATTGCCCTGGAGGCTGACGCCGCGCATCTCTGGAGCGATGTGCTGACCTCGGGCGGAGTCATCGCCACGCTGGCCGCGATTTATGCGGGGAGCAGATTCGGTAAAAGCCTGAACCTGCTGGACCCGGTTTTTTCGATTTTCATTGCGCTCTGGATTCTGGGCATTGCTTACCGGCTGACCCGGAAATCATATCCGGCCCTGCTCGACCAGCGGGTGAAGCCGGAGACCGAGGAAAAGATTCGGGAGGTGATTGAAAATTACTGCCTGGGAAAATGCCGGTTCCACAAGCTGCGCACGCGCCAGTCCGGGGCAAGGGTGCATATTGATTTTCATCTCCAGTTCGTTCCGGATACCCATATTGATGACGCGCACTGGTTCAGCCATGGGTTGAAAAAGAAGATTGAGCAGGATATACCGGGGAGCGAGATCATCATTCACCTGGAGCCTTATGAGGATGCGGCTGGGGAGGCTGGCAGGAAAAAATGAGCGGGAATTACCGGACTTTTCTGGTGGTCAATCCGCATTCCTCGGGAGCCAGGACCGGACGGGCCTGGCCGGAGATTCAGAAGCTGGCAAAGGAATCGCTGGGCGCTTTTGAGTTCAAGCTCACCACGGCCGCGGGCGAGGCCATGGCCATCACGCGCGAGGCCGTCAAGCAAGGCTTTGAGATGGTCGTGAGCGTGGGCGGAGACGGGACCAACAACGAGGTGGTCAACGGCTTTTTCGAAAACGGAAAGATGCTCAACCCGGAGGCGGTTTTCGCGGTGGTGTGCTCGGGCACCGGCTCGGACTTCATCAAGACCGCGCAGATTCCGCGCGATTTCCAGGAGTCGGTTCCGCGACTTGCCGGGAAAAATTTCACCAATATCGACCTGGGCTGGATGCGGCACAAGGACCATTCCGGGAAAATGGTCGAGAGGTATTTCCTCAATATCGCAAGCTTCGGCGTGGGCGGGGCCGCGGACGCTTATGTCAACCGTTCCCGCAAACCCCTGGGCGGCAAGGCCACTTTTATGATTGCAACCTTCCGTGCCGGCATCCTGTTCAGGAACCAGCTGGTCAAGTTCCGGCTGGACAACGGCGAGGAGATGGAGCGGAGAATCTTCAATCTCGCGGTGGCGAATGGAAAATATTTCGGAGCAGGAATGTGCGTGGCGCCCATGGCCGAACTTAAGGACGGGACCTTCGAGGTCATCATTCTCGGAGATTTGGCGATTACCGAGCGGCTCAAGTTGAGCAGATTTATTTACCAGGGCAGGCACCTGGAGCTTCCCAAAATCGAGCATTTCCGCGCCAAAGAGGTTTCTGCCGATTCCAAGGAAACCGTGCTCCTCGATGTGGACGGCGAGCAGCCAGGCTCGCTCCCCGCGCAGTTCAAGGTCATGCCCGGCGCGCTCCGCTTCAAAATCCCGGGATAAAACATGAAAAATTTACGGGAGGTAAACATTTACCTCAATTGACAGTTTATTCTTCATGCGTATTACATGGAACTATTTTGGGGATTGCTTGTCGGAAAAAACGGAGGGGAAATTAATAGGGCGCGCAAGATAGTCGCCGCAATTTTGCTGGTGTGGTTATTCCTTGCCTACGGGCACTTTTTCCTCCACCATCATTCAGACCTCTTTGACCATTCCGACTGCGCAATCTGTCAGGTCATGCATAGAGTGGCTATCGCCATCGCCGCTCCTGTCTCGGCCATCATCTTTTCGCGCGTTCTTAGATTCGCGCCTCATCGTTGCCCGGTCAAAATAATTCCCGCATTCTATTCCGCTTTTCTCTCCCGCGCTCCCCCGGCTCTCGTCTAGACCATTCCGAGAATCTTGATACCCATTTGCGGGTATGCGTTAATTCCGAACTCGATTCTCATCCTTATCTTTAGCCAGGAGGGAGGCGAGCATGAAAAAGTCAATCTGGTTATTGCTCTTAATCGGCATAGTGGCCGGTTTCCCGGCGCATGCGCAGCAATCAGACAGCACCATAACCGGGATCAGCCGGGCATTTAATCCCGCGATCAGCGTCAACGGGTTGTTGTATTATATGAACAGCAATCTTGCAGAACCTTCAGGAGTGGCCGACGATATTGAGCCTGGGATTCACCTCCAGGAGCTCGAGTTGGCGGTCACCTCAAATGTGGATGCTTACTTGAAAGCGGATGCCACCATTTCCTTTACCGAAAAAGATGTGTCGGTGGAAAATATATATCTGACCACCATACAATTGCCTCTTTATCTTCAGGCCAGGATCGGCAAAATAAATGTTCCGTTCGGCATCCAAAATCCCATGCACACTCATGTCTGGCCGTTTATTGAGCCGCCGCTTATCAACGAGGCCATTTTCGGATTCGAAGGATGGAAAGACACCGGCGTGGCCATAAGTTGGCTGGCGCCCTTGCCCTGGTATTTCAACCTCACCGCGGCCGGGTTTAATGGCGGGGAGGAAACGCTTTTTAATTCAGGGCACAAAGGGGACATGGACGGGCTGGTCACAGTGGATAATGTGATCGCGATTGGCAATAGCTCCACCTTGCGGCTGGGAGGCTCTTACGCCTGGGGACCTGCGGCTTTCGAGGGCGATTCAATCCTTGAGCCGAAAAATCTTGACAGCCAGGTCTGGGGCGCGGACTTCCAGATCAAATGGAGGCCGCCCAAATTAAGCCGCTCCCGGGCGCTGGTGCTGCAGGCGGAATACCTGGAGCACAAATACTTTTCCGCAAACCAATCAATTTCAGACCCGGAAAACGGCTACTATGTGATGGCTTTGGCGCAGGTCAGCCGGTTCTTCTGGCTCCAGGGCAGATATGATTCTTTGCGACGGCCGGATTACCAGCTGGAAAGCGATGACGATCCTCGCTTTCAAGACCGCGGGAGTGGTGCGGTGGCATTTGTCCCGACCGAGTTCCAGGCCTACAAGGTGCAATATTCGAGCCTCAACCTGGGAGGGAGAACCGAGCAGAGAGTGATGGTGCAGGTTAATTTCACCATCGGCTCGCACCCGGCCCATGCTTACTAACCTGAAAGGGGGGACTGACTAAAATGAATTGCAAAAAAATATTCGGAATTTTGCTCTCGGTCTTTCTGGCGTGCGCTGGTTTTTCCACGGCTTCCGCAGCCAAGAAATTAAATGTGGTCGCAACTCTGCCGGACCTGGCGTCTCTTGCCAGGGCCGTGGGCAAGGATCATGTGAATGTCTCTTCCCTCGCGCTCGGCGTCCAGGACCCGCATTACCTTGAAGCCAAACCGAGCTACGAGATAACGCTTTCCAAGGCGGATTTGCTCATTTACAACGGGCTTCAGCTCGAGGTGGGCTGGCTGCCGCTTTTGGTGCAGGATTCGCGCAATCCCAAGATTGTGGCCGGAGCCAAAGGCTCGCTGAACGCCTCGGCCGCGCTGGACCGCATCCTGGAAAAACCAACCGGCGAAATCGACCGTTCCATGGGAGACATTCACCCCGAAGGCAACCCTCACTATTTGCCGGACCCGCGCAACGGCGTGAAGATCGCGCGCCTCATCCGCGACAAGCTTTCCGAGCTTGATCCTTCAAACGCGGACGATTACAAGAAGAATTACGCGGCGTTCGAATCCATGATGAACGAAAAAATTAGGCAATGGGAATCACAAGCTGCCTCGCTCAAGGGTATGAAGGTCATTACCTATCACAAGGAATGGGAATATTTCGCGGACTGGCTGGGACTGGACATCACAGGCAATGTGGAAGAGAAACCGGGAATACCTCCCGGGCCGCAGCATAAGCAATGGCTGATCGATAAGATCAAGAGCGATAAAATCAAAATAATCATGGCCGCCAATTTTGATCCATCGATTTCGACCGCGGAGAAGCTTGCGGCTGATACCGGAGCGACCCTGCTCATCCTGCCCGGAGCCACCGGGGGTGAGCCGGGTATCGATGACTACCCGCAATTATTTGATTATATAATTGCAAAACTTCTGGCCGCGGAAGGAGCGGGCAAATGACGCAATTTTTTGCCGTGATGCTGATCCCCATCATCGCCTGCCTGTTCCTTGCCGGAATCCACGGGTACCTCGGCATCCATATTGTCAGCCGGCAGGTGATTTTCATAGACCTGGCCATGGCGCAGATCGCGGCGCTGGGAGCCGCAGTTGCCATGCTCTTTCATTTTGAGTTCAACAGCAATGCCACTTACATTTTTTCCCTGGCCTTTACCATGATGGGCGCGCTGGTCCTGGCAGGCACGCATTTCCGCGAGGGCCGCATACCCCAGGAAGCGGTGATCGGAGTGGTGTATGTTGTTTCCGCGGCCGCGGTCATTCTTGTGCTGGACAAGGCTCCGCACGGCGGAGAAATGGTCAAAGACCTTCTGGCCGGACGGATTCTTTGGATAAGCAAATCCGAAATCCTGACCGAATTGGTTGTTTACAGCCTCGCAGGAATTATCTTCGCGCTGGCTCGAACCCGGATTCATCTTATTTCCCAGAACCGCGGCCTGGCCATTGAGCAAGGAATGAAGGTTTTCCAATGGGATGTGCTTTTCTACTGCCTGTTTGGAATTGTAGTGACCATCTCCGTGCGTCTGGCCGGAGTGCTTCTGGTATTCTCGTTCCTCGTGGTGCCGGCACTGATTTCATTCTTGTTTGTTGACTCCTTCCGGAATCGAATCATCCTGGCATGGATCATCGGCGGCACCGTGGCAGTAGTAAGCTGTGTCTGGAGTTTTTTGACCGACTGGCCGACCGGCGCGACCGTGGTTGTCACTTTCGGCCTTGGCTTGCTGATGGCTGGAATCGTCTATCGGATTTTAGCCGCCAGAGCCGCTCCTGGAGCAGAGAAGCATGCGGGCTGAAGAACTTGCCATCAAGTGCGGTCCGTCCTAAAATTCCAGGATAATATGCGCGCGGTCGTGCAAAGAGTTTCAGAGGCAAGGGTCAAGGTCGCGGGCGAGATTGTTGGCGAGATCGGCCCGGGATTCCTGGTCTTGCTGGGGGTGGGGAAGGACGACACGGACCAGGACGCGGACTGGCTGGCGGAAAAAATATCGGGCCTGCGCGTGTTTGAAGACAGCGAAGGCAAGCTCAATTTATCGCTGGCAGAGGTCAAGGGGTCGGTCCTGGTGGTTAGCCAGTTCACGCTTTATGCGGACTGCCGCAAGGGCAGGAGGCCGAGTTTTGACTTGGCGGCGCCCCCGGAAAAGGCCGAGAATTTATACAACTATTTTGTGTCAAAGGTGAAGGGGAAAAACCTCCCGGTCCAGACCGGCAAGTTCCAGGCCGTGATGGAGGTTGAGCTGGTCAATCAAGGCCCGGTCACGCTTCTTCTGGAGAGCAGGAAAAATTTTTAGGATTTGGCAACTGGCGGGTTTGAGGAATGTCGCGGCTCTGGCGCTTTGGGTCTAGCTCAACGGCTGGTATTGGCTCCAGGCGGCGTGAATTTTTTCGTAGATTTTTTCAGGCGACTCGTTGAGCGTGCTCATGGGGATGACCAGCTCGCCTTTGTTGGCAAGCGCTGCATAAGAAAAAAGTCTGGGCAGGGGGAACGAGGGGTCAAGCACCAGGCTAAGCGCATCCAGCCTGCCCCCGGAAGAAGACGGCATGCGCGTGAGCTTGATGGACTTGATGGCGCTCCAGGGAATGGTCATTCCTTTGCGGCCCATGCCCGCGATGTTCAGCGTAAGCCCTTTTTCCGCGACCACGATTATGGGCTTGGGGAAAAGCAGGGACCTGATGCCGCTGATTATTCCATAGCCGCCGAGGATAAGCGAGGCCCAGGCAAAAATCTTAAGACCCCCTTCCGGCCGGGCCGGAATGAATCGATGGATGAATAAAAGCTCCAGGCCGATTGCGCTGAAGCTCGCGGTCACGAACAGACCGATTAGCTTGTTGGCCAGCTTGTACCCGTATTGAGCAATGACCAGGCCGTGTTCCAAAGCGGTCATGCTGAATTCATTTGCCGGAGGCGCCGTGGGAGTGGGCATCTGCGTTCCCAGAGACATGGCCCGGTCTGGCGCGCTTGCATCACTCCGGCTTCGCCACACCTTCAGAAGCGCGGGAACCTGCAGCAGGCCGAAAATGAGCAAAGCGCCGCCCACCACCGGAGAGGTATGCTTGAGCACAAGCCTGGTGAAGAGCGCGTCAACCCCGGCAAGCACCAGCACGATTGCGACCAGCGCCTGGACCTTGCTCATCGCTTCCCGGAAATCGAGCCTCCGCTTTTGGTCATTCATTTTTTCTTCCGGGGAGTTTTCAACCGGCGCAGCTCTTCAATCCGCTTTTTGATTTCCGATTCCGGTCCCAGCTCTCCCGGCTCGAAAAAGACCAGCTCTTTGAGCTCGTCCGGAAGGTACTGCTCGGCCACGAAGTGGCCGGGAAAATCGTGCGGATATTTGTAGTCCTTGCCGTACCCGAGCCTGCCCATCAGAGGCGTCACCGGGTTGCGGAGATGGAGCGGCACCGCAAGCGAGCCGGTCTCCGCGATTTTTTCCTTCGCGCGGTTCAGGGCCATATACGCGGAATTGCTTTTGAGGGACGAGGCCAGGTAAACGCAGGTCTCGGCCATGGGAATCATGGCCTCGGGCAGGCCCGTGACCTCCAGCGCATACTCGCAGGCCGTGGCCAGCGAAAGCGCCAACGGGTCGGCCAGGCCCACATCCTCGGCCGCAAAAATAATCATGCGCCGGCAGATGAAGCGCGGGTCCTCGCCCGATTCCAGCATCCGGACCATCCAGTAAAGCGCGGCGTCCGGGTCCGAGCCGCGCATGCTCTTGATGAAAGCGCTGACCAGGTTGTAATGCTCCTCACCGGTCTTGTCATAAAGCAGCGACCGGCTGGTCAAAGCCTCCTCGGCCAAGGCCACGGAAATTTTTTCCTCCCGGCCCGAACGCGCCAGCTCGTCCGCAAGCTCCAGCGCGTTCAGCGCCCGGCGCGCGTCCCCCTCGCAAAGCCGAGACAAATAATCCAGGACTTCAGGCTCGACCGGAAGCGGTTCCTTTTTCGCAAACAGGCCGCGCCCGCGGTCGCGGATTGCGTTTTCCAGGATGGTCTTGAGCTGGGGCTGGTCCAGCTTCTTGAGCACCGCCACCCGGCAGCGGCTCAAGAGCGGGGCAATAACCTCAAAGCTCGGATTTTCCGTGGTGGCGCCGATCAGGATGAGCTTGCCGCGTTCCACATAAGGCAAAAAGGCGTCCTGCTGGGCCTTGTTCCAGCGGTGAATCTCGTCCACAAACAGGACTGTGCTCCGGTTCTGCGATTTCCGGACCCGGTCCGCGGCTTTGAGCGCGGAGCGCAGCTCGTCAACCCCGGAGAGCACCGCGGAGAAGCTCAAAAAATGCGCGCCGCTCGCCTGGCACAAGATGCGCGCGAGCGTGGTCTTGCCCGAGCCGGGCGGTCCCCAGAGAATCAGGCTGGTCAGCGCTTTTTGCTCCAAGAGCCGGCGCAAGAGCCGGCCCGGGCCAACCAGGTGGTCCTGGCCGACAAACTCCTCCAGAAGCCGCGGCCGCATCCGGTCGGCCAGAGGCGCAAATTCCTCCTCTTCGCTCCGGCCCTTGCCCTCCTGGTCGTCAAAAAGTTCGCCCATCGATTCCAAATCATAGCACAGGGCTTGAGGGCCGCCAAATTTGCCGGGCAAGGCATGATTCGGTTGTGAGCGAATTGGAGCGGATAAATTCCGGTTGACAGAATGGAATACTGTAAATAAAATATGGATAATAATAATTTAAAGCCAAGGAGGGGGTCATGGACAAAGGGGTGGTTTTGGTGGTGGATGACGAGGAGCTGGTTCGCAAAACCCTGGTCCGGGAAATTAAAGAGGGGCCTTACGAGGTGGTGACCGGGCAGGATGCTCGAAGCGCGCTGCAGGTGCTCAAAGCGCGGGAGGTGGATGTTGTCATTACCGACCTGAATATGCCGGGGGTCAGGGGCTTGAGCCTGCTCGCAATCATCCGGGACCACTTTCCGGAGGTGGTCAGGATAGTGCTGACCGGTTATGCGGACCAGGATGCGCTTTTGGCCGCGAGCAACGAGGTTGGGGCTTTCCGGTTCTACACCAAGCCCTGGTCGCGGCGGGAATTGATGGAGGGCTTGAAGGATGCCATGCGGCAGCGCCGTCTCCTGGTCTCATACCGGAACCTGCTAAGAAAACTGGACGAGGGTCTGCGGGAAATAAAATCGCTTGACCAGGATTTTTACAAGAAGAATTCCGCGGCGGATTAAATTCTCTGCAACCGGTTTGCGCCTTTGCTTGTAATCGTCCTGCGCTTATAAAGGCACACTCCTGCGCGCCATTCCCGGCGCCAAGATGATTGCTTTTCGCATCTTAACCATTTAAACTCATAACCATGCCCAAGGATTCGCAAATCGGCAGAATCGGCGTTGAGCAGAAGGTGCTGAAGATTGAGGAGTTGTCGGACCGGGTCAAGATTGCCATTGACCTATACAATGCCGCGCAGAGGCGGTTTGAGGAAGGCCTGGATTCCATCCGGGAGTGGGGCAACATCATCAAGGTTCTGAATGTGGAGATCAAGAACATTGAGCGGTTCATCGCCATCGCTCATCACAATATGGGGGTGGTCCAGGCGCAGAAGAACAACCTGGAGGAGGCGAAGAAAGAGTTCGTCAAGGCGCTGGAGATTGACGGTGAATATGCCATCGCCTATTTCAATCTGGCGGTGGTCTACAAGAAGCTGGGGGATATGGTCAAAGCCAAAGGATACTATCAAAAGGCCAAGGAACTCGGGTACGAGCCGTAAAAAATTATGTGCGGTTTTGCCGGCAAATTTTATTTCTCGCCCGGGGAAAAACCCGACCAGGAACTGGTGAAAAAAATGACCGGCCTGCTCATCCATCGCGGGCCGGATGCCGAGGGCTTTTTCTTCGAGGGCCAGGCCGGGTTCGGACATCGCAGGCTTAAGGTGATTGACCTTGAGACCGGGTCCCAGCCCATGTCAAGCGCGTGCGGCCGGGGAGTGATTGTCTACAACGGAGAGGTCTACAATTTCCGCGAGCTGCGCTCGGAGCTGGAAGGCAAAGGCTGCAAATTCAAGACTTCGAGCGACACCGAGGTCGTGCTCAACGCCTGTCTGGAATGGGGGGAGGATTGCCTTGCCCGGCTGCGCGGGGTTTTTGCCTTTGCGGTTTTTGACCGGGAGCAAAATAGCCTGCTGCTCGCCCGGGACCATTTCGGGGTCAAGCCTCTCTATTATTATGAAGGTCCGGGATGGCTAAGCTTTGCCAGCGAGCTTAAGGCCCTGCTCGCTGACCCGGAAATTGCGCACAAAATCGACCCGGTTGCGCTCTACCAGTTTTTTTCAGTCCAGCATATTCCCGCTCCCTTGAGCGGCGTGGCCGGAGTGAAAAAATTGCTGTCCGCGCATTGCCTCTTGGCGAGAAACGGGCAGGCCGCGGTTCGAAGGTTCTGGAAGCTCTCGCCGAGGGATGAATTTTCCGCGCCCGGGAGGGAGCCGGCGCAGGAGAGAATTTTTGCCGAGCTGGAGCGGGCGGTGGGGGATGAGCTGGTGAGCGAGGTTCCGCTGGGCATTTTTCTTTCCGGAGGCCTGGATTCCTCAACCGTGACCGCGGCCGCGCTCAAGCAGTCATCGGGCAAGGTCAAGGCTTATACCGTGGGCTTTGAAGAGGCGCAGTGGGACGAGACCAAATGGGCCGGGGCCGTGGCCCGGGAGCTTCATGCCGAGCATATTGTTCTAGCCAGCCGGGCCCAGGATTTGGCTGCGCTCCTGGAAAAAATCGTCTGGCATTTTGACGAGCCGAACGGGAATTATAGCGCGGTGGCCAACTATCTTCTCTGCCAGGCGTGCCAAAAGGAGATAACCGTCGCGCTTTCCGGAGGAGGCGGAGACGAGGTTTTTGCCGGATACACTCACCACCTGGCGGACAAGCTGGTCGACTATTACTGCCGCCTGACCCCGGCGCTGGCCAGGAAAGCGCTGCTTGCTCCCATTTTCGCGGCGTTGTCAAAAGAGCAGGACCAGGCTCCGGGTTTCCGGCGGAGGCTCTCTCGCGCGCTGGGGTTTGAAGAGCCGGACCTGGCGCTGCGCCATCTGCGCTTTCTCACCATCGGCAATTTCCGGCCGTGGATGGAGAAGGGAGAGTTTATCGGTTTTGACAAAATTTCCGCAAGGGAGCGGGAGGGGAATGACCCTTACCGTCATCTGGCGCGCTGGGCTTATGAATATCCGGGCCGGGACAAGTTCAACAGCCTGCTCTGGCTGGACCTCAACAGTTATCTCTGCGATGACATCCTGCTTATGACCGACCGCATGAGCATGGCCAACGCCCTGGAGGTCCGGGTGCCGCTCCTGGACTACAAGCTGGTTGAGCTTTTGTTCAACCTGCCCTTTTCCTACAAATTGCAAGGCCTGGACAAAAAAATCATTCTCAAAAATTACCTGCTTAAGAAATTGCCCCGCGAACTGGTGTACCGGCCCAAGCAGGGATTCGGAGTTCCGCTCCAGGTCTGGATTAAGGGCAGGCTCAAGGCCTTTTTTCTTGAGCTTTTCCAGGGCGAGCTGGCGCGAAAGGAAGATTTTATTTCCATGCCGGTTGCGCGACAGTTGCTGCAAGAGCACATTGAGCAGGGCCGGGACCACACCCAACGCATCTGGATGGCCGCGCATTATCTGCTCTGGAAAAAGAGTTTCGCGCTCAACTGATTGCGGGAGCGATTTTCACGAGATGCAGGTCCGGGGCCGGGCTTTTGGTCTCGAAATCAATCTTCAGGAACTCGCGGATAACCGCGAGGTTGGTGTGGAAATGCGAGGAGAGCGAGTTGGCGGTAAATTCTCCGCCCGTTCCCATGGCCAGATAGACCAGCAGCTGGTCGGCAAGATGAGCATCAATTTGGGCGCGGCTGCGGCTGAAATTTTGGGCCTCGCGCGCAAGCTCCTGGGCCACGCGCTCCGCGCGCTTGCCCGGCTCGCCATATCCGGTGAAAAATTCAGTGCGGCCAGCGCAACTATAGCGCAGCAGAATCGCATTGCCCGGTCCCTGGTCTGAAGGCAGGAACCTGGTTTGGCTCTGCGATGGGTCGAGCTTCAGGCGCGCGCCGAGTTCCGCGGCCTCGCGCTCGGCAATGTGCTGCTCAAGTCCTGCGAGCAGGATCTCGGCTCTCGGCCCTTGCCAAAGAGCCGGCTCGACCAGTCGCAAGCTGGGTGCGCGATTTTTCCAGGGAGCAATTTTGAAGCTGACCTCACCGCCTCCTCGGGGATAAAAGCCGTGGCGGTAAATTTCCGCTTCGGCCCGGACGCCGATTTCCGCGAGCATAGGGAGGAAGCATTCCTTGAGGAATTCAAAGCACGGGCTTTGCGGATTGTGAGTGCCGCCCTTGATTTCCAGCTGGCTCGGCCGGTCAAGATGAAGGAGCGCGGGCAGCAGGGTCTGGAAAACCAGGCCGGTTGAGCCGGCGGTGCCAATCTCAATCCTGAAATTCCCGGGCCGGGCCGGGGCAGGGAAAAAGCAAATTTCGCGCGAGCCGAGTTCATCTCCCTCGGCCCGGGAGCCGCTCACTTTGAGCGCGGCCTTGACCGCGGCCAGGTGCTGGGCGCGCAGCCCGGGCTTTTCGCGCCCGGCGCGAAGATTGAAAATGCGGAAACTTTTTTGCGTGACCAGGGCAAGGCCCAGCGCGGTTCTTAAGATTTGTCCGCCGCCTTCCCCGAAGCTTCCGTCAATTTCGATATTAGTTTCCACGGTCGGGTCAGGATTTTTCGGCCAGGGCATATATGGAACTGCCCATGAGATCGCCCCAGAGCGGCAGGCGCAGGCTTCTTTCCAGGATGCGAACCACAAAATTAGCCTGGTTGATAGCATTGATCTCCCGGGGCAATTTGGGCAGGGTGAAATAAAAATTGGTCAGCCGGAATTTGAGGATCCGGAAATTTGCCCGCTTCAAAGCCGCTTTCACCCGCGTCGGAGTGTGAGGATTGAAATCTTCCTTTGTCCCCGAGCCGTGCGCATAGCGATAGCGCCAGACCATGTTGGCGAGATTGGGCCAGGTGCTCAAGAACAGGCGGCCGCCGGGCCTGAGTACCCGGTGAAGTTCGGCCAATGCTTGGTCCGGGGTTTCCAGATGCTCGATCACCTCGGAAAAATTGATGATGTCGAAACTATTATCCCGGAAGCAAAGATTATATAAATCACCCTGGAGCATGAGGATTTTTCGCAGGTCAACATTTTCTTCCTGCAGGAACCTGGCCGCAATCCTATGGGCCATGGGCATATAATCAAGAGCAACCACCGAGGATCCCGCCCGGGCAAATTCACGCGTGCACATCCCGAATCCCGATCCGGTTTCAAGAATTACATTATCCGGCCCGGGCTTAAGCCAATCCAACACCAGCTTGATCCTTTTCTGGTGGGCCGGGTCGCCTGTCCGGAGAGATGCCAACTGTCTTAGATAATATTCTTCGCTATATTCAGTCATTGCACCCATAGTTTGCTCTAGAAGCCGGTTTAATGTCAACCCAAACGAGCGGAGGCAGTGCGGTAAATCAGATAAAGTTCTCCATGATTTTAGCTATGACTTCGCAGGCTTGGGATGGGTCTTTGAGTTCAAGCCGGTCCACGATGGTCTCCGCGCGCGATCTAAGTTCAGGCTCTGTCAGTTCATCCAGATTTTCCATGATGCCCGCGCGCCTGCCGATCAAATAGATAAGTTGATCCCTTTGCGGGAGTGACAAGAAGCGATCACAAATTTCGAGCAAGCGAGGTTTGTCTTCCATCAGTTTGCCTTCCAGCTCGGGAAGCAAGTTAAGCATGTGGTCTGAAATCAAATTGCCGGTGATGCCCTGGAGATTTTCGAGGAACAGCCTGATTTCTTCGACTACCTCAATATCGTTTAGAGGCTCGAACTCCCCGGCCGCGAGCATTTCATAGAGAGGCGCCCGGGGCGGGACCGCCAGGCTCCGCAGCCGGATGAAATCAGGGTTGATCTGGTTTAGAGCTTTGGCGGTCTCCATCGCATGCTCCCTGCTGAATTTTTTCCCTCCCAGGCCGGGCATATAATATTCGCTAAGCTCGAACCCGGCTTGCTTGGCTTTTTTCCCGGCTTCGATTTGTTCGGCCTGGGTTGCGCCCTTGTTCATCAGCTCCAGCACCTGGTCCGAGCCGCTCTCCATTCCGATGTGAATCCGGTCCAGGCCGGCCTCCTGGATTTGCACCAGTTCCGCGAATTTTTTCCGGGCGATGGTGCGGGTTCGTCCGTAGCTGGTCGCGCGGGCGAGGGACGGGAATTTTTGCCGGAGGTGTTTCAGGATTTTAACCAAGTCCTCGCTTTTGATGACCAGGCTGTCCGCGTCCTGGAGGAATGCGGTCTGGCCTTGGCCGAGCCAAAAAAGGAGCAGGGCATAGAGATAGGGGTTGTCAGGCTCGTGCTGATAAATGGCCTGGAGCGCGGCGCGGTCAAGCAAGCCTTTGAAACCCAGCCGCCAGCTCCTTGCCTTCAGTTCCTCTTGCCATGCGGACATGGCATCGATATCCGCAAGCACTTCCTCAAGTTCGCGCCTGGAGAATTTTTCGGTTTTGTAGACCGGGCAGAACTTGCACTTGTTCCAGGGGCAGTTGCGGGTGACCCGGAGCAGGAGGCTGAAGGCTTCGCTGGGCGGCCGGATGGGGCCTTGCTCAAATCCCCTGTCCAGCAAGGCCCTCGGCTCGCTCATTTGCTCCGCACGAATGAGGGGAAAAGTTCGATGGCGCGCGCAAGCATTTGAGCGCCGAGGTAAAGCTGGTCGAGGTTCAGCCGCTCGGAGGTGGTGTGGACCTGGTCCATGCCGGTGCCGATGACCAGGCTTTCGATGCCGTGGGCGTTGAAAATATTGGCGTCGCTTCCGCCTCCGCCGACCTTGGGCGATAATTCATGGCCGAGGGATTGGGCTGATTCCTTCATCAGGCGCACCACCAGGCTGCGGGAATCGAGCCGCATCCGGGGATAATCAAAAATAATCTCTTCCTCAAGCCGGGGCCGGCCCGCGAAACCGCGGCCTCGCGGCTTGGCCTCTTTGACCGCGCGCCTGAAGGCTTGGCGCATATGCTCAATCTGGGCCTGCAATTTTTGAAGATTATGACTCCGGGCCTCGCCGCGCGCCTCTGCGAGTTCCGGGATGATGTTGGTGGCGCTGCCGCCGCTCAACAGGCCGATGTTGGCCGTGGTTTCCAAATCGATTCGTCCGAGCCGGAGTTTGCTGATGGCCCGGCTTGCAATTTGTATGGCGTTGATGCCTTTTTCCGGAGCGATACCCGCGTGCGCAGCCTTGCCGTGGATTTTGAATTTGAGCCGGTAGGCCTCGGGCGCCGCGGTCACCGGCTCGAGCGGGCTGTCGCTGTCCAGGACGATGCCGTGCCTGGCGGAGAGAATTTGGCAGTTGAGAGATTTGGCTCCGAGCAGTCCAATCTCCTCGGCAACCGTGAAGACGATTTCCAGAGGCCCGTGCCTCATCCCGGATTCTGCGAGATGCGAAAGCGCCTCCAAAATGGCCGCCACTCCGCTGCGGTCATCCGCGGCCAGGATGCTTTGCCCTTTGGCTTCCAGGAAATTTTTGCGCCGGCGATAACCGTAATGGTCAACAGGCCCGACCGTGTCAAGGTGCGCATTGATGAGCAAAGCCGGCGCCGGGACATTGCCCTTGAGATAGGCGATGAGATTTCCGACCCGGTTCTCTGGTCCGGCCGGCTTGTCAAACCGGTATTTGATTCCGAGCCTGGTCAGACGCCTGACAATTTCCGCGGCAACCAGGCCTTCCTTCCCGGAAAGTCCGGGAAGGCGCGCAAGCTCCAGAAAAGTTTTGACCAGCCGATTTTTATTTATCATCGCTTTCCTCGTTAGCCTCCGCAAGTTTCCCTTCAGGAACTTCCTTGAATTGACGCTCCATCTGCTCCTGCACTTCCTGCTTTTGATAGCAGTCCGCGCAGGCGACGACCGGCTGCAGTTTTTCAACCTTGTAGAACTGGGTTATCTCCTGCTCGTCTTTCGGATTCTTCATAATGATGGGCGCAAGTTCCCCGGTCCAGACCAGATAATAGTCGATTTTGTATCCCTGCGGCAATTTCCGGGAGTGAACAGTTCCCTTCACCTCCCGGCCGCAAAACTGGCATTTGAGATTACCGGCCATCCTGACCTCTACTAGGTTAAGATTCCCAAGCCGGTTATGTCAAGCCAAGCTCGAATCGGGTACCGAGTGCGAATGTTGCGCAAAACCGCTTCGTTTGACAGGTCAAGCGCGAGGTTCAAAATATTCAGGAGACCAAATCCAGGCGATGGGGGAAAGGTGCAAAATTTTGTGGCTGCTGGCTTGCGGGGTATTGATTGCCTCGTGCGCCAGGCAGGACAAGGTTCAGCTTGGGCCGGAAATCGCGGTGGGGATTGAGGCCAGTCCGAGCGCGCTTGACCCCAGGCTCGCGCGAGACGCTTATGCCATCCAGGTCCTGCCCCTGGTTTTCCCCGGGCTTTTCAAGGTCGGCGGGAATTTGGAGCCTATGCCTGACCTGGCGGAATCTTACGAGCAGACCGATGCCAGAATTTTTGTCTTCCATCTCCGCAAGGGGATGAAATTTGCCAACGGCAAGGAGCTGGGCAGCGAGGATGTCAAGGCCACTCTCGAAAGCCTGAATGCCCCGGGGCTGAACTCGCCTTACCTTGAGCTGGCGGAGCGAATCCAAAAGATTGAAATCCTGGACCAGTCCAGCCTGCGGGTTGAATTGAAAGAAGCATATGCTCCGATTCTGGTGGAGTTGAACCTGGGCATTCTGCCCGCGGAGCTGGCGCGGAAAAGTGCGCTGCGGCCGGAAGAGCTTTCAGGCGCCGGGCCGTATAAAATTTCGCGCTGGGTTCCGGGCACGGAGGTTGTTCTTAT
>Ga0315282_10008883_pt1 | contig 16136 bp, 16 predicted proteins | sample YL17G07_20_MG_FD_203693 | JGI IMG/M metagenome (GOLD analysis project Ga0315282, IMG submission 203693) | Sediment microbial communities from Yellowstone Lake, YNP, Wyoming, USA - YL17G07_20 | ecosystem: Environmental > Aquatic > Freshwater > Lake > Sediment | place: USA: Wyoming | collected...
GCATGGACAGGTGTGGGCGATTGACGCTTTACCGAATGAGGCGGCAAAAGAGGACCATTATCAGCAGGTTTACTTTCTCGAGAACAAACGCCCGCTCTTAATGGACTACGTCGTCATGGAGTGCGAGCAAAAGGAACGGGTGGTGATCGAGAACCGCCATTGGACGGCCGTGGTGCCTTATTGGGCGGTGTGGCCATTCGAAGCCTTATTACTTCCCCGCCGCCATGTGTTGCATCTTGACGATCTGGAGGACGACGAGCGAGAAGACCTGGCGGAGATCCTTAAGCGCCTGCTCACCCGCTACGATAATTTGTTCGAAATCTCTTTTCCATACTCGATGGGTTGGCACGGCGCGCCCGGCGGCGATGGTGAGAAACACCACTGGCAACTACATGCTCATTTCTACCCCCCGCTGCTACGCTCGGCTACGGTGAAGAAGTTCATGGTGGGGTATGAGATGCTGGCTGAAGCCCAACGCGATCTGACTGCAGAGCAAGCTGCCCAAAGACTACGAGAGTTGCCAGATGAATATTAAGTGGACTCTTGACCATTACCACGGTCGGAATTCCACCGGTTAGCGGACGATGATTTTCAGGATACGCCGAGAGCTGGTCAGGCGCGATTTTGGAAAAATCATTAATCCACGTCTCGGGCATTCATCCAAGTCCAAGTCAGAGGTAAAGTAACCGCCGCCAGAATTATCTTTAGAAGATCACCTGGTACAAAGGGAAAGAACCCTACCTTGAGAACTGCTTCCCATCCTACGAAAGCTGCCAGCCATGGTAAACCTAATGTGTAGATTGCTGCGTTCCCGATCAGCATTGAAATCGCCGTTGTTGTGAAGCGCCGATGCCAACCCTTTTCACTCAGCCAGCCAACAACAAAAGCAGCAATAATAAAGCTGATTAGATACCCCCCTGTTGGACCGGCTAACCTGGCAAGACCACCCATGCCACCAGCAAAAACAGGCAATCCCAAAGCTCCTTGCGTCAAGTAGATAAGCAAAGTTAATGCTCCCCGTTTGCTACCTAGCAAGGCACCAACAAGCAAGACACCAAAGGTCTGGCCAGTTATCGGAACAGGCTGGAGAGGAATGACTATTTGAGCACTTAAGGCTACCAGCCAGCTACTTACAAGGATAAGGACAATCCCCTCTTTTCGGTCAATTTGCGGCCAGATGACTTCCGCGAACGAAGAGTGAGTTTTTTCACTTGCTGTAATGCGCATCTCTCTTGACTCCATGGTTTATAGAGCTGTAATCTGCTTAGGCTTGAAGCGCCTAACGGTGGGCATGAGCCGTCCGCAGGAGCAAAGCAGAAGCGGGTCGGCTCTATGCGCAGGTCAGGCGGCGCCTTGTCCAAGCAAGCTTATTCGATCTTTCAAATACTCTGAGATGCCTTGGCTTAAGCTCAAGGGCTTCCACCCTGGCTCGTCTTGCGCACGATCAGATCTGGGCTCCAATCCTTTTGTGATGAACTCTAGCTGCACCCGAGACATGATAGGCCTGATTCTAAATAGTCTGGCGAAGAACTCCAGTATTGAAGTGCTTGAATGTGCCATCCAAAGCGGGACAGTCGGAGGGATGTATGACTTGACGTTTTCTCTCGGCGTTAGCGTTATCTCCGTCAGCGAGGTCATCTGATCGCTCACGATATAAGCTCCTGCCTTGTCTATCGAATGGACGATAGCTGTCGCTAATGAGCCTGCATGCACGCTGGGGAACCTTCCCTCAATGATGACTGGGATTTTCCTTGTACCACTACGGGTCAGAAATGGTTTTCTTCTCGGGGCATAAGCACCAAGAACGACACGAAGAATAGGGCAGTGAGAAGACCCGATATCCAGATAAACGCACTTGAGACCCCCCTTGTGATCCCCAAGTAGACAATGACAAGCGTCGGCAAGGCATTGTCAATAAGCCCGGCCTTCACGATCGCCGCATTCCGGACAGGGTCTTTGTATGCAAACCAATAGGCGACGCCCCAGGCCGTAGCAGCCCCACCGAAGAGTCTCAGGTAGATTGGGTCTGCAGGGATGGGAACTTTTAGGATGGTGAGAAGGGATAAAGGACCAAGAAGAGCAGGCAACCCCCAAACAAAGACAGTGACGAAAACCTTGACAAAGAGAACACGGCGCAGCCAAAGTAGTTTAAAATCAGCGCCCATCGTATCTACTCCTTTCTGCCCCTGCCGCGCCTGAGTCGGCGGCCGGGGGGTTTTTCAGTTAGGAAAGAACAGTGCAGTCAATCAAGAAAATTCACCCTTGACACTGCATTACATCAGTAGCCGACATCTTTCATTATCGTTTGTCTCCTACAAGCTGTGCAATCGCAGCGCAGATACGCTTTACGTTTGGCAAAGTTTGTTCTTCCCAGTCGCGGTTGTAAGAGATGGTTGTCTGTGTGCACACACGCGCATATTTAAATGGGATGCCCGCCTCCAGTGCTACTGCTCCCAGTTCGCCCGACAGGCCGAAACCCTCGTAATCTTCATCCACGACCAGTAAACGCCCAGTGCACGTGACTGCTTCGCAGAGAGCCGGCTTGTCAAGGGGGGAGATGGTTCGCAAGTCCAGTACGGCGGCTGAAATCCCTTCCACTTCTACAGATTCTGCGGCTTGCAGGGCGCGGTGTACGCCCACTCCTACACTAACGATTGTTACATCACTCCCTGCCCGGCGAAGGACAGCTTTACCGATAGGGACGGGTTCCCAATTTTGAGGCACAGCTCCTTTTGTCCCTTCGGCAGGAACATCATACTGAATCGTGTGTCGCCCTCCTGAACCCAAAAACTCGAGCCAGGTTTCCGAGAGTAATTTGTGCTCGAGAAAGATGACCGGACCGTCGTGTTGTAAAGCAGCTAGCATGAGGCCACCTGCATCTGCCGGTGTGGATGGAACCAGTACGGTCAGCCCCGGAATATGCGCCAACCATCCCCATAGAGACTGCTCGTGCTGTCCTCCATCACCGTAGCCGCCGCCACAGGGGGCGCGCACTACAACTGGCGCATTCCATTTCCCACCTGAAAATGCTTCAACTTTGGCAGCATGATTGAGCAGAGCATCCATGCATACGCCGAGGAAATCCACCATATACATTTCCACAACTGGGCGTAATCCAGCCATGGCGGCGGCAACCCCGGCCCCTAAGAAGGCGCTTTCGCTGATAGGGGTACCTCGCACGCGTCTGGGTCCAAATCGCACCAGCAGGTTGCGCCGTAATAACGGGATGTCCTCACCAAAAAGAATAATGCGTGGGTCATCCGCCATGGCCTGGGCGAGCGCATCGTCTATAGCCTGCGAGAAAAACATGGTTCTCATGACGGCACCCCTACCAAGGCAGATGCAAGGATATTGCTTATCTCTTTCTCAATTTGGTCTTCCAGTTCTTGCAAACGTGCTGGGTCTGACGATAGGTTTGCGCGCATCCGAGGTACCGGGTCATTGGTTGGATCCCGGCGTGGATCACGCACCGTTGAGAGCACCGCCGCAATAACGGTTTTTAACCCTGACATCCGTTCGCGCAAGGTAGAACCACCCAATCGCAAGAATGACTGTGTAAGCGGAACAGCGATTTCAGGCATTTCTCTTAGCGGATCGCGTACTATTCTTATCAGTTGAAAGCCTAAGAAGTGGCCTTCGAAATGCACGCAGCGAGCATGCAACAAGGTCGGCCCCTGACCGGAACGGGCGCGTTCTATTGCCCCATAGGCAGCCTCCCACACCGCGGACACGTCGCAACCGTCCACTTCAACAGCCGGGACGCCCAACCCGCGCGCTCGTTCGTTCAAATCTCCGCCAGTCATTTTTTTAGACTGGGTAGTGATGGCCCAGCCGTCATCCTTGCAGACAAACAACACGGGTAAATTCCACACGGCAGACAGGTTAATCGATTCCATAAACATTCCTTGATTCATGGCACCTTCACCAAAGAAGGCAACTGCTACCGCACCTGGGTGTAAATACTGTGCTGATAACGCAAAGCCGGCTGCGGCTGGTCCCTCTGCACCGACAATCCCTGAGGAAGCGGCCAGGTGCTCCTTAGAGAACAGGTGCATATGCCCTCCCATGCCGCCGCACAATCCGTCTGGATAACCTAGCAGTTCGTGAAGAATCAGCCCAGGGTCGACACCGCGCATAAGCAAAGCTGCAGTGCCGCGATGATCCAAAGCCATAGAATCGCCTTCGTGCAATTGGGTAACAATGCCCGCGATGATAGCTTCCTCACCGGTTCCAAGATGCATCTCCCCCGAGATCAAGCCGTCATACCAGAGTTTTGCAATGGCTTCTTCGAACAAACGGCTTTTTAGCATAAGCTCATAAAGCGACCATATATCCGGCGGCATAATAACCTCCAAGAATTTTCTATGGCTAACGGTTTGGCTTACCTGCCGAGCGGTGCGGGTGAGACTCCTTCGAGAACCAGGATCGTTGCTGGCAAAGCGCGTCCGTACCCTCCGAGTGAAGCGAGGTCAGGTACAGGAGGGATTATACCACCACCTAATGGACAGGTTGTGCCCACGCTTACCGATATTCTTAGGCCTATCTTCTGCGCCCGCCAGTCCCTCTATCTATAAGCTGGCTCAGTTGTGTTGATCCGACTCCAGTTGAATACGTTGTTGTGGATTACCACGTGTGGGTGCCGATAACCCGACCCCGATCCCATCGGTTCCTCCTACTCAATCCAATAGATTTCCCCCTGCCGGATCACCACTCACCCCCGACTACCTCCCGCTGATACCGCTGCATCCCGCGTAGCCGCGCTTTCTACGCGGGATTTGGTTCTCTCTTGTAAGCCTTATTCAGCTTTGATTTTATCGGTTTTCAACTTACCGGAACGATGTAGAATGATGGTGGAATCAGCAGTAAAGAGACGATAGCATGTTTTGCGGACGTTGCCCGAATCGGGGACAACCTTACCTGCTTCTGAATATTAGAGCAGATAACTTTGCAAACCCCGATATTCATATTTTGACAGGTAATCGTAAACATACTTGGTAAAAGCGGTGGCTTCAATGAATTTCATGTATACATAGTGGCAGCCTCTACCGCGTCTGCCAAGTCGCTGAGAAAATCAAACAGGTAGCGTAAGTACTTGCCATCAGAAATGCGTCCGGGTTGACTAAAGAGGAGTTCTGTTTCTTGAACAAAGATGTTGCCTCCCATTTTCAATCGGGGGATTTTCTGGTGGATGTTGGAAGAAGCCAGCACTTTTTGGGCCAGCCAATCCGGTTCGCTTGTGATATTGAAGCGGCGGTCAATTTCTGTATCACCGGTGACTTGGGCAGCTCCTCCGAAGGTGATGACCCGATAGAGTCTCATTTTGATACCTTGCGGAACGTTGATCTTTAGCCGGATGTCCGTACTAGTATTGGTCCGATTGTCTCGGCGCTCGCTCGGGAGCCGGTATGTATCTCGTTGCTCTTCTGACGCACTTTCGATCAGGGCGAGTAGCCGTTTACGATAAATACCACTCAATTGCTGATCCCGATAGGTCGCCGTCCGGTGTTTGGAGAACTGTAAGCCCGTTTCGGCGGCGATCTGCTTCCAGACCCTGCCTCGGCCCAGCCTTTGCAGGATATTGAAGGTTAGTAAGAGCACAATGAAAACGATTAGCGCGAGGAATAAAGGATCTTTAATGTACTCCAATAGCTTATCCATAATGCAACTCCTTGTTGTTTTTCTTCTTGCTACATTGGTGGCGCCTAACGGCGGCAAGCTGAGCCGCGTGCCGTGTTGGCAGACGGTGCTACGATAACTAGAATGACAAACAGGTCAAGCACCCTTCATGAGGTCGTTCGAAGCGCGTCGGCTCCAGCGAGTTGTTAGGCGTTTTTGCTCTTGGATACAGCCGCCCTCACATAACTCCTGGTATCGGTATGTTGTTGCCATTCATCTCTGTCGCCCATTGTAGATGATGATCCTCTCCTCGACGACTGTATCCTTGCGGAGCCTCCGAGCGAGAATCCCCTTCAACATCCAATCCAGTGTGCTGTTGGACGTGCTGAAGGTTGCTGGAACCGGCGAGGGGATCGCAATATTGAATGGGAGTGTAAGGTTCTGTCCGGGCTTGAGACGTGTTCCATCGGAGACCTTGACTGGCAACGATGTTTCGTGCTCGTTCCCCAAGTCCCGGGGCACTCTCTCGCGGCGCACCAGTTCAACGCGGATCTCCGTGACATCGAACTCCTTCTTTGGACTGATCTGCAGCCGGCCGGTAATCGTCTCACCCATCACCCATTCCTTGCCTGGCAGAGAGAAAATCAGGTCAGCCTCGGTGGGTTCGTTTGAAACGCCAGCCTCAACGGGCTGCGCCGAAGTGCCTGATGCTGCGGTGAAGACAGGGAGATCAATTTTGTCTTCAATATCTCCCGCCATTTTGCGATCGAGTGTCGCCTTTACTATCCATTTGATATGGACGATTTCTGCTTGTGCCGATGGAGCGGCATTGGTCGGGATCGGCAGATTGAACTCGTAGGTTTTTTGAGTGCCCACCGGCAGGCTCGTCTCGCCCAGAAAAACTTGGCGGTTTACCTCCCTCTCGTCAGTAACCCACGTGGTGGCGACGGTCGTTCTGGAATGCCCGTGCGAATCTCTGGATTGGTGGTGATGCTTGTACTGGTATTCTTCTTGATAGATGATCGCGATGCGACCTTCCTGGATCTTGACTTCTTTTTCGCTCGCAAGCGTAACGCGGGCATGCACCGTCTCGCCCAGATAGTAAGGATATACCTGGGTTGCATCCTCGCTGATTGTGCGATCCAGGGTCAGCTTCACGCTAGTCTTGCCACCCTTCAAAAAGTCGAACATGTGTGCACCTCCTGAGCTGGATTTGTAACATATTCTGCGCTGAAATCTATAAGAGTTTCTTTACATGCAGAAAACGCAGGTTCCGCAACTGGACTACTTGAGCGCGGTAACGATCAGTTTTTTACTGTCCGGCGGGGCGAGTCACCTTTGCAGTGAAATCAACTTCGCCGGCTCGCGGCCCGCACCCTCAGCAGCGAAGCCACTGTCGCCTGCATGCTTTGTTGGGCGGGTTTTGCCTGCACAGAACCTTTGCTAACGAAAAGCGCAAGCCTGAATATTCACAGCCTGCGCTTTATTTATTACTGAACCGCTTTTCTCCGTTTTTCAATCTCGCTCACTATCTCGTCAAGAGATTTATCCGCAAAAAGCATTTCTCGTTCTTGGGTATAGTTTCCATAGCCTTGCGTGAATTGCTTCAAAAAACGCACCGCATCCACCACGCCTAACTCTTTATAAAGCAGTCGGATGGCTTGCTGATTAATTTCTACCAATGGGCGTACTTCTGTAATCATTTCTCAATCTCCTGAACCAAATCCACAGGGTTTATCATTTTTACTGATAAATCTTTCACCTTTTTGGCGTTTCGCAACAATTTATCGTCACAGGTACAAAAATAATCTGCTTTTCCTGACTCTGCCAACGCAGGATGAAGTGCGTCAAGCGGTTTGATACCAAAATTTATCAACTCTCCCGCCCGCTGTTTCTCTGTCGCAGTGACCGTAATGACACTTTTGGTTTTTGCAAGAACAGCAAGAGTATGTTCTTTTCGGACGGGCAACGAACTTTGTTCGCCTTCATAATACAGGGCTTCTGACGAAACAATTTCAGCCTGCCTGCTCTCACAAAAAGAAATAAGCCCAAGAACGGCTTCCGCTTCAAGCACTATCCGAACTTGATTTGGAGTATCCAACGGTCTTTGAATGGCGCAAAGGTCAAGATAGATTTTCACACTGCAATTTTAGCACTTTTTGGCGGAGACATTACCCGCCCAACGGTTTGGCTTACCTGCCAAGCGGTACAGGTAAGACACTTTCGCAAACTAAAAAGATTTCTTGCAAGGCCACCTAGTACCACCCGAGCGCAGCGAGGTCAGGTGCAGCCGAGGTTAGCACGCTCCCGTAATGCTCAAGGTATTGTAACATTGCTAATGCATAAAATAATCGGATAGTCCTTAATGAGCAGGTCGCGTATCGATAGATTACTCCCTAAATTTTCAATCATTAATTCCTGTTCAAAACCATAGAGTACATCAATACCAGTCACTTTATCACTGGTGAGACCCGAAATAGTCAAATTTGCGATCACACCTGGATCATCATCGACGGCTATGCCATCTGTCCACAATGCAATAAGTCTATACCCATCAGGTAAAATAAAACTAAATATTTTGATATTTGTCGCCTGGCTTTGGATTTCTATGGGTATATTTTCAGGCTTTGCGCCAGCCAAAACGGTACTAAGGTTATTAATAACCATTGATAGAGAAGTAAGTTGATCGATATTTTCCAGGGCGAGGCCAGTCTTAATATCCATGCCAAGATGCATCACAATTCCGCGAGCATGGTACTTTGCGGCTGGGACTATCCCGTACTGTGAATATTCTGTGGGGTGAGGGGCTTTGGATGTTCGCCAGTGCAATTCTTCGGCAATGAACTCACCATTAAAACCAGATGCCAAAGCCGTTTCCATGATTTCGGAAACTTGTGCCGGATAGGAGTTATAGATATCGGGGAGGTATTCTGGGGATGCTCCGCTACCTGCGTGCCATGAAACCCCATCAACAAGGGGCATGATATCCGAACTCACAATTGTTAACAAATACTCGTAGGCTCCTGGTTCATGAAAAGGCGTAACTGCGCCAACAACAATCTTGGCATTCGGATCTTCTTGCCTGATGACCGGGATTGTGCGCCTTGCAAGTTCGATATAATCCATCGCATCAACATGTTGTTGAGTTCCAAATTCCATATTAGGCTCGTTTAATAGCTCATAATATTGAACCCGTCCTCTGTAATGGTTAACTGTGAAGCGCACATACTCGATATATCGTTGGATTTCTTCCTCTGATTTAAATCGAGAATAGTTTTCTCCAGTTACAATATTCTTATCCCAATAGATCAATGCGTACATAATCTGGATGCCTTCATCTAGGATCCTGGATACAACATCGTCTAATACGGGTGGAACATACAGATCAGAGTAGTCTCCTGAAGCCGCGACCTCATTCCAATCAAACCATCCTTCTGTCAAGCGAACCCATTTAAGGCCAAGATCGGTTGAACGGTGAACATAAAGTTCAATATCATAATTCGTTGGAAAGTCAGCCTCATCGAGTCGATCCATTTGCCCCAAACGATTATCCTCGAGTTTAGCTGACTGTACCGCGTTGAATTGGTACTTGGTTAAATCATTCCCCAGTTGCAATACGATAGAGTTGACGACAATGACCTTAGGAATTGACGTTGACGTTGGAGTCAATGTCGATATCGGTGTGTGGGTTATTGATATAGGTGTAGGAGAAGAATTTGGACCACATCCGCTTATTAAAACGAAAAATAGTGTGCTGGTTACAAAGACGAATGGAAGGGTAGCCTTTTTCATTGTTTTCTCCAGTCAAGCCAAGCGCGAGCGGAGCAACGTCGGCTGTAACCCGTTGTTGGGCGCACTTTGGGTTTACCCCTGCTCTGCCACTTGCAACCGACACCAAGCATATAGCGCGTCGTACACATCAAACTGTCGGTTCAGATTCTTCGTATCATCAGGAAAGCGCAGACTGTACCCCACCGCAATGGCTTCCAGACCAGGCGCTATCTCGTCTGTATGAAGTTCAGTCTCAATATCTGCCGCGTGTACGATTTTAGCCAGCCGAAGTAAGGCAGGGTCAGTGAGTCCATACTTTTCGATTATGGACTCGAAAGAACATTTCCCGTTTTTATGCCCAAGTTCCGCGGTGGGAGCATCGAAGGAAATGGCTCCCGTTTCTTTTGCCACCTGCTCCACCTGACTCTTGGGCACGAAAATAAATTCCGCGTCCGAGTCAATAAAACGGCTGATGAGCCACGGACACGCAACGCGGTCCACGTGGACGTGTGAGCGAGTTACCCATTTCATAATCGTTTACTCCTTTGCTGATCGCGTTTGTGTGAGAGGGGCTGCGGCATGGCCTAAATCCTGACCGAAGAAGGCAAAGTAGAGCGTCCCTATTAAACCAAAACTGGAAGCGACCAGGAAATTGGTTGCGGGAGATGTAATCGCGTTGAAGAAGGGCAAAAGTGATTGTCCCACCCCAACAGTATCTATGATGAGTTCTGCCGTTGAAGCGTCCCAGAGCAACGCCCCGCCAAAAGCGGCGATGGATACGATCATGTCGCGGATGAGGTAGTACACCCCAAATGTCGCCGCTTTTCTGCCGTCTGGGGCTAAATCCATTATCAACGCTTTCCGCGTGGGTTCGCCAAACTCTTTCAGCCCCCGAATAACGAAAGCAATAGCCATTACCCAGAATGATTGCGCGACCAGTAAAATCAGCGGAAACAATGTGAAAAAGACAAATGTCGTCACCACAAATGGTTTCTTGGTACTCTTATCTGCCAGATACGCCACAGGGATATACACCAGCATTGCCGTTATCATTTCGATGGTCGTCAACAAGCCAAATTGTAACGGCGTAATCTTGTTGATGCTGACACACCAGATAACGACAAAAGCATAGGGGATTTGCTCGCAGAAGCGCACCAAAACATCCGATACCAGCAGGCTGCGCAGGGGCGCATTGAGTAAGGTCAAGCCGTATGACTTTGCTAAACCTTTCTCGATGGGAGTTCGTTTTTCATCGGCAATCATTACTTGCTGGAGGATAAGCGACACGCCAGCTAATACAAAGGCAACAATGAAAGCAAAGCGCACCCCTTGCGTTTCCCCGAATGCGCCAATCAGCGCGCCGCCAATCACTGGTCCCAAAGCCATCGGAATCCGCCGAACAAGGGAGTGCAGCGACACTCCCATTGTTCGCTTGTTCCTGGGCAAAACTGTGGCTACCATATCCATCGTGGCAGGCAACGATATAGCCGTCCACGACACAAACAGGATTGAGCCCAGGATGACGGCTTGCCAGTTGGATACAGCAATCACCACAACATAGCCAGCCATTGCAATCAAATTGAACAGCAATAGGGCGCGTTTGTAGCCAAATTTATCGCTGGCATATCCGCCAGGGAAAGAGTATAGGGCGCTGAGGAGATTGTCCAACCCGTTTAGCAAGCCAACGGAAAACGCGCCGCCGCCCAAAGCCATCAAGTAAAGTGGGAGAAATCGCTCTGCCATCTTTTCCCCCAGCCCTACCAGTATCACCATTGCCAGTAGAGCTACGATGTTCTTCTTCAAACTGAAAAAATCGGCTATTCGTTGGTGTGGCTTCACGATTTGCATATCAACACAAGACCTTCATCTGACTCTGATGGCTATGGCGCGGTGCGCCCAACGGTTTGCGCATCAGCTGCCGCGCCGAGCGCAGCGAGGCGAAGCGGTCGGCTGGATGCGCGGGTTCGGCGGCAATCCTATTTTGATAAACGGATGATAATGGGATAGTCCTTTATCAAGAGGTTGCGGATAATCAAATTGTCAATTTCGTTGCTCGAAATCAGTTCCTGTTCAAAGCCATTTAGAACATCGATGCCTGTAGCATTCCAGCCTGCAAAGCCATGAATCACAAGTTGAGACGGTATCCCAGTATCATAGTCAAACGCAACGCCATCGTTCCACAACGCAAGCAGATCGTCGCCGTTTGGCAATGAAAAACCATAGCTCACGACGTTTGTTGCTTCGCTTTGAATTGTTACTGGCAGGCTGATGGGCTTGTTCCCAGCCATGGTCGTAGATAGGTTACGAACTGTAGATGAAGCTGTCACCCATTGATGTGGAATTCGTAGATTGCCTGCGGTGACATTCATACCCAGATTCATCAAGATACCTCGGGCCCAATATTTGGCATACGCGATTTCGCCATAAGCTAGGCGATCGGGAGCGTTTTCCGGTTCCGAAAGAGGTCGCCAATTCATTTCATCGGCTTCATACTCTCCCTTGAACCCGTGGGAAGAAGCCGTGTCTTTTATTTTCTGAACTATAGAGGGGTATGCATAATAATAATCACCATTGTGTTCGGGCGAGTCCCCAAAGAATGGATGCCAGGAAACCACATCCACCAACGGCATGATGTCCGACTCAAGGATGGTAAATAGATAGGCTTGCGAATCCGGGTTACTCAAGCCGGTAGTTCCTCCGACCTGGATTTTCGCTTCCGGATATTCTTCCCGGATGAGAGGGACCGTGCGCCGCACAAGTTCAATGTAATCCTGCACCTCTATCCATTGGGGACAGGCTGGATTGTTCGGCTCGTTCCATATCTCGTAATATTGGATACGGTTCTTGAAATGGTCAACAATAAATCTGACATATTCCAGATAATGTTGAATTTCCTCCTCGGTCTTGAACCTGGGGCAGGGGGCGCCTGTCCCTCCTGGCCAGGTCGCAATATCCCAGAAACTCAGGTTGTATGTCAGTAGGATTTCGTTGGCAGCAAGTTTGCTGACGAACTCATCGTGGCTCGGATCAATCGAGAATTCCGACTTGCTCCAATCCACTTTATCTGCCTCACCGCCATTGATGGTAAATCGGAAACGTTTTACGCCCAGGTAACGCGCTTCGTCAAGCAGTTCTGACAACGGATAGTATCCCCACAGGCTGTGCCAGAAACTAGCGATGCGATTATCCTCAAGCTCGTTGGAATCCAGTGTCATCAAACGCGTCGGCAGTAGCGCGTTGTTATGCTGAAGGACTGTGCTACCGTTCATACCATCTGTTATAAGGGAAAATTCGCTTGTATTACCGCTGGCGTCCGTAGCTGAGACTGCCAACTGAGGTCCGGTAAAAGCAACGTCCTTTTCGAAAACGAATATTCCGTTATTGTCGGCTGTTGTTTGCCCCTCAAAAACACTTCGATCATCCTTGTTTATTGAGAAAATTTCCACCGAGGCGTTAGGGTAAGCTAAACCCCAGATACTTCCAGTGCTCAGGTTAAACTCAATGATGACAGGAGGAGCAAGTTCCAGATTGCCGCCGCCCCATAAGTCGATACCTATCCAACGGTTGTCATAAATGCTGTTTTGAGAGATGGTATTCTCAATCGAATCCGCACCATATATTTGGATCCCACTCGAATAACTATTGATATTGGCGATGATGTTATCAGGCCCCACCTTATTGTTGTGAGCACCATGCCTGATCTCGATACCATGATTGCGGTTACCCATCAACGTGTTCTGATTGATGTCAACTCCGATCAGATTCCCACTAATGATATTGGAAAATGCATTTTCCGCCTGAAGTGTGATGCCGCTTGCGCCATTATCGCTGATCAAGTTCTGTGAAATCTCGTTGTTGGAACCTTCCTCGATGTAAATACCCTCGTATTGATTTCCCCATGCTTGAGAACCGCTCGGATCTGTACCGATGTAGTTACCCTTGATGATGTTGTATGAAGCCTCGTATAACCCGATGCCTATATTTCCATTGCGACTAATCACGTTGCCTTGACCCAAAGGGCCGGTGCCAACCGTTTGATCTCCGCCAATTATGTTGTGGTCACTGCCTGAATTCAGCCAGATGCCTGCTCCTGGGAAGTTGACAATCTGTAGTCCACGAACAACATTCCATTTGGACGAGATGCTCAAGCCAGTTGCATCAACCTCTCTCGATAAGCTATTGCCATCTAGGATCACCCCCGCATCGCTGGCATCAATCGTCAAGTAGCCTTGATTGATCTCCGGCAGGCCGCTGGAGAGTGCGATGATAATCGGCTTGTCAGGTGGAAAGACCTGGGGATCAAATGTGATGGTATCGCCTGGTTGGGCAGCAAGCAGCGCCTGCCGTAATGTGCCAGGTCCACTGTCATCTGCGCTGGTGACTATGATGTTTTCCCCTTTTGGGATCGGGGTCTGTGTGAGCGTAGGTTTTATGGCTGTCAGTGTGGGCGACGCTGTTGTCTGCGCAAGTGCTACTGCGGTGACTGTTGGGGATGGAACCGGACCACAGCCATTCAATACAAGAGTAAGAACGGTTGCAAGAAGAATTAAGTTAGTAACATTTCTCATCGTTTCCTCCAAATAAACCGTCGAACGGTCCCGAATTGATCTGCCCACGCCGACGCTTGCGAGACCAACCTCGCTGCAAGAACTACCATAAATGCGGGGGCTATGATACAAATAGCGCCCGAGGCGCGGGTCGGCTCCAATGAGCGGTTAGGCGGCAACCCCGCGGCAATCTCAGAGCCAACGTCTGACATGCCGTTTGTACTCGATAAACCGTTCCCCCGCCGTTTGCTCCATATCTTTCTCTTCGAGTGGAATAACAAGGAAATCTGCCAGCAGGAAGAAAAGCATTGGGAAAAGAAACGCGATCAACGACCCGAGCAACACGGCCAGGCCAATCAGCCAGATCAGCATACCCAGATACATCGGATTGCGACTGAACTGGAACGGCCCTGATATTACCAGGACAGACCCTCCTCCACGTAATTGGAAACTCCCTCCTGCCTTACGAAACAGCATGGAGGTCCAAGTCATTAGAGCCAAACCGAGAAGCATCAGTACTGCTCCCAGGTATGAATATGGCATGGGAATCACGATCATCACTGGGATAAGGTAGTGGAACAGGATTGGCAAGGCGATCAAAATTGCGACCTCCAAAACCCTGGCACCTATCCGATGACTTCTTTCTGTTCTCCTCATCTTCCGACTCGTTCCAGAGGCATCTGCCTCCTCACATCTGCGGTTGGATGTGCGCCTCTGGCGCTTGATTGTACGCCAGGCCGACTACCCCTATATCCATTGGCCCAAGTGCTTCCTCCCAGCATCGGTGACACTCAATCGCTCCTCTTCCGCCAACCAACCATGCTGGAACAGCTCTGCCAGGCTCTGCTCAATGATCTCGGTAGCCTGGGGCTGCCCCTGAGCCAGTCCCATTGCTCGCACCGCCGGGATTCTATCGAAATCGAGGGCTCGGCCTGATCGTGCGACCAATTCGGCCCGTGTCCCTATCCCCTGCCTAGCCACCAGATAGAGCATCCAATCGCGCAATTGCGCCTGTCGGAATTTGCCGTACTGTGCGGCGATCCCGAACTCGAAGCGGGACAGGTCTATCTCCTCCTCGCCCAGAGAACGAACCGTTTGAACAGCCAGTTCGACCGCGCTCTTGAGGATCAGGAGCGTTACGCCAAGTCCCACTAGCGTATCCAGCACGGGGAAGCGAAGCAGCAAGGCAACCAGCCCGGCGGTGACGCTAGCAGCGACGATGACGTGGTTGCGCGAGTCCACCGATTGGGTGATAAGTGCCATGATGCCGCTGCGCAGCCCCACGTAACGCTGGTAGACGTATAGCGTCAGGCTGACAACGGCGGAGAGGATTGCAGCCAGAAAGGCGAACCAATCGGCCTCGGGTTTAAAAGGAATAAAGAAGCGCCGCCCCGCTTCGTAGAGTGTCAGAAAGCCAGTGGCCAGCATCAGAATCACAAGTACAACGTTGATGGCCCGCTCCTTATCGAAGCGAATGCCAAAGTAGACCAACAAGCTGGAGAGGCCATCGAGAAGCGTGTCCGTGGCATCGTTGAGCAACCCCACGCTACCTGAAATAAGCCCCGCCGGCAGCTTGAGTGCCGCCAGCCCCAAATGCACGCCCAACGTGACCTTGGAGACAGTTTGAGGCTGCAAGAACTTGCGTATCGACACGCCGGTTTCGCCCAGTTGCGAGAGTCTTTTGTTAACCTCCTCACGTCCCGGCGACGTCAAAACGTATCGCTCACCCTCACGAACGATCCAGCCATACTCGATTAACTTCTTAAGCCTTTCTCTCATGGACGCCATCTGGTCACGCGCCTGACGTTCGGTCATTTTGAATAAGCCCAAAGGTCTGAGGTAGCTATAAGAGCGATCTAAGATTTCCGCAAACGTCCTTGGGCCATCCAGCAATGTAGCGGCAACTCTAATGCTTTTGGCATATTGTCTGTGCCTCTGGTCGACTGAACGTTGTTTTGACATAGTATCAATAACTTCTTGTTATCTGCCACAGTTCGTGCTTATCTGCTGCCTAACGGCAAGTGTTAGCAGCATGGCGGGACAGGCAAGACTCCACCGCAAACCAGAACCACTGCCGGCAAAGCCGCCCCGTACCACCAGGGCGAAGCCCTGTCCGCTGCACACGGTGTTAGCCCCCATCACAATTTATCGAACTCTTCTGGCTCGACATCAGGGGCTTTATTCAGGATTTCCAAAAATCTT
>Ga0315282_10008884_pt1 | contig 16136 bp, 17 predicted proteins | sample YL17G07_20_MG_FD_203693 | JGI IMG/M metagenome (GOLD analysis project Ga0315282, IMG submission 203693) | Sediment microbial communities from Yellowstone Lake, YNP, Wyoming, USA - YL17G07_20 | ecosystem: Environmental > Aquatic > Freshwater > Lake > Sediment | place: USA: Wyoming | collected...
AAAACAGCGGAATCTGCGAATCGGACTGAAACACTCCGGTATTTGCCATTCAAAAACGAAAAATAAAAAGTTGAGGGCACTATTTTCGGCGTTTTCAGTGCGCCGGAGGAGTTTGTGAAAATTTTCACAGCACTGAGGGGGTCATTTTGTTTGCCACCGCCCAAAGGCGAAAGGTGCGTTTTTCGCGTTCTGCGCGGGGTGCGCCTGGAGACTGGAAACTGGAGCGGTCCCGATGAAATCGGGACCTAACTGGAAACTGGAAACGCCACCCGGAGATGTCAGGACTGTCCTTCCAGTCTCCGGTCAGTCCCGACGAAGTCGCAAGCGGTCTATTCTCCAGTTTCTGAAACTCTTTGCGAGCTTTGCGGTTCAAGAGGGTTGCATGGCTTCTCAAGCTGCCCATGGGACCAGGAGGAGTTGCTGATGATCGACTTCGGTGGCCGTGATTTGACCGTCGAGATGGTGCGTGAGGTCCGCGACCAGCTCAAGAGTCAGGCGAACGCGCTCCGCAAGGAGGAGTACCGGACGCTCCTCGACTTCTACGAGGGCGGACAGGCGCCCCTGAGCGAGGAGTACGTCAAGCGTCACTACCGGGAAGAGGAGGAGGCGTGGCTAGCGAGACGCGTGAACCTGCGCGGGCTCAACATCACGCGAGCGATCCCCGAGCGCATCCGCGACGCGCTCTACGGCCGCAAGGTCGAGCGCACCGCGAGCGACCCCGCCAACGACGCAAGACTCAGGACCATCTACGCCCAGAACCATTTTGACGCCGTCGCCGACCAGATCGCGCTCGAGGCGAGCATCCTGGGCAGCCACATCGTGGGACCGTACTACGACGAGCGGCTCGGACGGGTCGCCTTCCGCACGCGATACCTCGGCGACGTCTACCCGTGGGTCTCGGAGCAGAACGCGGACGTGCTTGAAGCGCTGCTGGTCGAGGTGGTCATCGACGACCTGTTCAGCGGGGAGAGCTTCCTGCGGGCGGAGATCTACACGCCCTGGGAGACGGGGGTTTTCCTAGCGGCCGATTCGCGCGCGAGCTACTGGGAGCTCGACCGCTCCTTCCACCCGGACGGAGACCTCACCAACCCGTACGGGGTGGTCCCGTGGGTGCATTTCCGCGGACGGTGTCCGGCGCAGTCGGGCGACTGGTTCGGGCTCTCGGACATCCGCGACGTGGTCGAGGTCAACAAGTTCGTCAACGAGCTCCTCTCGATCGCCGACAAGAACGCCCACGATCAGGGATGGAGCCAACTCGTCTTGATCAACTTCCCGGACGACGTGGAGAAGGTGAGCGTGGGGACGTCGAAAGCGATCCGCACCGGGGAGGGAGGGGACGCGAAGTACATCGTCCCGGACCTCAAGATCGGCGAGTTCCTGGAACTGATCGACCGGCTGTACGGCTGGGCGTATGAGAGTGCGATGGTGCCCCTAGCGGCGGTACGGACGAGCGACCAGGCCCGCTCGGGCGTCGCGCTCGAAATCGAACTCAAGCCGCTCCTCGACCTCGTGGCCGAACGCGAGAAGCGCTACCGCCGGAACGAGATCGAGCTGATGAAACTCGTGCTCCTGGTGGACGCGGTGCATCGCGAAGGACGGAGCTTCACCCCCGAGGAGGCCCGGGAGTTCCTCGCCGCGATCGAGTGCGACTGCGTGTTCAAGGGCGGATTCCTGCCGGAAGACCCGTCGGCGGAACTCGACCGGGACCTGAAGATGCTGGCGGCGGGACTCACCGACCCGGTGGACCTCGTCGCGAGATACCACGGGATCAGCCGGGCGGATGCTGAAAAGAAACTCAACGAAATCCGACAGAGAGCTCTCTAACCGCAAAGGGCGCAAAGAGCGCAAAGGAAAAGCAGGGGGGCAGAAAGGCCGAAGGTCGAGGGAGAAGAAACAGCAGCAACAGTCTCGCCGCAAGGGACGCAACGGGAAGAGGGCAGGTTGGGAACAGAAGCAGAAACGGCGTGTGTGAGTCGTCGGACGTCGGCGGGGAAAAGGAGAGAGTGGTGACCGAGAGTGCGAACAGCGATGAACCGAAGGTGTTCAGCGAGGAGTACGTGAAGACGCTGCGTGAGGAGAACGCCCGGCGGCGGCTCGCCGAGAAAAACGTCAGAGAAGAACTAGCTCGGGTCCGAGACGTGCTGGGCATTGGGAGTGAAGAGTCCGCGGACGTGACGAAGGAGGCGGAACGGATGCGGGCTCAGAGTGAGGCCGACCGCGAGCTGGCGAAGGAAGCGCTCACACGGGCGGAGTTCACGAAGGTGTCTTCGGAACTGGGACTCGTGGACGCCGACGCGGCCTGGCGGCTGGCCGACATGCACTCGGTTCGAGTGGACCTCGAATCGCGCAAGGTGGAGGGACTGCGGGAGGTCCTGGAGACCCTCGTCCGGGAGAAGCCGTACCTAGCGACTCGTGCCGCGAGAGCGGGAAGCCCGGGGGGCGGAACCCCGCGTTCGACCGGCAAGCAGGAAAGCGATGAATCGGCTTTGAGCGGCCGCATCCGGAAGCAGTTCCAGAAACGTCTGCCGGCGGGACTTTCCGTCCCGGGCGCGAGTCTCGGCGACCTGCGCATCACGAGGTAGGCGGCAACACGCCCTCTCCCTTCCAGGGAGAGGGTCACACACAGTAACGAAAAGGAGAGAAGATGTCGAACATCAGAGGAAACATTTCGACGTATGACCAGACGACGCCGATCCTTGAGGATCTGTCGAGTGCGGTGAGGTTCGGGGCGGCGTACGACGCGCCGCTGTATTCCTTCCTCGAGCGGAAGGGGGCGACCGACAAGGATCACAAGTGGATCGAGGACAGTCCGAACGTCCGCTCGACCACGATGAACAACGGCGGGACGCTCTCGGCCGGCGCCACCAGCATGACGGTCACCTCGGGCGGGCTCTTCGCCCAGGGGGACGTCATCGTGGTGGACAGCGAGTACATGCGGGTGAGCTCGGTGAACGTGAACGTGCTGACGATCAGTCGCGGGTTCGGCGGGACGACCCCCGCCAGTCACGCCACGAACGCCGGGGTGGTCATCCTGACCAACGCACAGCCGGAGAACTCGGGTCCCGAGGCCCTGGCCACGGCCAAGGTGGAGAAGAGCAACTACACCCAGATCTTCATCCGTCCGGTGGACGTAAGCCGGACGATGCAGCGGGTGCGGAGCGTCACCGGCAACGAGCTCGAGTACCAGATCATGAAGTCGGCACTCGAGGTCGCACTCGACATCGAGCGGGCGCTCCTCCGCGGGAAGCTCGACGCCGGGAGTGACTCGGGGGCTCGTGCGATGCGGGGACTCGACGACTTCATCACGAGCGAACTCGACAACGAGAGCGGGACCTTGAGCATCGTCGAGTTCAACACGTTCCTGCGCGGCATCTGGGACAACGGCGGGAGCCCCGACATCCTGCTGTGCGATGGCCTCTTCCTTTCGGTCATCCACGAATGGAACGTCGGGAGCCTGGTGGTGTCGCCCTCCGACCGGATCGGGGGCGTGCGCGTGACGCAGTGGGTGAGTCCGTTCGGCGTCTTCACCATCCTGCCGGACCGGCAGGTGGCGACCGGCACGTGCTACACCCTCACGTCGTCGAGCCTGGCGCTAGCGGTCCTGGACGACATCCATTACCAGGAGCTGGCCCGGACCTCCGACGGCGTCCACGGACAGGTCGTAGCCGAGGTGACGCTGGAGTGCTCGAACGAGCAGTTCCACGGTCGGGAGTACGGTGTGACGGGGTCCGCATAAGGACCGCGTGACGGTTTCGGGAGAGGGGCCCTCCGGGGCCCCGCCCGGAACCACTCCAGAGACTTGACCGCCCCGATAGGAATCGGGGCTGACTGGAAACCAGAAACCAGATCGCGCCGACTGAGCCGGTACTGACCGGAATCTATCCTCCGGTCTCTGGTATCCGGTTTCTGGTCAGCGACCCCGACTTGTCGGGGGAGCGATCTAGAAAGAGCCTTCCCATGACGCCTTCCCGGCTCATGTCCGTCGACGATAGACCGTCCGACCAGCCTTACGCCAGATGGCAGGTGGTCGACGACGCCTACGGAGGCAGGTTTATCGTCCTGCGGGTGGACGGGAGGGACCCTGCCGGGCACTGGGTCTATCGAGTGGTGCGGGACTTCACCCGCCCACTCGAGACCTGTGCCTACGGGACGACGTCGATGGACGCGCCGCTGAGGCTCAAGCGTTACGAACTGAACTACGCGGTCAACAAGGCCTACATCGCCTTGAGCGCCGGGGACGTTCCGCAAAGCGACGTGGTGTACCTCGTGGGGAGCGGCCCGAGCCTGCGAACGAACTGGAAGGAGATCCTCGACGTGTCGCGCGGACTCGTCGTGGGCGTCAACCAGACCCCCGCGCTCATACCCACGGAACGCATGGACTATTTCTTCTGCATCGACGGAACGCTTGACGGGTCGCACTGGAGGCGCCGGATGCAGGACACCGTCGGGATCTTCGACGTCGCGGTGACGACCGCGGTGCACCAGGGGGATTTCAGGGAGATGCGGTGGTTCGTCCCGGCGAGCCGGAGCGCGTTCTACGACCGGGTGCAGGCCGACTTCCCGAATCTCGTCCGGCTCGAGCACGGACTCAACGTGACCTTCACCGCACTTTCCTGGATCGTCCGCGTGCTCAGGGCGAAGACCATTGTCCTCGTCGGGATGGACTGCGCCTGCCCGGGCGGGATGAGACATTTCGACGAGCCGCTCGTCTTCGAGGCGAAGGAGGAATACCTGGTCGCCAAGGACGTCCGGGGCGGCGCCGTCATCACCACCCGCAACTACTTCGACATGGCCGAGTGGCACACGGCGGCCCTCTATTTCCTCAAGGAGGCCGGCGTGCGGGTCATCAACGCGACGGAAGGCGGGATCCTCACGAACTTTGTCGAGCAGCGCCAGCTCCGCGACGTGGTGACCGAGCTCAACAGCGCGGCATCCGGCGAGTGAGGATGGAACCACATTCGACTTGCAAGTTGCGAGTTGAAAGTTGCAAGTCTCATTCGATGGACCGCGAACGGAATCAGACAAGGAGCTGTCATGTCCAACTTTTCGAATGATGCGCATCTCTTGAAGTGGGAGCCGGACGTGTTCCGGCTGTGTCGGTTCCCGCAGCAGAAGCTGGGGGCGGGGAGCACGGGTGCCACGTCGGCCGGCTCCGCGGACTTCACCGACGGAACGAGCGGCGACTTCGTGAACGCCGGGGTCGACGCAGGCCACGTGATCTGGCTTTCCAAGTCGGGCGCCTACGACGACTATTTTCCGGTGAAGTCCCGCCTGAGCGGGACGCAGCTCGAACTCGACGCGCCCAAGGGTATCTTCACGACGCAGAGCGGAATCACCTGGTCCATCCACACCTTCGATCCGCAGCACGAGGAGGCGCACTTCGAGCTGTTGGAGCGGTTCGACATCAGCGACACCAACGTGCTGAACCCGGATGAGTCGGACATCTTCGACGCACGGGTGCTCAGGCGTGCTTCGGTCTTCCGCGTGCTCGAGATGATCTTCCGGGCCCAGGCCACCAGCGAGAACGACCTCTTCTGGCAGAAGGCCGAGAGGTATCGCACGCTCTACGAGCGGACGCTCGGGGCGGTCAGACTTCGTTTCGATCTGGACAGCGACGGCACGCCCGACCAGACCAAGGACGCCCACTCGGTGGATCTCCGCGTGGAGGAGTCCGGCGACGCCTGGCCGACATAACCGAGTCTTAACGGCAAAGGACGCAAAGGGGACTACAAGGCCCAAGGCCGAAGGTCGAAGGCCAAAGGAACAGCGTCAATTAGCGATTGCTTCGCTTTCACTCAGCGTCTTAACGACTCAGCGATTTCTTCTCTGCGACCTTTGCGGTTTACATGGATCTTCGGAGGTGGATCATGGCGGACAAGGATTGGAGCATTCTGACAAGCGTGGTCTCGACGCTGAAGTCGTCGAGCCTGCTGAAGCTCGTGCGGCTCGGTGCGGGGCCGAAGGCGGAGGAGATCCCCATCGCGCAGCTCCCGGCATGTTTCGTGGAGTACGCGGGGACCGACGAGTTCCCGTCGACGGGTGACGACGAGCTGTTCTCGACACTTCGGTTCCGACTGGTCCTGGTGGTGAAGGGGCCGGATGAGGCGGCGCGCGTCGAGAGTGCCATCAAGCTGGCCAACGACCTCAAGGACGTGCTGATGGTGGACCGGTTCCGCTCGGGCCTAGCCGCCTACGGGCCGGCGCAGAAGCCCACCGAGTTTGGCCAGGCCACGGCGTCGCCGAAGTTCACGCATCCGTTCACGGTCCTCGAGATCGACGGAAGCTGCGGGTTCTACACTAGTGAGACATCGAGATAGGAGAAGACGATGTCGGTGAAGTTTCTGAATCCCCACAACGTGACTCACGGGGCGGAGAGCATCGAGCGGTGCCGTCAGGCGCTCCTGCGGGCGCGCTTTGCCGAGGTGCGCAACCTCTTCGGGGACGGCGCCCCGTTCCCCAGGCGCGCCGCAGGCTTCGAACCCGTCTCGGAAATCGACATCGTCACCGAGGACATCGTGAAGGCGATTTCGATCGCGCCTGGGACGTGTGCGACGCTCAGCTTCCACGTGGCCGATGCGGAGGGCGGCTCGGACAAGACCGTCACCGGGGCCAATGCGGTCTACCTGGGGCCGGTCGAAGAAGTGGGAGAGGCGAAGTCGGGTCCCGCTGTGGCGACGATGCACTTCGTCTGCTGGTCGTCGAACGGGAGCACCAATCCCATCAGCATTGTCTGAGTGATTCCTGGAAGGGCGTTCGAGAGAATGGCGGGCCGGACATTCGTGTCGGGCCACAGGATGACGGGTCCCGACGGGTCGGGATCCCACCATGGTATTACACGAGGGACGGACATGGCGACGTTCAAAGGGACCGACTGGTTTGGTTCGGGGCCGACGCGGGTTATTCCGGCGTCCACGGAGGCCGAGATCAGGACGACGCGGTTTCCCGGTCTCGACGGCGAGTATCATTTGAACATGGGACGCGCGGGCACGCGCATTCGACAGCAGGGGACGCTGATCGCGGCGAGCGCGAGCGTCCTCAAGACGCTCATCAACAACCTCCGGTCGCAGGTCGCACAGCGCGGGACGCTCGTCGACGACTTCGGGTTCTCCTACTACAACTGCACCCTGGTCAGCGTCACATTCGACGACGGCCGCCGCGTGGACCCGCAGGGAAACCACTATCTCGATTACACGGTCGAATACCGCCAGGCGTTGAGTTCCATCGTGTAACCACGTCATTCAACGGCAATCAAGGAGGAAGACATGGCAGCGGAATTTCCGACGACGGCGCCGACGGTGTATGCGGAGAAGTCCACGTCGAACGACGTGGGCGACACGTCGCACTGGGACGGGGCGGACGCCAACCAGGTGAAGGCCGAGGTCATCGCGATCGCGGCAAAGGTGGGGATCGACGGGGACACGGAGCCGGCGAGTCACGATTACAAGATCAGCCACCTCGAGTCGCGGAAAGAGGTGAAGACGGGGAGTGGGACCCTCGCCGCCTCGACCTCGACGACCAAGACCGACGCCAACGTGACCACCAGCTCGCGCATTCTGGTCCAGGCGAGGTCGGCCGGTTTCCAGCAGCTCAGTCCCATTCCGTACGTATCGGCGATCAACGCGGGTTCGTTTGTGCTGACGCATGGGAGCGCCGCCGGCACCGAGACCTTCGATTACATCGTCGTGAACTGAGCGGCGCGTCCGGCTTTCCGGAGCCGTCGTCAGAGGAGGAGAGACGCATTGCGGACGGGCGGACTCATTTCCGACTGGCTGGGAGAGATACGCCTCGCGGAGGGCGAACTCTTCGAGCACGAACTCTTCGGGCACAGTCGGCTCATCACGTGGAAGGGCGGGCGGTTCGAACTCGGCTACCCGCTCGGCATGCCCCTGGGCGTCGATCCGGGGGTGAGCTTCCAGGTCTATAGCGGCGGGGCCTTCTGCTGTGCCACATCCGAGCCGCAGGCGAACGTCCCCGTGAGGGCGGACGAGCTCAACTGGTTCGAGGTCATCGGCGTCGCGACGCACCTCAAATCCATCCAGCAGACCAGCGTCATCGAAAAGAGCCTCGGCCGGAAGGTGAAGCTCACCTGGCCTCGGAGCAACTCGGAAGACGTCGAGACCTACCGCATCTACCGTGACAACCGAAGCGGGACGGTGGACTACACGACCGTGATCGGCGAGGTGGCGGCAAGACCAGGGGGCGTCGCCCTGGAGAGCTGCACCTGGACGTCCGGGGAGCTTCAGGCAGGCACGTGGAAATTCGGCCTGCGGACGGTGGACGCCGCCGGGAACGTGAAGACCTCTCCCGTCCGCGAAGTCGCCGTGAGCATCACGCCGGTTCCCGATCCCCCTCGTGGGCTCGCGCACACCTACGAGAGCAGCTCTCACAAGGTCACGCTCACCTGGTCGGCACCAGAGCGCTGGAACTGACTTCCTCGATACCGCACCGATTGGAGTCCCCGGATGGACTCGACATTCTGGCTCAACCTGGGCATCAGCGGCGCCGTCGTCTTCGTGGTCAATCTCTTCCTGCGTCATCTCAAGCAGGAGACTCAGGACCGCCGCGTCGAGCGTCAGACGTTCGTTGACATCATCGCCAATCACGTCGATCACGAGCGAGAGGCCCTCGAAAAACTGACCGACGCGATCCATTCGCTTCAGACCCTTCTCAGGGAATGCATGAAGTCGTCGGAGACGACAAGCATCAGGAGGTAGACATGTCCGCGAAGCTGTTCCTGGATTCCGTGCAGTGCGTCGACGGGAGACTCCTATTGGGGTTTTCGGTGGGAAGTCCGGTTGAAATCTCCGGCGCGGAAAAGAGGCGGGATCTGGCGGGGGGACTCAGCGAGTACGCCTTGACCGTCTCCAGCGGCGACGACCACTTCGACGTGCGGGCCGCCGTAGACGCCGACGGCAACACGAGGAAAGTCATCGCGAGTTCCGAATCCATCCCGGACGACTGGCACGAAGGGGCGTAGGCCCCCTCGAGGAGGACCGACGTGGCGACGTTATTCAGTGACGGGTTCGAAAGTGGGAATCTTTCGGCGTGGACGGCGAGCGGGGCGAGTGCCGGATGTTCCAAGACGGTGGGTCAAGCGTATGCGTTCTTCGGCTCGTACGGGCTTCGCACGTATAAGGATGCCTGCCCTCCGGCGAATCAAGTGTATCTGTACAAATCATTCACCGGGCAGAGCGCCGCATGGATGCGGGGGTATCTCAAGGTGCTGAGCTGCGCCGGCAACACGAATGAGGTGTTGTTTGTCCTGGGGTTCAGCCGATGGGGCTACCTTCATGCAGACTCCGCGTCGTGTGCCGTCGGCGTCAAGAAGACGGCGGCCGGGCAGAAGCTGGAGCTGTACTACATGAAGAACGGCGCCATTGCGACGCTCCCGGCGTCGCCGTACGCCCTGACCACCTCCCAGAAGTATCTCGTCGAGGTCTATCAGAAACACGCGGGCGGTGCCGCCGGTCAGGGACAGGTTCAACTCTATGTCAACGGCGTGCTCGTCGCGTCCGATTCCGGATACACGGCGCCGTTTTACAACCTGGGAGTTTTCTGGCTTCTGAATGACGACTATGGTCCGGCTCAATGGCCCTTCCTGATGACGGGGATGAGCGGGGCGGCGGAAGTATGGTTTGACGAGGGGGCGGTTGCGACCACCCGTCCCGAGGCGGTGCGCGGCTTCCGCATCTATCACAACGCCGGTGTCGGCCCCACGGACTATGACACGGTCGAGGCGAGCGTCTCGGAATACGCCTCCGACTGGACCTCTGGAGCGCTTTCCTACCCGGCGACGTACCGCTTCGGCGTCCGCGCCTACAACGAATACGGTGAAGAAAAGAACCTCGACGTGGCCGAGGAACTGGCACTCCTGGAATCGGGCGAGGAATCTCCAGCGCGGCCGAACCGTCCGACCAATCTCGCGGCTAGCCCGGCGGCGTCCGGGAAGGTCGAGCTCGCCTTCAGCTACGATTCCACGGAGGAAGGCGCCGTCTGCACGCATTTCCACATCTATGATGATGCGGGCTCCGGGCAGGTCGATTACGGGACCCCCGTCGGCACCGTGGCGAAAGATGATGGGCCGGTGACCCATTACGTGTTCCTCTCCGGGGCGCTTACAAGCGGCGTGACCTACCGGTTCGCGGTCCGCGCCGCGTCCGCCTCCGACGTGGAAGACGACGGCATCGAGTCGGTCGCAGTCACGGCGGACGCCGATCCGCCGAACCAGCCCGCGAGCCTCTCGGCCCAAGTCGTCCGCTGAGCGGGCGTGACGATTCTTCTTCCCTTACCGGAGGAGCTGCCGTGCTGATCAGTTACAGACCCGTCGCGTCGGACACGACCAACCCGCTCGGTGAGGCTTTTCTGCCGAAGGTGTACGACGGCGAGTTCCGCGAAATCTCGGACCTCCGCGTCGAGCGGGTGGTGCACGCGCTCGGCGGCGAGCCGAGCCGCGCCGAGTTCTCCGCCGTCCTCGACAGTTACCACCGCTGGAAGGACGGACAGGGCAACGTCTACGAAGGCACACGCGGCTTCGAGCAGGCCGTGCCCCCCGGTGAGCTCAGCGTGGGGATGGACGACGTCGTCATCGTGGGGATTCCGCTGGGCGGCGGACGGGTGCTCGTGATCTTCCGCGGACGCATCACCGACGTGGACGTGTCGTTCAGCGCCTCGGGTGAGTCCGCCTCGCTGACCGCGCTCGATGCTCGTCACGTGCTCGACAACGAGCCGCTGGGCGGGGCGAAGTATGCCGATCCCTCGGGCGGCGTTATCGACACCGACGCCCCGCTCGTCTTCAACCCTGATAACCTCGGCAACTGCGACAAGGCCGGCTCGCTCGTCGAGGGTCAGCCGCTCTTCGGCGACCCGGACGACCCGGACGCCGACGCCGATGATCCCTATGTCAACCACTGGCGGCTGGGGGCCTTCTGGAGATATGTCGTCGGGAACTTCACCCCCGCCGCCGACGCCCGACTGCCCGCCGGCGGAAACACCACCCCCGAACTCCCGGACGGGCACGATGCGGTGCTGCCCCCCACCGACGTGGACGGCATGCGTCCGTCCGAGGCCCTGGGCCTCGTGCTCGGCTCCTACGGCCTCGACTGGTGGGCCGACCCGTTCGTGGTGGTGAACCGCTGGTCGGTCTGGAACCCGGCGCCCCTGCCCTGCTTCCGCATCGTCTCGCCCGACGCCTCGACTGCGAGGAGCGTCCTTCTCCAACCCCGCGGCGAAGACTTCTCGAAGAGCGAGACCAACCTCAACGCCGCCTCCATGAGCTTCACCACGCGGGGTTCCGTCAACCACTGGCGGATCGAGGGCGACTTCAAGGAATATGAAGCTTGCTTCGAGCTCAAGAAGCTGTGGACGGCGGACGAGGAGGGAGCGGTCTCGGATAACCTCGACAAGGGCAACCGCACACACGAAGACTACGATAAGTCTCTCGACCACGTCTATCGCCAGTGGGGTCTGAATGAGGACAACCACTGGCCGGACTGCGGCGCCTTCGACTTCGAGGCGCTGTTGGGTGAAGGGACGTGGACGCGCACGCGCCGGCGGTTCTTTGCCCCCTACGCGGAGACGGACGATGAGCCGAGGAAGTGCATCGTGGAGGTGAAGAGCGAGGAGCTTTCGGAGGGCTGGCACCGTGTGGGCTCGGGGACGATCTGCCTCTTGACCGACCGCGCCGCGATCTATTTCGACATGACGGACGTGGAAGGAATCAACGTCGGGGTGCGTGCGGAAACGGGCGGGATGCTGGGGCTGAAGGACATCACGGACGTCCGCATCACCGCGGTCGTCAAGTCGGACGAACGCGTAGTCTACGAGGCCGAAAGGCAGGATTCCGCCGGCTCGACGCAGACGGTTACGAAGACAGTGCGGAAGGACACCTTCCGTTGGGTGAACCGACACTCGTCGAGCGGCTACGCCGGCGAAGGCGCCGGGGTCGTGCTGAACGATTCCGCCGAGGGCGGGCCGATGGAGGCGACGGCGGCGCAATTGCGTCAGAAGACGGAGGCCAAGACGCAGAGGGTTTCAATGACCCTTCCGTGGGTGGATCTGACGTATCGGGTCGGCGACCGGGTCAGCGAGATTGACGGCCGAAACATCGCATTTCCATCGAAACCTGGTGACGACCCGTCCTATCCGAAGATCGGACGCTTGGCTTATGACTTCCATGGACAGCGGACGGAGATTCAACTGCGGCGGGGACGATCCTGACTGGACGCGGCTGTGAGGTAAAGATACAATGGGAAGGATTGATGCGAGGCAGGGTCCGTTCGCGAGGGGAGGCCGGGAAGAGGAAAAAGACCGGCAGCCGGACATTTTCGAGCAGGCGGAGCGGGTTCTGCGCGGGGAGCCTCCCATTCCAAAGGATGACATCTTCACCCAGGCGGAGCGAGTCCTGAGGGGCCTGCCGCCGAGGGAGTCGAGCGACATCCTCGCCGAGGCGGAGCGGAAGATTGGGGAGAGCGAATGCGAGGGGGATGTATTTCGATGGGCCCAGTTTGGTCGGATCCCGGATGACAAGGTGACCTTCTCGAATTCGCCGCCCCCGGCATATCCGGGAGGTCCCGTGCTGAGGGCCAGTTCCGAAGATCGGGAACGTTTTTACGCTGTCCCGATTCCGGACGACAAGGTGACATTCTCGAACTCATGGCCCTCCGTGGCGCACCCAGTCAGGGCCGGGAAGGCTGGGGGTGACTTGTCGGCTACCCGGGAAATGGTGGCGATGGCAGGCGCCAAGGGTTGGGAAATCGAGGGAAGGACGGCTGTGGCGCTCAGAGGTGCTACGCTTTCGGGACTAGCTCAGGCGATCACTGGCGACCCGAACGACTACAAACTGCTTGACTTCAAGCGGGACCCGAGGACACTCCAGGAGGGGGAGAAGGTGAAGATCATGCCGCTACTGGACAAGGCGGCATACGGGTTGACACCTGCGAAGGACTTGGAACAACTTGCCAAGGAGCGTTTGCCCGCTATGGCGACGCCGCCTGCGGGTCTTGAGAAAGGCGAATATCTTGGTACGTTCAGAATTACCGTCTACAATACTGCCAGGGAATGGGATCATCCTGCCAGACCGACTCGCAAGGCGCCTGGGCTCGCAAGGGAGTACAGCGTGGCGTTTCTCAGGGACATCGACATGCAGGGGAGTGGCATCGACCGTGAGGGGAGGCTGATCCAGCACACATGGCGGCAAGGCAAGATCGCCGGTTACACTTATGTGGACACCATCCGGACCGCGAGTGGCGAGCCGGTCCGCCAGGGATGGTCGGCGGCTGTGGACCCCAGCATTGTGCCGCCCGGCACGTGGATATTCATCGAAGGAGTCGGACGGCGTAAGACGGTGGATACCGGCGAGAAGATCAAGCAGCGAAAGATCGACGTGTACTTCGCAGTCTCGAGAAAGGAAGCCTACACTTTGGACAAGCAGGAGCAACGCGTCTGGAGGGCCAAATGATGGGGCCGCGCGTGGTATCGCCTGGCACACTGGCTCAGAAGTGCGCGGTTCGGGTTCCTTGCCTTCTTCTTTGGCTTCTTGTAGCGGGTTGCGGAGATGTTCGCGAAACCCCAGCACCAAAGACAAGTCAGAAGCCGGGCCACTATGAGCAAATCATATCACGACTCGACAAAGGCGAGTACGCGACATACGTCTCCCCGAGATTCTGGACTGAAGAGGTCTTACGCGTTCGAGAGATCGCAGACCTAAGCGAATACAAAGAAGCCTACCCTTGGCTCATCAGAGCAATGGGACATGCGGACAGAAACATCGCCGATACCGTCTGTGAGTTATTTGAAGCTTCGGGCACTCCGGGTTCCCTGGAACCAGAGTCACTCCTGGAGTGGTATGATGTTCCGGACAACGAACTGATTCGGAAGGGTATCATGTGGGAGCCCCGATTCGGTTACGTGCCGGAGAATACCGAAGCCGGTCAAAGAGAGGTCGCGCCGCGGTGTCGGTCCTTGATGGCGAAGATCGAACGCGGGGAATACACGACCTTCCGACCGGAGCCAGGAAGCAAACCCAACTTCAAGATCATCCGCGAGATGCAGGAGGTCTTTCTCTGGAAGAAGGCCTACCCGTGGCTCATCAAGGCGGTCGACAACCCGAACAAGGACATATCCAACACGGCTTGTTACTACTTCCACATGGGTGGCCCGCCCTGCAATGTGAGCGTCGAGTCGCTTCGGAATTGGTACAACGTGCCTGAAGATCGGCTTGTTCGGGCAGGACTGATATTGGTGCCAATGCCCAAGCGCATCGCTGAACTTGATGCCGCCGGAAATAGCATCATGCACACGAAGGATCGGCCTCCGCGGAACGAAGATGCTATCTGGTGTCTTGACGGTGCGGACGACCGAAGAATTCCACTCGCGACGAAGTCGCACTACGTGAAAGCCACCGCTCCTGATTCTATCTACTATGTCTATGTCGATCTAAGAAGTGAGCGGTATCCGATTCGCGTTGTCGAGTGCGCTGCTGATGGCACGGTCAAGCGCTTTCAATCCTACAATCGCAGGAGTTGGGAATTGGCCAATGCTCTGATGGAACTGACCTGGCTTTCGGCCAACCGGCTCTTTGTCGACACGCACGTCAATCCGTCGCTTGGCATTGGACTCGAGATCGATCTCGATGCTGAGAAGTTGACTCCCTACTACGGCGTGGACTTCACCTGGGATGAGGACCGGAAGCGGATTGCGTACCTCCTGCCGCCGCCACACTTTGGAACACCGCCGGGGATTCCGAGCAAGTTGATGGTGGGTCACACCAAGATCTGTGAGGTGCCGAGGAGAATTCATTCGGAGTTATACTGGCACCCGACCGACAACAAGCTTCTTGCGTTCATCCCGCCGGAAGACGGCAAACTCGGACAACTCGTCGTCGTTGATTTTTCCTCCGGTCCGAGACCGGGCGTGAAGCGCTTCCAGGTAAAGTTGCAAGACCACTGAGGCACAGGGGCGACAGCCTTCAAGGGTGCCAACGCTTTGGGGACTCACGCAGGCGATCACGGGCAATGGGGACGACCGGAGGTTACTTGACTTCAGGCGCGACCCGGGGACACTTCAAATCGGCGAACAGGTCGATGTCACGCTTCTTTTGGAGAAGGCGGCGCGAGTTCACGTAGAGAGGCCAGCCGACTTGCGGTCTGTGCCGAGGCCTCCCAAGAGTCGTTCCGATGAAGATGTTCGGAAATGACTGGAGGCACTGGCCGAGAATGCCGCGGCACAATACGGCGTACCGCCTGCAATTCTCAAGGGCTTGATCCGACAGGAGTCCCAATGGAACATTGCTGCAAGGAACCCCAGCGGGGCTCTCGGTCTTACACAACTCATGCCCGATACGGCCAGAGAAGTTGGTCTCAGGGTCGACGCGCAAGTCGACGAGCGCTTGGACGCGGTGAAGAATATCTATGCGGGCGCCCGATACCTGAGAGCATTGTATGACCGCTTCTATGAGGGCAAGACCGAACTTGAAAGATGGCGGCTTGCGTTGGCGGCCTACAATTGCGGCCCTGGGACTTTGAACGGGTTCCTGCGTAGCATAGGCAAGGTTAGCAGGCAAGGAACTGTGGAGTGGCGAGAGATTGTGCCGAAGGCCCGGGCAGAGACAAGGGAATACGTCCGGAACATCCTGGGCGAGTCCGGCGAGCCGAGCGGTTATGCGAAGGAGTACGGATATGGCGACTGATGTGGGACGGACGGCCGCAGTCTGGTTCCTTGTGTTGATAACGATTGCAGGCGGGCTTGTGTGTGTCGGATGTGACTCCAAAGGCGGCCGGGACGGCACGTTGCAGAGCGCCTATGGACGTCAAGGTACCGCGAAGGGGGTATCGGACTGCGTTGATGAACTGAAAGCCGCTTATCTTGCGGACGGAATGCATGCGTTTGATGCGAAAAGGAAGTTGATGATCGCCAACGAGAGCCTACTGCGGAGTGACCCGGAGTACGATACGGTGGGTATGGTCTTGGGGCTTGGCGAAACGGAAATAACCAGGAAGGAAGCAGAACTAGCCAAGCGCTTGAGAACCCTCGCAAAATACATCGAAGCGCATCCCAGGCGATCCGGTGTCGTGTGGATGCGTCTCACGGACAAGTTATACTCCTATTCGTTCGGCAATGGCCCTATCGGTGAAGATAGC
>Ga0315282_10008885_pt1 | contig 16136 bp, 13 predicted proteins | sample YL17G07_20_MG_FD_203693 | JGI IMG/M metagenome (GOLD analysis project Ga0315282, IMG submission 203693) | Sediment microbial communities from Yellowstone Lake, YNP, Wyoming, USA - YL17G07_20 | ecosystem: Environmental > Aquatic > Freshwater > Lake > Sediment | place: USA: Wyoming | collected...
GTCGGCGAGATCAAGCGCTACTTCCGCGACCGCGGCTGGGCGATCAAGGTTCCGCGGCGACTGCAGGAGGTCAATCTCGCGGCGAACAAGGCGGTCGATCGGCTGGTGCAGCGCTTCGACCGTTCGCCGACGGTCGCGGAGATCGCGAGCGAGGTGGGCGCCTCCGAGGAGGAGACGCTGGAGGCGATTGAGCTTGGCCAGATGTACGAACTGGTGAGCCTCGACAGCGAGGCGGGACAGGCGGATGACGAATCCCACACCGTGCTTGCGGATTACATCGGCGAGGATGACGCCGTGCTCGAGGAGATCGGCGCCCGCTCGAGCCTGGTGGAAACCCTCAAGCGCTTGCCGGAGCGGGAGCGCAAGATCATCGAGTTGCGGTTCTTCCGCAACATGTCGCAGACCGACGTCGCGCGGCGGCTCGGCATCTCGCAGATGCACGTCTCGCGGCTGCAGCAGAAGGCCCTGAGCCGGATGCGCGAACTCGCGCGCGGGGAGCCGTGACGGCCATCCAGACCCCACCGTCGCCCCAGCCCGGTTGTCACGTCACTGTGGCCACACATGGCAGCGAAACCCGAGGCTATCGGCCCCGCTCATCCTTCATCACGTTGTCCAGCGCAGCGGTCGCTTCGGCGGCGCTCATGGTGTACATGATGCTGCGGCCGAGCTCCCTAAAGCCGAGCTTCCCGTACACGCGCTGCGCCGGCAGATCCTGCTCCATGGTCGTCACGCGCAGCATCTGTGCGCCTTCGGCAAGTAACGTGCGCACGACCGCGGCGACAAGCGCGGTGGCGATGCCGCGGTTACGCCAGTCGGGATGCACTGCGTTGTTCGCCACTTCGCCGGCGCGATCGCGGGCGTGGAACCACGAGGTCGCGTAGCCGACGACGCGGCCCTCAACCTCCGCGACGAGGACGCGATCGAGGTGCTGCTTGCACCAATCGTCCACCTCCGTGGCCTTGCGATCCTGCCAACCGACGCCTGCGACCACCCCGTGGCGCCGCTCGACAAGCTGAGCGACGCACACGCCGTCCCAGGCGAAGCTATTGATGTCGTAGATGGCTGTGAGCTCGTCCTCGCGCGCCGGCCTGATTGTGATGCCCTCAGCAGTCTTCTTCATATTGTTACCGCCGTCTGCATCCTTCGCACGATGATTCCATGCGCCCGCCGCGGCTCCTGCGGCACCGTAACAGTCGGTGCGAGATGCACACCGCGAGCAGGTGTGACGCGCCACCTCCTGCTCGTCGGAGACACACACGGCGTCGAGCGCACCGTACGGTCTGCGTCGTGCGGTGTTGAACACAGAAGGATACGTTTGCCGCGCGGTCGAAGACGTGTGCATTCCCCGACGCCAGTTGTGGTTTCATTGGAATAAACGCGGCATCATCTGGGAATAAGGCAGTGGGCGCGGGCATCCGATCGCGCGCCCGCGCTGGCGGCTTCATCAAGACATCCTCGTACATGGTGAGAACCGAACGTGCAACTCAGTAAGGCGTGGCGCACAGTCCTGGCGCTACTGATCGCGGCGAGCCTGCCGTTCATAACCTACATGGTTTACATCGACGGCGGCACCGCCGGCAGCATGGTGCACTTCTACTATGTCCCCATCATCACGGCGGCGATCTTCTTCGGAGACATCGCGGGCATGGCGACCGCCATCGTCGCCGCCGTGCTCACGATTTTCCTACCGCAGGGCCGGCAAGACGGCGACATGCAGCCGTTCCGCGACATCTTCGTGCGCCTCTGTTTCTTCTACGCGATAGCGATTCTGTCAGCACGGCTGTCCGCGCAGTTCCGGCTCCGCGCGCAGGAATCGGCGAGTCTCCTTTCGGTGGGGCGGGCGGTCAGTTCGTCGCTGCGCTTGCACGATGTGTTCCAGACGATCGTGGACAAGGCGGTCGAGTTGCTGGAGGTCAAGGCCGCCTCCATCATGCTGCTGACGCCCGATGGGCGGCACCTCGCGTTCGAGTCGGTTCACGGGCTGAGTGACGAATACGTGAACCGGCCGCCGGTGCCGCTTACCGCCGAGATTGTGGCTGACGCCGTGGCTCACCGCAAACCCATCCTGATCACGCATCCCTCGGACCACCCGTGGCCGGAGTGGAAGGAATATGCCGAGCGCGAAGGCATCAAGTCGGTGGCATGCGTCCCGGTGGTGATGCGCGATCAGCCCTTCGGCGCCTTGTGCGTCTATGCGGGTGCGCGGGTGCAGTTCAGCCGGCGCGCTCTGCGCGTATTGGAGGCCTTCGCAGACCAGGCCGGCGTTGCAATCGCCAACGCGCGCCTGTTCGAGGACATCCGCCGCAACTACTGGGATACGGTGCGATCGCTGACCCGCGCCATCGAGGCGAAGGACCCGTTCACTCTCGGCCACTCCGAGCGCGTGACGGAGTATGCCCTGGCGATGGCAGACGAACTGCGCCTGTCGGATGACGAAGTCGAGGTCGTTCGGTTCGGGACGATCCTGCACGACGTCGGCAAGATCGGCGTCGCCGAGCACGTGCTGGCGAACGGCGGCGCGCTGTCGCCGCAGGACGAGATGCTGGCGCAACTGCATCCCTTGATCGGGAAGAGCATCCTGGAGCCGGTGGATTTCCTGAAGCCCGCCATGGACATCGTGCTCTACCACCACGAGCGCCTCGATGGGAGCGGCTATCCGGAGGGCTTGAGCGGCGACGAGATCCCGCGACTTGCGCGGCTGGCGGCGGTGGCGAATGCGTATGACGAGCTAACCAATGCTACCGTGGAGCGGGCGGCGCTGGAGAAATCAGAGGCGCTGGCGGAACTCGATCGACTCGCGGGTATTCACTACGACCCCGAGATGGTGAATGCGCTGCGGGCGGTCGCGGAACGAGAGCACTGGTCGCGCGGCTGAGCCAGGCTGCACGCAGATGCAGCAACCGCTGCTGAACGCCGCGCTGCCATCTCTCCCCCGAAGCTGCATTATTCATACTGCCAAGCGCGTCGCCGACAGGAGATAGCGTTCGCGCGCGCATGATGCGACGCGGATTATTCATGTCTGGCGCCGTGAACGCGGGGAAGCCGCGTTTCCGGAGCGGCGGCTACCGCCGCGCGCGCTCCGGAGATGCGGCGAAGCCGCACCAAAAGGCGATCATGCATAGCGCAGATGATCTGAGATGACCATGAATAATCCGGGCGAAGCTAGGCAGTGAGCGCTGCGCGCGCCGCCTCCGCGATCTGGCTCACATCCTCGGCAGTGTGCGCGGTTGAGACGAAGATCGCCTCGAACTGCGACGGCGGCAGGTACACCCCTCGCTCCAGCATCCCACGGAAGAAATCCCCGTAGCGCGCCGGGTCGGCCGTCTTGGCAGACGCGTAGTCGCGAGGCTGCTGCGGCGTGAAGAATAGTGTCAGCATCGAACCGACCCGGTTGATGCTCGCCGGCACGCCCGCCTGATTCGCAGCCTGACCGAGCGCCTTCGCCAGCGCGTCGCCGGTCCGGGCAAGGTAATCGTAGGCGCCCGGCTCGCTGAGGATGCGCAGCGTCTCCAATCCGGCCGCCACGGCAACCGGATTCCCCGACAGCGTCCCCGCCTGGTACACCGGGCCCGATGGGGCGATCATCTTCATGATGTCGCGGCGGCCGCCATACGCGCCGACGGGGAACCCGCCGCCGATGATCTTGCCCAGGGTGGTAAGGTCGGGGGTGACGCCGTACATCTCCTGCGCGCCGCCCCAGGCAACACGGAAGCCGCTGATGACTTCGTCGAATACGAGCAGCGCTCCGATCTCCTTGGTGATCGTGCGCAGACCTTCGAGGAACCCTGCCGCAGGCGGCACTACGCCCATGTTGCCCGCGATCGGCTCGACGATAACTGCGGCAATAGACTCCCTGCACCGCTCAGCGATCGCGCGAACGCCATTGAGATCGTTGTACGGCGTAACCAGCGTGTGTGCCGCGAAGTCCTTGGGAACGCCCGGGCTGTCGGGCAGTCCCAGCGTCGCGACGCCGGACCCCGCCCGCGCCAGCAGCCCGTCACTGTGGCCGTGATAGCAGCCCTCGAACTTGATGATGTCAGGGCGACCCGTGTAGGCGCGCGCCAGCCGTATCGCGCTCATCACGGCTTCGGTGCCGGAGCTCACAAGGCGCACCATCTCGATGCCCGGCACCGCCGCGACCAGCAGCTCCGCGAGCTCGACTTCGGCCTCGACGCAGGCGCCGAAGGTCGTTCCGTCTTCGACTACGCGCCGCACCCGCTCGACCACCCGCGGATCGGCATGTCCGAGCACCAACGGCCCCCATGAGCAGACGCAGTCTATGTACTCGTTTCCGTCGACGTCATAGATACGCGATCCGGCGCCGCGCGCAAAGAAGAGCGGCTCGCCTCCGACCGCCGCGAATGACCGCACCGGGCTGTTGACGCCGCCCGGGATCACTTGCCGCGCGCGAGCGAAGAGCTCCGCGCTGCGCCGCCGCTCATTCATCGCCACCCGCTCCTTGCGCCCGCTCCGGCTCTCGCAGCGATGAATAGCGTGGGCTGTCCTTCTTAAACTCCCAGGTCGAGACCAGCATCTCGTACGCGTAGACGCCCGAGACACGCGACAGGTTCTCGACCAAGCGGCGGCATTCATCTTCGCTCGGTGCGTGAATCATGGTGTAGAGGTTGTACGGCAACTCCGGCGCGGGCGGGCGCTCATAGCAGTGCGTAACTTCGGGATTGGCAGCGAAGAGGTGGCCAACTTCCTCCAGCCGTTCCGGCGGCACCTGCCAGACGACCATTGCGTTCGACTCGTAGCCGAGTTTGCGATGGCTCACGAGCGCCCCGTAGCGACGAATGAGGCCCGAGCGAAGCCATTGGCGCAGGATTTCGAGGAGCTCATCCTCCCCCACCCCGCAGCCTTCAGCCACGGCAGCAAAGGGACGCTGAGTGAGCGGCAGGTCGTCCTGCGCCGCTCTCAAAAAGCAATCCGCGCTGTCGTCATCGTGTGGCATCGAACACCGCCGATATCTTGAAGCGCCTCAGCACCGGCAACTCGATAAGCTCGGTCACACCGGGCAGCGCCCGCGCCTGCTCAAGAATCCCATCAATCCCGTCGCGCGACTCAGCGATCACCGTAAACCACAGGTTATAGCGGTGCCGCCGCTGGTAGTTGTGAGTGACCTCCGGGTGGCGGTTCAATTCGTGGGCGACGGCCGCGATCTGCTCCGGCTCGACGCACGCGGCCGCCAGCGTGCTCACCGCGCCGACGCGCTTAACATCGAAGGTGGCGCGGATAGCGCGGATGTAGCCCTCGTCCTTCAGCCGGGACACGCGCTCAAGGACCTCCTGCTCGGGAATGCCGAGCGCGTCCCCGAGCATGCGAAACGGCCGCGGGTGCAGCGGGAATCCCACCTGCAAGCGCAGCAGGAGCGCCTCGTCTTTGAAATCCAGTGCCATATCGCTCAGCAACCTCCCCTGTGCTGCGAGCCCCGTTCGCGAAGCCAGCGCGCCGCCTCGAGCGCGTGGTAGGTGATGATGATATCGGCGCCGGCGCGCTTGATTGCCGTCAAGATCTCCAGGGTGACTGCGCGCGCGTCGATCCATTTCCGGGCGCCCGCCGCATGCACCATCGAGTACTCGCCGCTCACATTGTACGCCGCAAGCGGTAGGTCGAACTCGTCGCGGACTAAGCGGATGATGTCGAGGTTCGGCAGCGCGGGTTTCACCATCACGATGTCGGCGCCTTCCTCGATGTCCAACTCGACCTCGCGCAGCGCCTGGCGCCAGTTCGGCGGGTCCATCTGATAGCCGCGGCGATCGCCGGATTTTGGGGCCGATTCGGCGGCCTCGCGGAAAGGCCCGTAGAATGCCGAGGCGTACTTGGCTGAATACGCCATGATCGCGGTGTCGGTGAAGCCGCCTTCGTCGAGTGCCTCGCGAATCGCGCCGACACGGCCGTCCATCATGTCGGAGGGCGCGACGATGTCGGCGCCGGCGTCGGCGTGGCTGACCGCGGTGCGGGCCAGCACCTCGAGGGTCGGATCGTTGAGTACGCGGCCGCCTTCGTCAACGACGCCGCAGTGGCCGTGTGACGTGTACTCGCAGAGACAGACATCGGTGATGACGAGCAGATCAGGCGCCGCGTCCTTCACCGCGCGCACGGCCTGCTGTGCGATACCGTCCTGCGCATAGGCCTCGGAGCCGGCCTCGTCCTTCGCGGCGGGGATGCCAAAGAGGAGGATGCCCGCGATGCCGAGCCGCGCCGCGCGGCGCGCCTCCTCGCCGAGCAGATCGACCGACCAGCGATAGTTGCCGGGCATGGCGCCGATGCGTTCCTTCACGCCGCTGCCGTGCACCGCGAACATCGGGTACAGGAATTGGCCTGGATCCAGGTGCGTCTCCGCGACCAGGCGCCGCATCGCAGGGGACGTGCGCAACCGTCGCAACCGCTCCGTTGGAAAGGGCATGGGCGGAATCTCCCGCAGGGTGTGGTGTTGCTTCGCGCGCTAGCCGCCGATTTCCTCGTCAGTCAGGTAACATGCCGGATCTTGCGCCCAGGCGTCGCCGGTCACGGCCTCGGCGCGCACCCGGCAGCCGCCGCAGAATTCCTGGAAGCGACAGCGCCCGCAGCGCCCGCCGAGCCGTTCCGCGCGGGCGCGCAGTTCACCGATCAGCCCGCTCGTGTCACTCCAGATCTCAGAGAACGGCTGATCCTTCACATTGCCCAACGAGACGTGGGTCCAGAACTGGCACGGGTGCACCTCGCCGGTAGGCCCGACGTTGGCGAACTTGCGCCCGGCGGAGCATCCTCCATGCCGCGTGAGCAGGTCCTTCGCTTCCTCGCCATCCCCGCCCTCGCGCTCGAGTCTCCGCCACAGGTAGATCCCGTCGGCGTGATTGTCGGTAGTCATGATTTCGAGCTCAGTTCCGGCCTCGCCCAACTCGCGCGCGCGGTCTGCCAGCCACTCGATGATCGCCCGCTTCTCGGCCACCGGCACATCCTGGTCGGCGAGCGCCGCGCCGCGCCCGGCGTACACGAGGTGGTACATGCAGAACCGGGGTATCCCGCGGTGGACTGTCTCGTCGAGCACGGCCGGGAGTTGAGCGGCGTTGTCGCGCGTGAGGGTGAAGCGAATCCCGCTGCGGACACCGTGCTCCAGGCAGCGCTCGGCGCCCGCAAACGAGCGCCGCCACGCGCCAGGCGCAGCGCGAAAGCGATCGTGGTAATCCTCGACGCCGTCTATGGAGACGCCGGCATATTGGAACCCGGAGTCGCGCAGGCGCTTGACGACGTCATCGTCGAGCAGGACGCCGTTAGTGGAGAGAACGGGGCGCACGCCCTTCGAGGCGGCGCGCTCGGCAAGCTCGAAAATGTCGCTTCGCAGCAGCGGCTCACCACCCGAGAACAGCAGCACCGGCGTGCCCATTGCCGCGAGGTCATCCACCATCGCTCGGGCTTGCTCGGTCGTCAGTTCGCCCTTGGCGGCGGCGCGCGAGGCGTCGATGTAGCAGTGCGGGCACCCGAGGTTGCACCGCAGGGTGACGTTCCACACCACGAGCGGGCGCAGGTCGGACGAGAAATGCAGCTCCGCGGCGTCTTGCGCCGTGCCGACCGCGCGCGCGCCCGAATCCTGCGCGTGCGAGATTTCCTCCGAGACCGTCCCCATGTTGCACATGAGGCGGGTGAATCCGATCATGGCGTCTTGCCTTCCCTGTGTTTGATAATTGCCGCGACCAGCCCGCGGACGGTGTGCTCCTCGGCAACGATCTCGACGTCGAGCCCCGCCCTGCGAGCCGCATCCGCGGTGGGCGGACCGATGCAGGCGATGAGGGCATCGCGCGCGACGTCAAGGCCCCCAAGTTCGACGAACCCTCTCGCCGCGGACGAACTCGTGAGCGTCACGATGTCCAAACCCGATGGCGCAACGTCGGCCAGTGCTACCCGTGGCGCCGACGTCACAACCTCATAGACCGGCCACGCGACGACATTGGCGCCGCGCGACGCCAGGCCCTCGCGCAGGCTGCGGTTGATCTCGGCGCGGCCGGGCAGCAGCACAGCCGTTCCGTCTAGTGGGCCTGGCAGTTCCTCCGCGAGCGCGGCGACGGTATAGCGCGAAGGCATGAAGTCAACGCGAAGGCCCGCGCCCTCCGCCGCCGCGGCAGTCCCGGGTCCTACAACACCTATCTTGCCCGCAGGGAGCGCTCGCCAATCCCACCCTGCCTGACGCAGGCAGCACCCCGCCCCGGAGACGCCATTAGCGGACACAAAGAGAATCCAATCGTAAGGACGCTCCAGCGCTTGAAGAGCACTCTCGTTCGGCGAAGCCGGACGTATCTCGATGCACGGGAACTCGACCGGTTCCGCGCCGGCATCTCGCAGCTCCTTCGACAGCGCCTCGGCCTGGGCGGGTGGCCGCGTGACGAGCACTCGGAGCCCCCACAGAGGCTTGCGCTCAATCCATGCGAGTTGCCGCCGTAGATCGACCACTCTTCCTACGACGAGTATCGCCGGCGGGCCGATGCCTGCCGCTTCGCATTCGTCGGCGATCCGGCCCAGCGGCGCGACGACGGTGCGCTGGCGCGGCGTCGTGCCCTGCTCGATGACTGCGGCGGGAAGCTCCGGATCGCGCCCGGCCTCGATCAGCTCTGCCGCAGTCTGCCGCAGGCTGCCTACCCCCATGAGCGACACGAGCGTATCCACTCCGCGCAGCTCATGCCATGGCAGGTGTTTGTCGGGGGTATCCTCGGCCGGGTGTCCCGTTACCATCGCCACCACCGATGCTAACCGCCGGTCCGTGACGGGGATGCCGGCGTATGCCGGCACGGCGATCGCCGATGTGACACCCGGGACCACCTCGAACGGTATGCCGTTGGCGACCAGGTATGATGCCTCCTCGCCGCCCCGGCCAAACAGGAATGGATCGCCCCCCTTGAGCCGGCAGACGTATCGCCCCGCGCTCGCTTCCTCGACCAGCAGCGCGTTGATCTCCGCCTGCTTCAAGCCGCCCGGACCTTTGCCGACGTAGATCAGTTTCGCTTCGCCCCGACAGTACGACAGGAGGCTTGGGTTGGCGAGGCGGTCATAGACGACGACATCGGCAAAGCGCAGCACCTCGACCCCGCGGACCGTGATCAGGCCCGGGTCGCCGGGCCCGGCGCCGACGAGCACGACCTTGCCTGGGTGATCGCTTGACATATCCTTGGACTCAGGGCGCTGGCTCACTTCGCCGCCTTTACCAGTTCATCGGCGCCACGTTCAACGAGTTCCTGCGCAGCCGCATGACCGACGGTCTCGGCGGCGTCGAGCGTACCGCGTGCAGTCGTGCGCAGCAGTCGGGTCCCGTCCGGTGCTGCGACCATGGCCTCAAGGACCAGCGCACCGTCAACGACTGTTGCGAGCGCGCCAACAGCCGCGCGGCAGCCGCCGCCAAGGGCCTTCAGGAATGCTCTCTCGGCAGCCACGCACGCGCGCGTTCCGGCATGATCCAGTGGCTTGACCAAGTTCACAAGATCGTCATCGTCAGACCGAATCTCGACCGCGAGCGCGCCCTGCCCCGGCGCCGGCAGGCATATGTCCGGAGGGATCGCGCGCGCCGGGCGGTCGCGTATGCCAAGCCGTCCCAAGCCCGCCTGAGCCAACACAACCGCGTCGAATTCCCCGGCGTCGAGCTTCCGCAAGCGCGTGTCCACGTTACCGCGGATGGGGCGCATCTCAAGATCCGGCCGGTAATGGAGCAATTGCGCGCACCGGCGCGGACTGGAGGTGCCGACGCCCGCGCCGGCCGGCAGCGCGGCAATATCGCCCGAACCGTCACTGCACACGAGCGCATCAAGCGGCGCCCCTCGCTCGAGAATCGCCCCGAGGGTCAGTCCTTCGGGTACCTCTGTCGGCATGTCCTTCAAGCTATGGACGGCCAGGTCGATGGCACCGCGCAAAAGCTCCGCCTCCAACTCCTTGACGAATATGCCAGTCGCGTTGCTGTCGGGAGGGGTGGAAGTGGCGCGATCTCCGGCCGTGGTGATCACGACGATCTCGACCTCGAAGCCGAACGCCTTGAGCTGCTGGGCGACAAGCTGGGACTGCGCGAGGGCGAGCTTGCTGCCCCTGGTGCCGAGGCGGATCATGGGGCGCGGCGTCTGCTTTCCTGCGTCTGGGGATCGAGGTCGAAGATACGGCAAAGCGCTTCCGCCGCATTGCCGTTCCCGCTGATCAGTTCGCGCTTCAGTCTCACCGTGGGGTCATGAAGCAGGCGCTTGATCAGCGACCTCGTCAGTTCCTCGACAAGTCTCCGTTCCGACGGCGTCAGTCGCTCGATCCGCGCCGCGAACTTGCCCAGTTGCTCCTCCCGCGACTCCTCGAAGTGCTCGCGCAGCGCGGCCAGCAGCGGCACCGCTTGGCGCGCGGCAAGCCATTCCCAATATTCGTCGGCCGCCTGGCGCGCGATATCCTCGGCGGCCTTCACCTCGGCCGCGCGGCAAGCCGCCGCCGCCTCGACGCCGCCGCCGAGGTCGTCGATATCATACAAGTGCACACCGGTGATGTCGGCCACCTTCGGGTCTATGTCGCGCGGCACCGCAATGTCAACCAGGAACAGCTCCCGTGCGTTCCTGCGGGCAATCGCCTCGCCGACGTGCTCAGGCAGGAGGACGAAGTGCGGCGCCGAGGTCGAACTGATGACGATGTCGGCCTCGACCAGGGCCTCGGCGAGTTGGTCATACCTCAGCGCCCGTCCGCCGAGTTGTGCGGCGAGCTCCTGCGCCCTGCTGTGGGTGCGGTTGGCGACGAGAATGGTGCTGGCGCCCTGCGCGCAGAGATGCCGCGCGGTGCTCTCGGCGATCTTGCCGGCGCCGAGAATGAGGATGGTGCGCCCTTCGAGGGTGCCGAAGACACCTCGCGCGGTATCGACCGCGCAGCGGCCGATCGAGAAGGCCCCGCGCCCGATGCCGGTCTCGCTGCGCGCGCGCTTGCCTGCCTTGATCGCGGCCGCGAACATCTTCTCCAGTTCGAGTCCCAGCGCGCCGGCGTCGCGGGCCGTCGCCATCGCGGCCTTGACCTGGCCGAGAATCTCCGATTCGCCCACCACCTGTGAATCAACCCCGGCGGCGACGCATCCGAGATGAACCGCCGCATCGCGCCCGGCTTTCTCGTAGATGTGCGGCCACACGACATCCGCGTCAAGGCCCGACCGCGCGATCAACCACGCGCGGATGAACGGGCTTGCCTCGCCCGACGATGCGGTGTATATCTCCGTGCGGTTGCATGTTGAGAGAAGAGCGGCCTGCTGGATGCCGGGCAAGTCGCGAATCTCGGCCAGCGCCGCGCGCGCCTTCTCGCCGGGGAAGCTTACGCGCTCCCGCACCTCGACCGGCGCGCTATGGTGGTTCAGTCCTGTGCAGAGGATATGCAACGTCGCGCCTCTCGCTCCGCCTCATCGCGCCGCCCCTGCCGCAGCAGCTCCAGGCAGCGCGAGTCAATAATCTGCTCCCAGATGCGGCGGCGCTCGTCCTCGTTGCCGATGGCGAGCACCTCCGCACGCAGCCGCCCAAGCAGATCAGCGAGGTCGCCGTACTCCGGGCCGATCTGAGCCTCGATCAACCCCCGCAACCGTCGCGCCAACGCCGGGCTCGAGCCCTCGGTCGAAATCGCCACCAACACTGGTCCGCGCCGCACTACCGCCGGCACGATGAAATCGCAGCGGTCCGGATCATCCACCACATTGATGAGGATGCCTTCGCGCCGCGCATCCTCGGCGACCGCGGCATTCACCTCGGGCGGCGCGGCAGAGATCACCAGCCAAGCGCCCGATAGGTCGCCCGACGTGTACGATTTTGCCAACAAACCAATTGTGCCCTGTCGGGTCAGCCGACCAATCTCATCCGATACCTGGGGGGCGATGACGACGACGGCGGCGCCGCATTCGACCAATGATCTCACCTTCCGCTCGGCGACATCGCCACCGCCAATCACGACACAGCGCTTGCCCTTGAGGTCGAGCAGAGCCGGGTAGTAGCGGCGAACGGCGGGCTGTTCTTCGTCGGACATAGTGAAACTCTTCCATTAAGATAACATCGCAAGCGCCGGGTGTAAAGCGGGTGAACCTCACGTCGACGCCTCCGCCCCGCACACTGTCGCCGGCGCATTGTTGACAGCCCCTTTGCTCGCCCCTATACTCCCGCTGGAGGCGCGGATGCTTAAGGCCGAACCAGGGGTCGTCGCCAGCATCGAAGTTGAGCGGCCGGGCGCGCAGGAAGCGGTCGTCGCAGTCGCTGGCAAGACCGAGCGCGCGTTGAACTACCCGGCGCTAACGGGTGTGATTGGGCCTGGCGATCAGGTTCTGTTGAACACGACTGCGGTGCGGCTCGGCCTCGGCACGGGCGGGTTACATTTCGTGATGAAGCGCCTTGGCGGCGAAGGAGAAAAGCGGATGGGCGAAGAGCCGGAGCAGCGCGGTCACATCATGAAGTTGCGGTATACGCCCCTGCAGTTCTCCTGCCTCAGCGCCGAGGAGCCGGACAGTCCGCATCACGATGTCCTGCGGACCGCGTCGAACCTCGCCCATACGCCCGTCATATCGTGCCCCCTGCACAGCATGATCGCGCCCGCGGCCGCCGGCGTCAAAGCGGCGGCGCCCGATCTGCGAATCGCTTACGTCATGACGGATGCCGCCGCGCTGCCAATGGCGGTGAGTCGACTCGTCACACAGCTCCAGCGAGCGGGGCTCATTGATGTCACGGTGACGTGCGGCCAGGCCTTCGGCGGTGACTACGAGGCGGTGAACATCTTCTCGGGCCTGCTGACCGCGAGCCTCGCGGCAGATGCCGATGTCATCATCGCGGGCCAGGGTCCGGGGAATGTCGGCACGGCGACGCTGTACGGTTTCGGAGGCATCGAGCAGGGCGAGATCATCAACGCGGTATCTGTGCTCGGCGGGCGCCCGGTGGCGGCGCTGCGGATCAGCTTCGCCGATGCTCGCGAGCGCCATCGCGCGGTGAGCCATCATTCGCTGGTTGCGCTCGGACGAGCCGCCCTGGCGCGGGCAGCCGTGGTCGTGCCGGAGATGGCTGAAGAGCGGAGCACCCAGGTGCGCGCAAAGCTCGAGGCGGCCGATATTCCATCGCGGCACGACGTTGTGGTCGAAAACGGCGAAGAGGGGCTTGCGGAACTGGCGGAGCGCGGCGTTCAGATCAAGTCCATGGGCCGGTCGGTGGCGGATGACCCGGAGTTCTTCCTCGCCGCGGCGGCGGCGGGCAAGCACGCGGCGCGGCTGCTGGGGCGCGTCAATGAATGACCTCGAGGTGGGATGGGGTTGCCGCCATGGTGTGCTGACGAGGGGTGCGTGCCAGTGACTTACCTCCCCGAGGACGAAGGCCTGCGCGAGGAGACCATGGCGTCAACGCGCACATTCAAAGGGCATCTCATCAGCGTGCGCGTTGATCGCGTGCGGCTCGCCGACGGCACTGAAGCGCGGCGCGAGGTCGTCGAGCATCCGGGGGCGGTCGCGATGCTGCCGATTCTCGACGACGGGCGCGTAATCCTCGAGCGGCAGTTCCGCCAGCCCGCGGGCGAGGTGCTGTGGGAGATACCCGCGGGAACACTGCACCCGGGCGAGGATCCGCAGGATTGCGCGCGGCGCGAACTCGCCGAGGAGACCGGTTACCGGCCGGACGTCCTCGAGCCGCTGGCGAGCGTGTACCTCGCTCCCGGTTACAGCACCGAGGTCATCCACCTCTTTGTCGCGCGCGGGCTGCAGCCGGTGGGCTCGCAGACCGATGTGGATGAGTGGGTGCGGACTGCGATCGTCGACTTCGACCGCGTGCTGGAGATGATCGCGAGCGGTGAGATCAAGGACGCGAAGACGATGTGCGCGGTGCTGCTAGCGCGCGATTCGCTAAAGGAACCACGAAGGCACGAAGACACAAAGTAGATCTAACTCAGATTATGCACTGCGAGCGCAAACCATTCACCCAGCGAGTGATGTCACCCTGAGCGAAGCGAAGGGTCTTGCCACCGGCTCTGCATCTTCGTTGACAAGATTCTTCGCTGCGCTCAGAATGACACTCGCCCTATGCATAATCTGGGTCTAAGGAGGCGTGAAGTGTTCGAGAATCTTGGGCTGAACCTTGGGCTGGGGGCGATCCCCCTGTTGACCGAGGGAGAGACGCGCTCCATCTGCGCCGAGAATCCGGATGGAAGCAGAGGCGCGGGCGCGCAGGCCATGCCCGACAGCGGCAGCGCCGGCTCCGACCTCGGCCAGGGGTGGAAGATCCGACCCTGCATCACCCTCGACCCCGGTACCACGACGACGCTTGCCGACATCAAAGGCCCCGGCGTCATCCAGCACATCTGGATCACCGGCGGCACCCAGATCCTGCGCGACTGCGTCCTGCGCTTCTATTGGGACAAGGAGAAGACGCCGTCCATCGAGACGCCGCTCGGCGACTTCTTCGCCCTCGGGCACGCCCTGCGCTACAACGTCGTGTCCGTCCCCATCGCCGTCAATCCCAGCGGCGGCATGAACTCGTACTGGCCGATGCCCTTCCGCAAGCACTGCAAGATCACGGTCGAGAACCAGCGGTGGGAAGCGATCGGCGGGTTCTTCTATCAGATCACCTATGGGCTGAACCCCGTGCCGGACAGTGCCGCGTATCTCCACGCGCAGTGGCGACGGTCGGTGACACCGCGCAGCGCCCCCGAGCACGTCATCCTCGAGGGCGTCAAGGGTCAGGGCCACTACGTCGGCACCTTCCTCGCCTGGACGCAGCTCGCCAACGGCTGGTGGGGCGAGGGCGAGGTCAAGTTCTTCATGGATGGCGACGGGCAGTCCCCCACCATCTGTGGCACCGGCACCGAGGATTACTTCGGCGGCGCGTGGGGCTTCGGCGACACGTTCACCGGGCCGTTCCTCGGCTATCCCCTGTGGCAGCGCAACCCCGAGGAAGTGCCGAAGCACGGGCTGTACCGCTGGCACATCATGGATCCCATCCGGTTCCGCAAGGACCTGAAGGTGACGATCCAGGCGCTCGGTTGGTGGCCGAACGGGAAGTATCAGCCGCTGGAGGACGACATCGCCTCGCTCGGCTACTGGTACCAGGCCGAGCCGCACGCGGCGTTCCCGCAATTGCCGGGCATTCGGGAGCGGTGGCCGAGGTAGGTAGCCCCGGCGGCAGATTCCGCAGCTGCGGGGAGAGCATGCGCGTCCGGGCGTGAGCAATGTGCGCGCCGTCGTCTACCGACGGCATGACATACCGGTCACGAGCCTCATGATATAGGAGGTATCGGGAAGATGGACCGCGTTGTCCGCCAGCGGCTCATATTGCTCGCGTGTATTGCAGGCCTCTCGATCACCATCTTTGCCTTCGCGCTACTTGCACCGCGCCAGCCCGCTTATTCCGAAGGCGGCACGTGGCCACCCTTCGCGCAATTAGCGCACGGCGCGCCGTTGAACCTCGTCGTGCAAGGACGCTACGCCTATGTGGCTGCGAGCGGCGCGATGACCATCCTCGACGTATCGAACCCCGCCCGACCCGTCGAAGTTGCGCATTTCGACACCCCTGGTACCGCCTGCGACGTCGCGGTATCCGACACACACGCATATGTCGCCGATGACATCGGCGGGCTGCAGGTGGTCGATGTCTCTGACCCGACCAGGCCAAAGTTATGCGCGAGTCTTATGGCGCGGATGGGGCCCCATCCGCGCGCAGTTGCGCTGAACGGCAAACAGCTCTACCTCGCTGACCCAGAATCGGGACTGTGGGTGGTGGACGTCTCAAACCCAGCGCGGCCCGTGGTGAAGAGCCGGTGGCAGAGTGACTACTATCCTCTGGACGTAACGATCGCCGGCGCCTGTGCCTACGTCGCGGACGCATGGGGCGGCCTCCGCGTGCTTGCGATCTCCGATCCTCCTCGACCCAAAGCTGTTGGACGTTGCGAAACGTCCGACTGGGCTATGCACGTTGAAGTCAGGGGACGATACGCGTATGTCGCGGCGAAGACCTCCGGACTTCAGGTGATCGACGTCGCGGATCCCGCGCGACCCATCGAGGTCGGGTCGTGCGTCACGCGTGGGCATGCCATGGGTGTCGCCCTGAGCGGCCACTATGCATTCGTGGCCGGTTACGACGGCGGGCTGTCGGTCGTGGATGTCTCTCAACCTGATAGGCCTCAAGAAGTCACCCATTGCGCTGATGCCGGCT
>Ga0315282_10008886_pt1 | contig 16133 bp, 10 predicted proteins | sample YL17G07_20_MG_FD_203693 | JGI IMG/M metagenome (GOLD analysis project Ga0315282, IMG submission 203693) | Sediment microbial communities from Yellowstone Lake, YNP, Wyoming, USA - YL17G07_20 | ecosystem: Environmental > Aquatic > Freshwater > Lake > Sediment | place: USA: Wyoming | collected...
GCGCGATCGGCCAGTTCGCCTTGCACCAAGGGCACACCCAGCCAGTCTGCGAGATTCTTTGGATTTGACACAACCGCCGATAAAGCACAGAGCGATCGCGGTCGCTTGTGCGACTTCATTCGGGCCACCAGGCCTTCCAACACCGGACCTCGAGTCTCGTCAGCAACCAGATGGATTTCGTCGACGACAAGCCGGCCCACCACCAGATCGGGCGACCTTAACAGGGCTGCAAATCGCTCGTAGGTGGCGATCAGGATGTCAGTTTCCTGCGGGTAGATCGGATCGTTATGATCACCCGTGGAAACCCAAACGGTGGCCGCGACACCAGCCTGGCTTAATTCCCGAGTGAACGAATCGAACATCTCGGAGGCGAGAGCACGATATGGAACCAGGTAAACGCCGACCCCCTCCTCCTTGCGTTTGACAGCTCCGCTGAGTATGGCTCGGCCGATGTAGCTCTTTCCCGTTGCCGTCGGCGCCACAATCAGAGCATTTCCTGTTTCTAGAACTCCCGCCTCCCGAGCCTTGTCAAACAGTGGAAAGGTCGACTTATGCGCAGCGCACATCTCACACTGCCCTCCGACAACCACATTTGGAATCTACCTCACCCGGATGGAAGGGTCCGCCTCGAACGTGTCACGCTTCCACCTCGTTCGATAGACGAAGCTTTGGATTCACGTCATGATATCTCAAATTTCAAGTCATCGATTAAAATGCTTATCGACCCGGCGCGCAGAAGAGTTCAGCACCGGCCTAACTTATGGGTGCGTTCTCATCCTCATCCGCACTGCAGTTATTGACCTTTTGGCCTCATGCACAGGGAAACATCGGACTCACCACGGATTCTTTGTGATCCTTCTGCAGTGGTGGAAATCGCTCTCGGATGCCGAAGTGGGGGAAGGCGCCTGCTAGATAGAAAACCGAGGACGCCACCCTATTTCTGGCGTCTCCACGCATCTGTTCGTCGACGCCCTCGTCTGAAATGGGGTGGCGTCCGCGGTTTTGAGCTTATCCTTGGTAATCTGATGGCACAGAGAGCAAGAAACGCCGTCTGCGGCAAATCGGTCTGCGTCCTTCTCGGGATTGAAAGGCAAATGAGCGAAGATCTGCCCTTCGTGGCCGGCCACCTTTGCCTGAAAGCCAGCCATGGGCATATGGCAGATGCTGCTTTCGTCTTCAATCGCCGCGCGAGACTCTCTGCTGTTGGGCTTCCTCCTGGGCATTTTTTGCAGGGACGTGCCGGGTCGCAAACGAGGTTGGCCCAGCGGACACTCTGGATCGGAGCTAACCATCCTGGCCAAGGTGACAAATAACCCATTGAGCCGCACTGCAGGGAGCGTAGAATATCTAACAGCCCGCGATGAAAATCAGAGAGATAATCTGGATTGGTCGGTTCGTCGAAAAGATCGAACACAAACATGGGGTAAATGTTGAGGAAGTCGAACAAGCCTTTGCAGGCCATCCGCGCATTCAGCGTTTCGAGAGGGGGGATGTGAGAGGAGAGGACCTTTATCGAATGCTCGGTAGGACTGTCAGCGGACGCTACTTGGCTGTATTCTTTATTTACAAGGAGGGAGGCAAAGCACTTGTCATCTCGGCACGAGAAATGAGTGATGGCGAGAAAAAAAGCTATGGCGAATTCAAAGCATAAGGCAAAGCTAAAGACAAGGAACTCTCTGCCAAATCACTTCGGAAGCCTCGAGGAAGCAGGGCTGTTCTGGGATACACACGACAGCGCTAACTACGAGAAAGACATGGTGGAAACCACGTGCGAAGTAGATATCAAGCGGCGGACCTTCCTGGTTCCACTTGATAGTGACCTCTATCGGAGGGTCCAATCGATCGCGCGGAAAAGGGGGGTTTCCACAGAAACGCTCCTGAACATGTGGATTCAGGAGATGGCATCCTGATTTTCCCGTTGCGCTCGGAAGCAAAGCATCTTTCCAGCACGACTTCTCTGCTCGTTTTCAGATCGGGTGCTGGCATCTCCTGTGGTGATAACCCTATCGTTGAGAATATGAGAGGCGACGAGGACCTTCAAGCGCGACTCCAGAATGCGCTCGCCGAGTGCTCGCAATTGCGCGAAGAGAATGCCCGCCTGCAAAGACTGATTCCTGATCCGGTTTCCCTATCCAACCAGTCACCAGAGTCGACCGAGGGCAAACATCTCGATCGCAATACTGCCACAACTTCTGATCTCGTCAGAAATTGAAAATAGGCCACTTTTACGAACCCGATCCTTCTGCCTTGGGCGCAGGAGGTCTCCAGTTCAAATCTGGATGCCCCGACCAATAACATACATCGCCTGTGTCCGCGTGTCCCCGCCCTACCGAAAATTGGTGTCAGGCTAATGGGCTGCACCCCTAACCTGACACTCAATTCTATGTGCAGAGCTTTGATTGCTCCTGCCGGAGAGAGTAGGATGACCACTGAATGTGAATACATGGCCGGCGCCCGCCGGCGAAAGGAAACTGTCAGATATGGAACGACCCCTGGAACTGTCGTGCGCGCGCTGCGGTGTCAAAGCCTGCGCCGCCGGCCCTGACGCAGCGGAATATCCGCCGTTCTGCCCCATGGCCGCGGAATGCGAGGAGTTGTCCGCAGTCGAGCAGAAATACATGAAAGATGAAGGCGTGCGAAAGCTCGCCCGGGAATCGGCGCGCACCGAGGCCGCCGGCTATTGCCGCAGCACCCGCGTCGAAGAGATCATGGATTTCGCACGCCGCATGGGATTCACACGCCTCGGAATTGCCCACTGTGCCGGGCTGATGAACGAGGCGAGACTGGCGCGCGATATTTTTGCCAACAACGGATTCGAGGTGCACACCATCTGCTGCAAGGTAGGATCCATCGAAAAGGAGAAGGTCGGGTTGACAGACCAGGAAAAAGTGCGGCCGGGCCGGTTCGAGGCCCTTTGCAATCCGATTGCCCAGGCCGCCCTGCTTGCGGCAGCGGGCACGCAACTTAACGTTGTCATCGGGCTCTGCGTCGGCCACGACAGCTTGTTCTTCATGCATTCGCGCGCGCCGGCCACGGTGCTCGTCGCCAAGGATCGCGTGCTGGGTCACAATCCGGTAGCGGCCCTCTATACCAGCCGCAGTTACTACGGCCGGCTCCGTCAGGCCCCCGCCCCCTCTCCCTGATTGACAGATACGTTCCAATTCTGGAAGAAATGATGATAGATTGAAGCGCATAGATGCCGTGGGAGGCCGCGCAATGAACACTGCACCCAGGATAACCGCCGATGGCAGAGTAAGGTTCGGCAAGCCGGTCATTGAGGGCACTCGTGTGCCTGTTGACCTGGTCCTGGCGAAACTGGCTGCAGGCATGACATATGAAGAGGTAATGCAGAAATACGCGCTGCAGAAGGAAGATATCCTCGCGGCGTTGGACTAAACCGCGAAGCAGCTCTCTGAAGAAGAAATCAAGTGCTCGGCTAGATGCTGACCGCCGTCATTGACGAAGACATACGGCGATCCACCTCCTTGGTACTTGCCGCAGCAGGCTTCAAGGTGCTCGATGTCAGGGATTGCGGGTTGCGGAGGAAATCGGATGAATAGGTTTTTCGTTTCGCTCAGGAAAAACAAGCCCCACTGATCAGCGGGGACCATGGTTTTGCCAACCTCTTGCGCTTTCCCCTTGGCAGCCTCTGCGGAATCATCATCGCCCATTTCCCCAACGAAATGCCCTGCGATTTGCTGAACGAGCAGATTGCGGCATCGCTGCAAGCTCTGAGCGAATCCGATTTCCCCGGCAACTTGATAATCCTAGAGCCTGGTAGAGTGCGCATCAGACGAAAAAAGTGATCGGTTGATTGCTCAGGAGAGTTCGTCCTCTGCATGTACTCCAGGCGATTCTGGACAAAATAGCTGAGTCATGCACGGATCTGTAGGCGCAGTTTCCGCCAAACAGAGAGTATGCAATCTTTAGTCGTAACTGCCTCGCTTGACAATTGAGCCGGTCCTTGCTTTTTCGCAGGCCCTGCCACCAATGTTGCACTGCAGGGATTCTGTCGGCGAAATTGTCCTCCCTGGGGATTACCCCCGGCGCTCCGCTGAGGCTGCTTCAAAGATGACCGACCTGCGTGGTTCAGTGCGACGAGACCGAAATTGCCCTGGAGGAAGAGGTCGTACCAAACATCTACGTCTGGCAGGCCCAGCAGGACTGAAGTACTCAGGGTTGAATCGCGCGGGCGGCCATCGAGTTGAAAGGATTCCGCCGCGCTCACCTCGCGCCTGCTGAGTGCTCCCCGGCCTTGTTACAAGATCCTATCGAAACGCGAGCTTTGGCTTTCAGGATACTCAGGAAGCACGATCCTGATGGTGCCAGGAATGATCACTTGGCGCAGTGTTCACAAAAACGCTAACACCCCAACGGCGCTGGCCGAAAAGTGGAAAGGGAGCGCGCCCGTTTCCTATTCCGGCAGCCGGCGCAGGATGTATCGATGCGGCGTGCGATCCGGAGTCGCTCTTCGCAGCACCCTGACTCGTTCGGAGATTTCCACTGAAGAAGTCGCCTTTCCTATCGCGCATCTCAGCCAGTATCCTCGTTGTCCTCCTGTCCCTCGCGTTCGTACGGCCTGGAGTGAACTCAACGCCTGCCCCCGCGAAAGCGCATGACGAGGTTGTGTCGGCGCCGCATCAGCCTCCTGCGCCTCGGAAGAGGGACGCTCTGAACAGTGAGGTCCGCGGCCTCTATGTGACCTCCTGGGTCGCAGGGACCAGGCGGTTTCGGGAAATCGCCGACGGCGTGGCTGCTTCCGGCCTCAACGCGATGGTCATCGACATCAAAGACTGCACCGGAAAGGTCGGCTATGACTCGGCGCTCCCCTTTGTGGCCGGGATCAAGGCCCACGAGCGGCGTATTCCCGACATTGGAGCGGTGCTCCAGTATTGCCGTGACCGGAGAATCCACACTGTCGCCCGCATCGCTGTCTTCCAGGACCCGGTGCTCGCCGGAGCCAAGCCGGAACTGGCTGTCAGGGCCCCTGACGGCACCATCTGGAGGGACCGCAAGGGCCAGTCTTGGGTGGACCCCTCAGCGCGCGTGGTTTGGAAATACAACCTCGACCTCGCCAAGGAGGCGGCAGCCTTGGGATTCGACGAGGTGCAGTTCGATTACGTGCGCTTCCCTACCGACGGCCGACTGACCGGTCTGGTGTACCCGGTGTACAATCACGCCGTCCCGAAGCACCAGGTGATCAAAGAGTTCTTTCAGTACCTGGACCAGGAGCTTAGGCCCGTAGATGTGCTGGTTTCGGCGGACATTTTCGGCCTCACGGCTGTGGCGGAGGATGACCTCAACATTGGACAGCAAATCGAAGACTTGGCTCCATATGTCGACTATCTGTGTCCAATGGTCTATCCATCGCACTTCCCGCCGGGCTTTCTGGGTTTCAGAAACCCTGCCGAGCAGCCTTACAGGGTCGTCTACAATAGCTGCATGAGGGGTCTCGACCGAATCAAGGGACAGCGAGCTAAGCTACGGCCGTGGATCCAGGATTTTGATCTAGGTGCTAAATACGACCGGCCCATGATATTGCAGCAGATCCAGGCGCTTCGAGACGCAGGGGCGTTCGGCTTCTGCGCCTGGAATGCCAGGAACGTTTACACCATCGAGGACTATCGGGAACCACTTCCCGAAGCCAATCCCAATCCGCCGCTGCGCGACGCTCTCCTTGCGGAGCTTGAGCGCAGGCGTCAAGCAAAGTCGGTCGCGGTCCCGACAGCGAAACGGACTGCGCCGAACGCCTCCACACAACAACCGGCAAGCCACACTCCTGACCCCAGCCGTCCCAGGCATCGTTCATCGAGCAACAAAGAAAGAGGCAGGTTGCCGTCCGGCTCGTTCGGGCCCTCTGCAGTCCGGAACTGACGCTGAAGTCGCCGGAATCGGCTGACACCATATCTGCCGGCTTACCGGGTCGCCGAAGCGCGCGCGAACATGAGGCCGGAAGATGCCGACACAGTCTCATAATAGCCGACGAAACGCCTGGGTTCGAACGCGTCGTATGGGCGGAGGTTTTGCGCCCAGCGGTAGGAAATCGGTTGGTACCACAGCTCCACCTCGATCTGGAAGGGCCCCTGAGCGCCGCCCGTGGCAACCGAATATCGGATGCTGTGGCCCTTGTCGCCAAAGTTGGGATCCTGCGCGGCGTCTCCCTGAACGGCGATGTCTTTATCCGCTGTCCGCTTGTCAAAACCGCGCGGCAGCAGGCGGTTGTCCTTGACGTACCTCACAGCATTCAGCAACCCCGTAGTCAGAGCCCCGGACGAATCCGCCATGATGGCCTCATAGATCTGCACCTGGTCGGGGCTGGTGATTTCTCTGTAGTGCGGCTCGTAACGCTTGGCATCGGCGTCGTTGTCATTGCCTCTTATCAAGCCGCTCGGCTCCAGGGCGCCCGACTCAAACACGACACGGTTGTTTCGATCACGAACCGTGACGTGCAGCCAGAGCCGTCGAGCCGGGTAGGCCGTGGGAAGCTTGTGGCCGCCGAGGTTCTGCACCGAAATAACCGCCTCCAGGCGGTTTGCTCCCACACCGACCGTATCAATTGAGATCACGGCGGCATTCGTCTTGAGGAAGTCGATGGTTCTGCCGGCGGCCGCCTCCAGCTCCTGCGGCAGGGCGGCCACGCTGAGGTCAGCACGAAAGCGGTTCAGCAGCCGCTGCATGAGGAAGTTGGCGCCGACAAAAACGTGGCGCGAAAAACCTTCGCGCGGCTCGCCGAACACCGGCGTTATCCGAACCGCCTCCTCTACAACGGGCATATGGCAAGACTGGCAGCTCTGCCGGTTCTTGAGATCGCTGTGCAGCCACTCCTGATACGGCATTTGCTCCGGCAGCTCGCCGACAACCTTTCCCTGCGGACCCAGGGCCTGCGTGTAAAGCGTGTGGCAGGTTGCGCACACCTCGGACAGGCGCATGTGTGCGGACTCTGTCGGCTGGAAGCCTCCAGAGGAAGATCTCATGATCCGGGCGTGGCCCGCGTCGACCTGATAAGGACCGTACTCTGCCCTTTCCCCCTTTGGCCTTGTCGCGTCCACCACGAAGCCGCCGACAAAGCTCTCGCGGGTTCCAAGCTTGTCTGTGGTGATTTGATGGCACAGAGAGCAGGAAACTCCGTCGGCAGCCAGACGATCTTCTTCCTTCTCAGGATTGAAAGGCAAATGAGCGAAGATCTGCCCTTCGTGGCCGGCTGTCTTCGCCTCAAAGCGAGCCATGGGCATATGGCAAATGCTGCATTCGTCTTCGATCGCCGCGCGGAACTCGGGGTGATCGATCGTCTCACGCCGAACCCCGGCCTGCCAGTAAGGATCACGGCCGGAATTCGCCATCATCGATGGACGCCAATTGAAACCGATTGAGATGTCCTCCCCGGACGGCGTGGTGAGTCCGTTGTGGCACGCAATGCATCGGTCTGAAGTCTGGAAAAGCGGTCCGGCCGTCTTGTGGACGGGTCCTGTGCTCTGGCCGAGCAGAGGAGACGAAATCAAAGATACAGCCAACAGCAGCGCTGCGGAACAGCCGATCGAGGTCAATCTGAACAAGTGTACCCTCCACGCTTTCACGGTCACCTTTCCTACTTCCAGCCTTCCAGGAGGCCCCCATCGAACCAATCCCATAACAGATAGAACATCACTTGCATCGGGCGCCCGCCGAAATCATTTATCGGGACCCTGACGCCAACGTTCGCTCGGACGTGCTGGCGCCTGCTGAGCGTGACCTGGAATTGAGGCACGAGATCCCAGTTGGTCTTCTCGCCGGTTGCCAGTTCACGGTCCGCCAGCAATTCGACTATGGGCGTCCACGTGCGTCCGAGACCCATTCCCTGGTTCAGGCTCTTGCCGAAGGCGGTTCGCCAGTAGACGGCCCGGTTCGCTTTCGCCATGTCCCTGGGCAGCTCAACGCCGCTTTGGAACTGGAGAAAGCTCTTAGCCGGCAGAAGCTGTCCGTACGAAGCGAACGTTTCAAAGACCGTGACGCCGGTTCCGAAACCCTTGGCCCGATTGCCCGTCGGCAGGATGGCCTCGCCTTGAACGCTCAAGATGGAACCGGTTCGCAGGCTGCTGAAAACCAGACGCTTGTAACCCAAGGCGATGTCGCCGACGCCGCCGTACCAAGTGCCTGTGTCGCCACGCTGAAAGCTGAACGGAAACGAAACCTCGATCTGATTCCCCACGCCAAAACGCCGCTCGTAGGTGATCGTATGGTCGGTCCCTGGTGCCCCTTTCGCGTTGATCCCTGTCGTGATGACAGTCTCATCCTCGGGGAAGGGCTTCTCGCTGATCAGCGTGCGCGGCAGATTCAGATCGCCTCGCGGCCACGAAGTCTCGCGACAGAAGCTCCGCAGGAACTGAATCACCATGTCGATCTGTTCCGACGTCAGCAGTTCGACAAACGAGGGCATGATCTCGGAGAAACCTCGGGCCGGGCCTCCGTAGGTGACGATGGCCTTCCAGTCCCTATCGGGCTCGCGCGTAGTTGCGTTGCAGTCAGTAAAGTCTGGAAATGTCGAGGGGGGCTCAAATCCAAGGGTGGTCTTGGGCATCCCCTTGCCGTCCGGCCCATGACACGTAATGCACCCACCAAAAAAGATATCTTTGCCCGTGTCTAGTTTCTGTGTGCCGCTGCTTGCGGACTGGCTCAGGAGTATGGCCCCGAAGCCAAAAATCGCTACGGCAAACGCAGGCATCTTTCGCAGCAGGCCGGAAAAGGGCTGGGCTGGTATCTTCCTCTGCCGCGACGTGCGTCCCTCTCTCGTCGGTGAGTTTCGATCAGTTCCCGGCCTTGCACATCTTCGATTCTTCTTCATGTGTGTAAAAAGATCTCGCAATCGCCGAAAGTGACTTTGTTTCCCCGGACTGCGAGATTCGTTTCTGCCAGGTGCAGAATTCCGAACCATTCATTTTGCCACAGCGCATTGCCGGACGCATCATAGACTCTCCGCTGTTCGATAATCAATGTTGGGCCCCTTCCCTCCGTCACACCGGCCCAGTTCTGTTTTCGCAAGAGTTCTCTCGTCACCGACGCTTTTCAAAAACATCGGCGAAACCCTGAGGAGTCAGAGTATCCTTTCAACCGTGCTCGCAGTCTCCCTGGCTCCGATCCATTGATTTGTGTCACCGATCATGAGAAGCCATCCTAAATTAGCACTCTCCCATTTTCCTCTTGCAAGCAAAGAACCCGGCTGGTTATCATGTCTTACGTCGACGCAAACCAGTGGCTTATGGCGCCGGCGTGAAGCATCAGCTCGTTGTTTGGTTCAAGCAGGGGCGGAGAAGCGGCCGTGCTCCGAAACCTCGCAAAGCGGGTGGAGGTGACTTCTCTTCCCTTCGGCTTATAGGTCCGGAGCCGAGAAACGCCCCTGATTCCGGCGGTTCCCCTGGCCGACCCGGCGATTATTCGATTCAGTCTCATGCTATTCAGTGATGGCGGTGCTCTCTCATGGAGGCTGCCGTCACGGCAATTTCGTCATAGCTCAGACGGAACATTAGATATTGCCAATCTTACCTTTCTGGCATTTGGTCAAGCACAGAAAGGCTATGGGAGCGAGGCTGACCGGCCAGGCTGGCCTCGAACATCGATTCTTTCAATCCGAGGAGCCTATATGAAACACTGTTTGTTTCGCCTAGCCTTAACCATTCTTCTTGTCGGAACGCTAAGCTGGTTTGGCTATGGACAGGGCGGAGGCATGACGTCCTCGATTACGGGGACGGTTGTCGACCAGTCCGGTGCTGTAATTCCCGGCGCCGCCGTCGTGGTCAAAAACAATGCCACCAGCATGGAGTTCCGAGGCAGTACGGTCGCAAACGGATCATTTGCCATTCCGGCTGTGCCGGTTGGCAATTACACCGTGACCATTACTGCGGCCGGTTTCAAGCAAGCCATCGTCGAGAACGTCAAAGTGGACGCCGGTACGCCCGCCAACATCACCTCCACCCTCCAAATCGGCAACCCCAAGGAGACGATCGTTGTAGTGGGAGGGGCTGACATCGTCCAGACGTCATCGGCAAACATCGCCACGTCCATGACCGTGAACCAGATTGCAAACCTGCCGCTGGCGACACGCAACGCTCTCGATTTTGTCGTCTTTCTGCCGGGCGTCAACACAGCGGGAATAACGCGCGATGCTACCTTTATGGGTTTGCCGCAAGCCGCGGTCAATATCACGATCGACGGTGTTAGCGCGCAGGACAACTACAACAAGAGCACGGAATTCTTCGTGCGTGTCAGCCCGCGCCTGGACGCGGTGGAGGAAGTCACCGTCTCCACAGCCACGCCGGGGGCGGAGAGTGCAGGACAAGGGGCGATCCAGATCAGATTCACCACACGCCAGGGGAGCAACGACTTCCACGGCAGCCTCTACGAGTACCATCGCAACCAGGTGTTCAATTCCAATTACTGGTTCAACAACCGTGATCAGGCACCTACTTACAACGGCACGAGCGTGCTCTGCACGCCGCAGCAACTGGCCAGCGAGTGGGACAAGTGCAAAGCACCGCGCGATCCGGTGAAGCTGAATCAATTCGGCGGCCGATTGGGAGGTCCCATCCTTTTTCCCGGGCTCTTCAACGGACGGGACAAGGCTCTGTTTTTCTTCAACTTCGAGGAATTTCGCCAGCCCAACGCAATTGCGCGACAGCGGACGATCTTCAATCCGCTGACCCAGCAAGGCACCTTTCAATACAACGTCACGGTTGGCGGCCAAACGCAGGTCCGGCAAGTAGACCTGCTTCAGCTCGCGGCAGCCAATGGACAGACCTCCACCATTGATCCCGTCATCGGGAAGCTGCTGGCCGACATTCGCAACTCGACAACCCTAACGGGCGGCGTCCAGCAGTTGAGCGATCCCAACTTGCAGCGGTTTACCTTCACAAACACAGGCCTGGTGATCAATCATTTCCCGACGGCCCGCTTCGACTTCAATCTGACAAGCAAGCACCACCTGGAGCTTACTTACAATTACACCAAGAACATTCGTACCCCAGATATTCTCAATAACAACGATCCAGCCTTCCCGGGTTTCCCGAATCGCGGCGCTTACGTTTCCCACCGTTTTGTCGGCGGTATCGCGGTACGTTCGACCTTGAAGCCGACCCTGGTCAATGAATTGCGACTTGGCTTGTCCGGCGGATCGTCGCTTTTCAGGCCCGAATTGAGCGCCGGGCAGTATAGCGGCACGCTGGCCAACCAGGCAGGATTCGCTCTCGGCATCAGCGCGGCGGGCATCACCAACGCTTACGTCACGAACGCCCCCAGCCGCCGGAACACGCCCACGCGGGTGATCGAAGAAACGCTCAGCTGGGTCCGAGGTACGCACAACGTCAGTTTCGGCGGTGCCTTCACCAACATCGGCCTCTGGACCTGGAGCAAGGGATATGTGGTGCCTACGATCACTTTTAGCGTAAACAGCAACGACCCGGCGATCGGCATGTTCAATACCACCAACTTCCCAGGGGCGGCATCGGCAGACCTGACCCGGGCCCAGAACATCTATGCGGTCTTGACCGGGCGCGTCACCGCCGTCAACGGCAATGCTTACCTGGACGAAACAACCAATCAGTACGCCTACCTCGGAGCCCGAACCAATCGGGGCCGCATGCGAGAGATGGGATTATTCGCACAGGACTCCTGGAGGATAAAGCCTAACCTCACGCTCACCCTCGGTCTGCGCTACGAACTGCAGTTTCCCTTTGTTCCCCTAAATGACAGTTACACGACAGCCGAGATATCGGACCTGTATGGAATCTCGGGGCCCGGCAACCTGTTCAAACCCGGCGTGATGACTGGCCGGGAAACGCAGTTTATCTTGTATAAAAAGGGCGTCAAAGCCTACAACCTCGACACTCAAAACTTTGCCCCCAGCTTCGGCTTCGCCTGGACTCCGAGGTCAAGCAATCGCTGGCTCAGCCGCATCCTGGGTGCAGGCGGAAGAACCGTCGTCCGCGGCGGTTATTCGATTGCCTACAACCGTTATGGCATGGCGGAAATACAAAGCCTGTTCTCATCCAATCCTGGCAGCTTCGTCAACGCCACCCGCAGCATGACGCTGGGGAACCTGGTCACCAATGTTGGGAGTGACACGCTGCCGGTCTTGCTGCGGGAAACAAGTCGCCTTGGTGCGGCGTCCTTCCCGACAGCTCCGAGTTTCCCGATGACCGGGGCGGTTACCAACTCGGTCAACATCTACGATCCCAATCTGCATACTCCCTATACTCAGTCTTGGAGCTTCGGCGTTCAGCGGGAGATCACCAAGGACACGGTCGTCGAAGCACGGTACGTAGGTACGCGCAATCTCGCAGGGCAGACCACGTACAATCTCAATGAGACCAACATTGTGGAGAACGGCTTACTGTCCGAATTCAAACTGGCGATGGCGAACCTGCAGGCGAACATTGCGGCAGGGCGCGGCAACAACTTCAAGTATTACGGGACAAACACCGGCACATCACCCCTACCGATCACTCTCGCTTACTTCAGCGGATTGCCGGCGACACAGGCCAGTGACCAGTCCAAGTACACCTCTACTCTGTTCTCCAGCACCACATTCGTCAATCCCTTGGCGCAGATGAATCCCAACCCGTACACCTTTGCGGACAACCTGTGGAGTGACGCCACTCGCCGCGCCAATGCACTGGCCGCGGGATTGCCGGCCAACTTTTTCCTGGTGAATCCGGGTCTGACGGGCGGGGCTAACTATACGGGCAACGGCGGTTACAGCCGCTATGACTCGATGCAGGTCGAATTGCGCCGCCGCCTGTCCAAAGGGTTACTGGTGCAGTCCAGCTACGTCTGGGCAAAGGGCTTCAGTTCATCGCGGGTTTCGTTCCGGGCGGCGCGCGTAAACACTCTGGGCAGCACGCTTGCTCACGCCTTCAAGATCAACTGGGTCTACGAGCTGCCGTTCGGTCCTGGGAAGATGATGTTTGCCAATTCCGGCCGCCTGATGAACGTCCTGATCGGGGGTTGGGAGTTCCACGGCACCGGCCGCATTCAGAGCGGCGAGCGGCTGGACTTTGGCAATGTCAGGCTGGTAGGAATGACCCGGAAAGACCTCCAGCAGCTCTATGGGCTCAATTTCGACGATCCAGGGAGGATCATCTACGCGCTGCCGAAGGATATCATCGACAATACGATAAAAGCCTTCAGCGTGAGCGCGACCTCCACGACCGGCTACGGTGCCCTCGGTGTGCCTACCGGGCGCTACATCGCGCCCGCCAACAGCGCAAACTGCATCGAGGTGTACGACGGCCAATGCGCTCCGGTAGAAACGGTAGTAGACGGTCCGATGTTCACCCGGTTCGACCTGAGTGTCATCAAAAGAGTGCGCATCACGGAGCGGACGAGCTTCGAACTGCGTGGCGAGTTTCTGAACGCTCTCAACAACACGAACTTCTATGGCGCGACGTGCGCCAGCAGCAGCGCGACCTGCGGCCAGGTAACGTTGGCCTATCGGGACGTGTCCAACAGCCAGGATCCGGGCGGACGGCTGATTCAGCTGGTCGCGCGGATAAACTTCTAGTTTCCGGCATTTCCTCTGTGGAGAGGGGATCACGGTCCGGCCCTGATCCCCTCTCCGAACGAGGGCATCAAGCTCGGACAGGCTGTCATCATTCAGCCGACAGTCCGGGCGCTCTGAGATCGCCGTAGAGCCGGAGCGTGTTTTCACGCACGGCTTCGATGACTTCAGTCTCGCTGACAGCCTTGATTTCCGCGATTGCTTGGATCGAGAGGATGGCATTGGCCGGCTCATTCCGATCTTGCGGGGATGGTCCCAGGACGGGGCTGTCGGTCTCGACGAGGAGGCACTCCAGCGGCAGCCGCCGGACGAGCTTCTGCTTTTGCTGGGACCTCACAATCAACGGTGGAATCGAAAAGAAAAAGCCGGCCTCCACGGCAGGCTGGGCAGCACTGCTATTGCCGTCGAATGCATGAAGCTGGACCCGGGAGGCGCCGCGCTCGAGCAAAAACGCGACCGCGTGCCGGCCGGCGGATCGTGAGTGCACATTGAGCGGCAGGTCAAGCTCATGGGCCAGTGCGATAAAGCCTGCGAAGATCTCGCGCTGAAGCTCCTTCTGCGACTCCTCATGTGCCGCCCAATAGTCGAGCCCAACTTCTCCGACAGCGATCAGCTTTTCTCTGTGGCTCCGAATGAACCTGTGCATTTCTTCGGCGTGCTCCAGACTGAGCCGCGTCGGGTAAAGGCCCGCTGCAGGCCGGATCATCGGGTGCGCTGCCGCCAGTTCTAGGTTCTTCTGCGCGTCGGCTAGGTCCTCGCTAACGGCAACCACGGCTGCGATCCCCGCTTTCCGCGCCCGCTCGAGAACTTCGGCGCGGTCCGCGTCAAAAACGGGATCGCACAGGTGAGTATGGGTATCTACAAGCCCATGAATCAAGGAATCCCGGCTCTCCTCCCCACGCGTATTTGGAACCATAGGCTCAACAGGATTCCTTTCCATCACCGTTCTGTCAAGGCTGGAAAAAAACAAACCACCAGGACTCAAAGACGCCAAGGAATCAGGATCTTGGTGGTCTTGGTGTCCTGGTGTTCTGTAAGGTTCAAAAGGCATTTGGATGACTGGCGCGCAGTGTCTGAATCGCAGCGGGTCCATCACACGTCACTTGTTTGCTCCCGGCAAACGCTGCTATGATAGAGGCCGAATTTCTTCGCGCCCATAGCTCAGACGGATAGAGCATCTGCCTTCTAAGCAGAGGGTCGCAGGTTCGAATCCTGCTGGGCGTACCACTCCTGCTTTGTGATCCCTTGACATTGGTGGAGTGCCAGTTCAGACTAGCAGCCACTTGCATAACTCGATCTCTAGCGTAACGTGGTCGGGTGATTTTGTCGGCGGCAGGCGTTTGGATCAAAAAACCTCAGAGACCTCAGGAGGGACCATGCAACCGTACCATCGTTGGTGTAGAAACCTCTTTCTGGGACTGCTCGGCATCATGCTCTGGAGCGCGCCAGGGCCCGCACAACGAGGCGGCTTCGGCCAAGCGTCAGCGCCGGAGGGCCTGCGGTTCCGCTTCATGGGGCCGGCCTCGGGCAACCGCATCGCGTCCGCTTCCGGCGTACCCGGAGACCTGAGCACCTATTACGCAGGAGCAGCTTCCGGCGGGATCTGGAAGTCTACCGACGGCGGCAGAACTTGGAATCCTATCTTTGATGATCAGCCGGTGGCCGCCATCGGCGCCTTAGCTGTGTCCTCGTCCAATCACGATATCGTCTGGGCAGGAACGGGCGAGGCTTGGGCCATCCGCGATTCCGACATGATGGGAGACGGAATCTACAAATCTACCGATGCCGGCAAGACATGGACGCACATGGGCCTCGATGAAACGGGCCGCATCGGCCGCATTGTCATCCACCCAACCAATCCGGATATTGTATATGCCGCTGCGCTCGGCCGTCTCACCGGCCCGCAACAGGAGCGCGGGGTGTACCGCACCACCGACGGCGGCAAGACGTGGCAGCGCGTGCTCTTTGTCAACCCGAACACGGGTTGCTCCGGCCTCGCGATGGACCCGAACAACCCGCAGGTGCTGTTTGCCGGCATGTGGCAGGTGGAGATGCACACCTACGGCATGTTCAGCGGCGGCCCAGGCAGCGGAGTCTACGTCTCGCGCGACGGCGGCACCACTTGGAAGCCCATCGAAGGACACGGCCTGCCCAAGCCTCCTGTCGGCAAGATTGACGTCGCGGTCGCGGCCAAGGATTCCAAACGCGTCTACGCGCTGATTCAGACTGCCGACCAGGGGTCGGTCTGGCGCTCGGACGACGGCGGCGAAAACTGGAAGTCCATGAGTTGGCAGCGGGCGCTGATCGGGCGCGCCGGCTACTACATCTGCATCGCTGTATCGCCGGCCAATCCCGACGAGGTCCTGGTATCCAACAGCAGTTTTTGGATCTCAACGGATGGCGGCAAATCGTTCGGCTCAGGGCGTGGCATAGGCGGCGGCGACAACCACGACATCTGGATTGATCCCACCAATGCCAACCGGATTATCGTCACCCACGACGGCGGCATGAACATCACCAACGACCACGGCATGACCTCCAATCGCGTTTCGCTCCCCATCGGGCAGATGTATCACGTGGACGTAGACAATGATGTTCCCTACCACAT